>OGQV01000538.1_pt1 | contig 35275 bp, 28 predicted proteins | sample 1553311 | NCBI WGS metagenome assembly OGQV01 (sample SAMEA2579976, study PRJEB22360) | human gut metagenome
CGTCGTTCCACTGCTCGCGCTCGGCCGCGATGCGGTCGCCGCCGCCGCAGGGGATCAGCTTGACCTGGTCGACGCCGGTGGCGTCCTCCAGGACGTGCTCGAGGGTGTCCTCGATCAGGCGGATGTTCACGTCGCCCGGGTTCTTGCCGGCGGTCAGCTCGTAGACGCGCAGGGTGCCCATGATGGCGGGGTGGATCGTGAACTTATCGACGTCGATCTGGGTGAAGACCGTGTCGAGGTGCATGAAGGCGCGCGAGACCGGGATGTCGAAGGCCAGGATGCGCTCGACCTTGGAGTCGGAGTTCCAGAAGATGTTCTGGGCCATGACGTCGATGGCGGCCGCCTGGGTGCGCTGGGAGATGCCGACGGCGAGGGTCTTCTCGTTGATGTTCAGCACGTCGCCGCCCTCGGTGTGGAACTGGCAGTCGCGGCGGAAGTACAGGGAGACGTCCTTGTAGTCGGGGTGGTACTTGAAGACGTACTTGCCGTACAGGGTCTCGCGGTTGCGGGTGACCGAGTACATGCGGTTGAGGTTGACGCCCTCGCCGACGACCGCGAACGGGTCGCGGGTGAAGTAGAGGTTGGGCATCGGGTCGATGATCAGGTCGGACTCGGACTCGGAGTTGACCAGGGAGTCGAGGGTCGTGGACGCCGTGAGGGGCATGTCGATCTCGGCCTTGGTCATGCCGGCCATGGTCTTCTTGACGAACTCGAGGTTGTCGGTGATGGAGTCCAGCTTCTCGCGGACGATCTGCGGCATGTGCTGGCCGCGGATGCCTGCCTCGGCGATGTACTGGTCGGTGAACTCGGCGCGGGCGCCGGGGACCTGGTCGAACACCTCTGCGACGAGGTTCTCGAGGTAGAGCACCTCGACGCCCTGGTCCCTCAGGATCTGGGCGAAGGTGTCGTGCTCCTGCTGCGCGACCTCAAGGAACGGGACGTCGTCGAACAGGAGTCGCTCGAGCTCGTCGGGCGGCAGGTTGAGGAGCTCGTCGCCGGGACGGTGCAGGCAGACCTTCCTGAGCTTGCCGATCTCGGAAGGCACGTGCAGACCTTTCGTCATGGCCTCCTACCTTTCTTTCGGGCCTTACTGGCCGAATGTATCAGCGCCCCTCCATATGAGACGCTGCTTGCTGACAGCTCTAGTTATATCCAAAAATCACCCGCAATTCCACCTCGCCCCCGAACGGTCAACAAAGTGCGATGAACGGTATATCGCATGTGATTCCCCCATGATGTACTTCGGCGTTCTAAAGTAACTTTTCTAAGGTAAACGCTCTTTTTTCTCAAAAATCATTCGCAATTACAACTCCAATCTTTCGATTAGGAATTGCATATCTAAAACGGTTTTATGTATATAAACGACGCTTGTTCGTGTTTCTGTCTGTATTCGATGATATTCAGCTACCTATCATTCTTATTCACACATACTCACCAGTTGAGTGAGGATATAGACCGTTTTTTCACAACGTGACGGGCGTCAGCTCTATGGCTTGTCAGCGTAAGAAGTAGGTAAAGATACCGTTCACGCGATACGTCCGTGCCATAGGTCGACTAAATTGAGACAATAGTGAATAGTGTTAGGCAACCGTCCCCTGCGGGGACTGAACGGACAGATGCATATGCCGAGCAAAATCGAAAAAAAGCAAGCCGCCGCAAAGCTGCGCAAACCGCCGCGCGACTTCTCGTACACGCAGAACCGAGAGCTCAGCTGGCTGCGCTTTGACAACCGTGTGCTTGACGAAGCCTTCGACGAGACCGTTCCGCTGTTCGAGCGTCTAAAGTTCGTGTCGATTTTCGAGTCCAACCTCAACGAGTTTCTCATGGTGCGCGTGGGCGGCCTGTCCGATCTGGCAGAGCTCAAAAAACAGCCTGTCGACAACAAGAGCAATATGACCGCCTCCGAACAGGTCGATGCTGTCATGACCGAAATGCCCGGGCTCCTTACCCGATGGGAGTCCATCTTTAAGAGCATCGAGGGCAAGCTCGACACCCTGGGCGTTCACCGCGCCCGCATCGATTCGCTTACGCCCGAGGAGCGCACCTTTGTAACCCGTTACTTCCAGGCCTACGTGTCGCCGGTCATCTCACCGCTGGTGATTGAGCCGCGCCACCCCTTCCCCAACCTGCGCAACGGCGCACTCTACCTGGCCTGCGGCCTGGACGGCGTCACCGACGAGGAGAGTCTGCTGGGCCTTATCGAGATCCCCGCCTCGATGAACCGCGTGGTCGAGATCCCCTCGCCCACCGGCACCTACTCCTACATCTTGCTCGAGGACGTCATCCTCGCCTGCCTGGACAGCTGCTTTGGCTCCTACAAGCCACTCGACCGCGCGCTCATCCGCGTCACCCGCAACGCCGACATCGATCCGGACGGCGAGGGCGTCGAAGAGGAAGAGGACTACCGCCAGCACATGAAGCGCATCCTCAAGAAGCGCCTGCGTCTGCAGCCGGTAGTGCTCGCGGTCTCGGGGTCGCTCGAGAAGGCGACGCTCAAGACCATCCGCAAGGCGCTCGAGCTTTCGCGCCGCTCTGTCTTTACCTGCGATATCCCGCTCGACCTAGGCTACGTCTTTGGCATTGAGGGCAAGATTCCCGAGCACCTGCGCAACGAGCTGCTCTTTACGCCGTTTAAGCCGCAGCCCAACCCCACCATCGATATGACCCGCTCCATCCGCGAGCAGGTACTTCAGCACGACAAGCTGCTCTTTTATCCCTATGAGGCCATGAACCCCTTCCTGGATCTGGTGCACGAGGCCGCCTACGACCCCGAGTGCATCTCACTGCGCATCACGCTCTACCGCGTGGCCAAGCAGAGCCGCCTGTGCGAGTCACTGATCGATGCCGCCGAGAACGGCAAAGAGGTCACGGTGCTCATGGAGCTCCGCGCGCGCTTTGACGAGCAGAACAACATCGAGTGGGCCGAGCGCCTGGAAGAGGCCGGCTGCACCGTCATCTACGGCTCCGAGGGCTTTAAGTGCCACTCCAAGATCTGCCAGCTCACCTATCGCGAGGGCATGGCGCTAACGCGCCTGACGCTGCTGGGCACCGGCAACTTTAACGAGAAGACGGCCAAACTCTACAGCGACTTTATGCTCATGACCGCCCACCCCGGCATCGGCGAGGACGCCAACCTGTTCTTCCGCAACCTGTCGCTGGGCAATCTGCGCGGCGATTACCGCTTCCTGGGTGTGGCGCCCGTAGGCCTCAAGCCGCTCATCATGCGCGGTCTGGATCGCGAGATCCAGCGCGCTCTCGCTGGCGAGCCCGCCCGCGTGTTCTTTAAGCTCAACTCGCTCACCGACCGCGAGGTCATCGACAAGATCGCCGAGGCATCGTGCGCAGGAGTCCGCGTGGACATGATCATCCGCGGCATCTCGTGCCTCAAGCCGGGCGTTCCTGGCAAGACCGAGAACGTGCATGTCCGTTCTATCGTCGGACGCTTTTTGGAGCATGCGCGCGTTTACGCCTTTGGCGTGGACTCGGACATGATCTACCTGAGCTCGGCCGACATGATGACGCGCAACACCGAACACCGCGTGGAGATCGCCTTCCCCGTGCTCGACCCCACCTGCCGCGCCCTGGTGCACGAGTACATGGGCATGCAGCTGCGCGACAACGTGAAGGCCCGCAGCCTCACGAGCGACGGCACTTGGGTCCCCGTGGAGCGTGCAGAGGGCGAGAAGCCCTTCAACTCGCAGGAAGCCCTGCTGGAGCGTGCCTATCGCAACGCCGAGGCCGCGCCCGAGCCCGTCATTGAGGCAAAGCCTGCTCCTGAGCCGCAGCCGGCCACACCCGAGGTTCAGAAGGTCCAGGCGACCGTCATTGAGCCCGAGCCCGCACCTGTACCTCAGCCCGAGCCGCAGGTCACCAAGCCCGCACCCGAGACGAGCGCCCGTCGCGATAAGCCCGCCGGCAGGACCAAGGCCATCGAGCGCCATCGCCCCGGTCGCGTGCGCATGGGCCTGGGCCTGATCGGCCTGGGTCTTAAGACGCTCATTACCGGCAAGACGAAATAGTCGTTTGTAGAAGCAGTTTGTAGAAGCGCCCCGCATTTGAGGAAAGCCTCGGATGCGGGGCGCTTTTCCCTGCTACCATGGTGCGAACAACAACACGAATGACAGGCAGGGATATGAAGCTCACTATAGAATCGATGACCTACGGCGCCGACGGGTTGGCGCACGCCGACAACGGCAAGGCCGTCTTTGTGCAGGGCGCCGTGGCAGGCGACACCGTTGAAGCCGAGGTCGTACAGGACGGTAAGTCGTTCATGCGCGCCCGCACCACCGAGATTCTGGAGCCGAGCCTCGATCGCATCCAGCCTCCCTGCCCCTTCGTTGGCATTTGCGGCGGCTGCTCGTGGGGCAATCTCTCACGCACGGCACAGCTTGCCGCCAAAGAGCAAAATCTGCGCTCCACGCTCGAGCGCATCGGCAAGTTCGCTCCTGAGCAGGTCGATAAGTTGGTGCAGCCCATCTGCCACACCAAGGACGACTGGGGCTACCGCAATAAAATCGAGCTCGAACCGACCGTCGTCAACGGTCGCGTGCGTCTTGGCATGCACGGTGTCGACCCCAGCAAAATCGTAACCGTCGATGCGTGCCCGCTGTTCGATAAGCGTTTTCCCAAGGCGCTCAAATCGGTCGTCGGCGCACTCAACTATCTAAGCGGCAGCCATGACTTGGGACTCGAACGCGTGGGCATTCGCGCATCGCGCCGCACCAAGGCGCTCGAGGTCGCACTCTGGACGCCCACAGGCTCTTTTCCGCGCTCGCAAGTCTCCCGCGTGCTGGCGGACGCCGCTCATCCCACGAGCATCGTGCGCGTGATGAGCAGGGGCGAGAAGAAGGCCCGCCGTGTCTCCAAGGTCGAAATGCTCGCCGGCGAGGGCTCGTGGACCGAGAACATCGCCGAGGGCCAGATGCGCTTGTCTGCCCCGTCGTTTTTCCAAGTCAACACCAAGGGCGCCGAGATTTTGATTGATCTCGTTATGGACGCCCTCGACCCGCAGGAAGACGAGCTTGCCGTGGACCTGTACTGCGGCGCCGGAACCTTTACCCTGCCGCTCGCCCGCCGCTGCGACTTCGTCGCCGCCGTCGAGGCCTACGGCCCGGCCGTGCGCGACCTGCGCCGTAACCTGGAGATCAACAAGCTTGATAACGTCGACGTCATTGGCGGAGACGCGGTGCGCGAGTTCCCCGACCAGGATGCCGACGTCTTGGTGGTCGACCCGCCGCGCGCAGGCCTCGCCCCCGAGGCGATCGACCTTATCGCCAGCACGAGTGCTCGCGATGTCGCCTACGTGAGCTGCGACCCGGCCACCCTGGCGCGCGATCTCAAACGCTTTGTCGAAGAAGGCACCTTCTCCCCCGTAAAGATCACGCCAGTCGACCTGTTCCCACAAACCTTCCACTGCGAGACCGTCGTCCACCTTAGGCGCAACTAGCCACTTAATCATTGCTCAGAAAAATCATTGGGAAATCGAGCGTGGCAAGCGGAGGTCTTCGGGGTATAAGACGGCTAATTGTATGCCGCCTATGAAAGGAACCCTCATGCCCAGCGTTGCCGTTCTCGCCGCCGATGGCTTTGAAACTATTGAATGCTTGACCATGGTCGATGTCATGCGTCGCGGCGGCGTGCGCGCCACCCTTGTCTCGATCATGCCCACGCGCGAGGTTGTGAGCTCGCTGCAGATTCCCGTGACCTGCGATGCACTCTTTGACGAAATCAACTTTGACGAGTACGACTGCGTCGTGCTGCCCGGCGGCCTGCCTGGAGCCACCAACTTGCGCGCAGACCAGCGCGTTTGCGATGTGGTCTGCGAGTTCGCCTCAACCAAGCACGTCGCAGCCATCTGCGCCGCCCCGTTTATCCTAGGCGAGCTCGACCTACTCGAGGGGCGCCACGCCACGTGCTTCCCTGGCTTTGAGAAAAGCTTCCCCGAAGGCGCCTATACCGGCGAGAAGGTTACGCAAGACGGCAACATCATCACCGCCAGCGGCATGGCCCAGTCGCTCCCCTTTGCGCTTGAGCTGCTGCGCACGCTCGCCGGCGACAAGGCCGTCGAGAAGGTCGCCGAGGGCATTCAGCTATGATTTTGGCTTCGCAATCACCGCGCCGCATCGAGTTGATGCGCGAGGCGGGCTATGACATTCGCGTGATTCCCGCAGATATCGACGAAACGCCTTTTGATGGCGAGGCCCCGCTTACGCTCGTTGAACGCTTAGCACGCGCCAAAGCCGCCGCCGTTGCCGCCGAGCATGCCGAGCCCAACGAACTGACCGTCGCGGCCGATACTATTGTCACCTTCGATGGCAAGATTCTGGGCAAGCCGGCAACCGAGGACGAGGCGCGCACCATGCTCCGCGAGCTTTCGGGCCGCACGCACCAGGTCGCAACCGGCGTCTGCATCGTTAAGGCAGGCGACACGGCCGCTCCGCATGCCGCCGAGAGCCTGTCGTTTGTCGATGTGACCGACGTGACGTTCTATGAGCTTACCGAAGAGCAGATCGAGCGCTATGTTGCCTCCGGCGAACCCATGGACAAGGCCGGGGCCTACGGCATCCAAGGCACAGGCGGCCGCATGCTTGTGCACGATATTTCGGGTGACTTCTACAACGTGGTGGGCTTGCCCATCGCTCGCGTCGCACGCGCGATTCAAAAACTCTCGTAATTGCATCTGGCGCTGGTTATCCCCCAGCGCCTACAATTTTGCCGTACCGTACGGATCCCGACCGGGCATAAGGCCCGGCGGAAAACCGATAGGAGAAAACATGGACACACTGCTCGAAGCCATCGATGTTTGCAATGTCGATGGCTTTTGCTTTGGCAACTATACGGACGAGGAGGCTGGCACCGGCTGCACCGTAATCGTGGCGCCCGAGGGTGCCACCGGCGGCGTTGACGTTCGCGGCGGTGCTCCAGCATCGCGCGAAACCGACCTGCTGCGTCCCGAAAACACCGTCGATAAGGTCCACGCCGTCTGCCTTTCGGGCGGATCGGCCTTTGGCCTCGAGGCTGCAAGCGGCGTGGCCCGCGAACTCGAGAGCCGCGGCATTGGTCTGCCCGTCGGCCCCACGCAGGTGCCCATCGTGTGCTCCAGCTGTATCTTCGACCTTGCCTTTGGCGACCCCACCGTTCGCCCCGACATTGAGGCCGGCATCGCCGCCGTGCGCGAGGCGCTCGACCACACCCCCACCAAGCTCGAACAGGGCAACGTAGGCGCCGGCACGGGCGCTACCGTGGGTAAGCTCATGGGCCCCGCCACCTGCATGAAGGCCGGCCTTGGCGCTGCCGCCGTGGCGCTCGGCCCCATCAAGGTGGGCGCCGTGGTCTCGGTCAACGCCTGCGGCAACGTTGTCGACCCCTTCACCGGCGAGTGGGTCGCCGGTATGCGTGCCGCAGCCGATAGCGACCAGATCGTCGACATGGAACTCGCAGCCTTTGCCGCCGCCGGATCCATGCAGATGCCGCTCGACCGCACCAACACCACCATCAGCTGCATCGTCACCAACGTGGAACTCACTAAGGCACAAGCCACCAAGGTCTCTCAGATGGCCGCAGACGCCTACGCACACGCCATCCGTCCCACGCACACTACCAACGATGGCGACACCATCTACACCCTCGCCAGCGGCAAACTGGGCGCCCAGGCAAGCGCCGTCGTTCCCCTAGACCTGCTGGGCATGCTCGCCGTAAGGGCTTTGCAAACCGCCATCGTAAACGGAGCCAAAACCGCCAAAACCTCCCACGGCATCCCCGGCGCCGCAAAGTAATCTCACTCGACCGTCGGTCGGAGGCGGGTGGGCATTACGTTTGCTGCTCTACAGTCCTATGCAAGACGAAGGCCACATTAAGTGGCCTTCTTTGCGTGCGGAACTCGCGACAAACCAAAACCATCTGGCCGGCCCAGCGACCATGGGATCCCAAGGTTTTCAAAAAAGCGGTCGGCGCGCAGCGCGCCGACCGCCGATATAAGGGGTCTGATGATTTTTACCAGCTAGGACCTCTTACTCGTCGAGGAGATCCTCTGGCATGTCGTTGCCGTCGCCTAGGTCGACTGGGGCCTCTTCGGTATCGGCTGCGGCCTCGACACCTTCGCCTTCGGGTTTTTCCTTGGCTGCTGTCATGCGGGCTACGGCGCAGATGCGGTCGTTGTCGTCGACGGTCATCATCTTGACGCCCTGGGTGGCGCGGCCGGTCTGGCTGATCTCGTCGGTCTTGACACGAATGACCGTCGCGCCCTCTGTCACGATGAACAGCTCGTGCTGCGGGCCCACCGTCTTCATGGCCGCGAGGTTACCCTTACGCTCGGTCATTTGGATGGTGTAGACACCCTGGCCGCCGCGATTCTGCTCCGGGTAGTCCGCAACCGGCGTGCGCTTGCCGTAGCCGCGCTCGGTGATGACGAACAGATCGCCGTTGCCGTTAGTGACTTCCATGCCCAGAACGCTCACGCCGTCCTTCATACCGATACCGCGAACGCCGCTGGTATCGCGGCCGGTGGCGCGCACCTGCTCCTCGGAGAACATGATCGCCTTGCCCGCGGTGGTGGCCAGGATAATCTTGTCGCCCTCGCGCACGCGGCGCACGTTCAGCAGCGCGTCGTCGTCACGCAGGTTGATAGCGATCAGGCCATCACGGCGGCTGCGGTCATATGCGCTCATCACGGTCTTCTTGACCATGCCGCTCTTGGTGGCAAACATCAGGTACTCGTCGGCCGGGAACTCGCGGCAGCTGATGACGCTCGCGATCTTCTCCCCCTCCTCGAAAGGCAGCAGGTTGACGATCGCGGTACCGCGTGCCTGGCGCGTACCTACCGGCAGCTCGTGCACCTTCAGGCGATAGACCTTGCCCTTGCTCGAGAAGAACAGCACGTACTCGTGCGTGGACGCGATGAACATCTCGTCAATAACATCGTCCTCTTTGAGGTTGACGCCCGACACGCCCTTGCCGCCGCGCTTTTGGGCGCGGTAGGCGGCAACCGGGATACGCTTAACGTAGCCGGTGTGGGTGATGGTCACGACCATATCCTCGTCGGCGATGAGGTCCTCGACATCCAGGTCCTTCTCAACCTGGCTGATCTCGGTGCGGCGCTTGTCGCCGAACTTCTTGGAGATCTCGCGCATCTCTTCCTTAATGACGCCCAGGATCTTCTCCTCATGCGCCAGCAGGTCCTCGTAGTAGGCGATGGCGCGGCGCAGGCCGTCCAACTCTTCCTGAATCTTGTCGCGCTCCAGACCGGTCAGGCGGCGCAACTTCATCTCGAGGATGGCCGTGGTCTGCTCGGGCGTAAAGCCAAAGCGCTCGATCAAGCGGCTGCTGGCCTCGGAGTCGGTCTGCGAGGAGCGGATGATGCTAATGACCTCGTCGATATGGTCGAGAGCCATCAAGTAGCCCTCGAGGATATGCGCGCGGGCCTGGGCCTTCTTAAGGTCGAAGCGGGTGCGGCGGGTGACGACGTCGACCTGGTGGTCGATGTAGTGCTGCAGCATCTCGCGCAGGCTCAGGCATTTGGGAACGCCGTTGACGAGTGCCAGGTTGTTGGCGCCAAAGGTCGTCTGCAGCGAGGTGTACTTATACAGGTTGTTGAGCACGACCTGCGGAATGACGCCCTTCTTGAGCTCGATAACCAGACGGATGCCCTTCTGGTTGGACTCATCGCGCATATCCGAGATGCCCTCGATGCGCTTGTCGTTGACGAGCTGGGCGATCTTCTCCTGCAGGGTGCCCTTGTTGACCATGTAGGGAATCTCGGTAAAGACCAGGCGGCTGCGGCCGGTCTTGGTGGACTCCACATGCGCCTTGGCACGCACGGTAATGGAGCCGCGGCCGGTCTCGTAGCTCTGCTTAATGCCGGTACTGCCCATGATGATGGCGCCGGTGGGGAAGTCCGGACCGGGCATGATCTGCATGAGCTCGTCGACGGTGGCGTCGGGGTTGTCGATCAGGTAGCAGGTGGCCTCGATCGCCTCGGTGAGGTTGTGCGGAGCGATGTTGGTGGCCATGCCGACGGCGATGCCCTGGCTGCCGTTGACCAGCAGGTTGGGGAAGCGCGCAGGCAGCGCCACGGGCTCGGCGAGCGATTCGTCGTAGTTGGGCTGCCAGTCGACGGTGTCCTTCTGCAAGTCACGCAGCAGTTCCATGGCGGGCTTGGCCAGGCGGCTCTCGGTGTAACGCATGGCCGCCGCGCCGTCGCCGTCGATGTTACCGAAGTTGCCGTGACCGTCGATGAGCGGCGTGCGCATGGAGAACCACTGTGCCAGGCGGACCATGGCCTCATAGACCGCGGAATCGCCGTGCGGGTGGTACTTACCGATAACTTCGCCGACCGTCCACGCCGACTTCTTATGCGGGCGGTTGGGGTAGATGCCGCTCTCGTTCATCGCGTACAGGATGCGGCGGTGCACCGGCTTTAAGCCGTCGCGCACGTCCGGCAGGGCGCGCGCCGTGATAACCGACATCGAATACTCGATGAACGACTGCTTCATCTCGCGGCCAAACTCCGAAATCTGGAGCTGACCGCCGTTGATATCCTCGCCGGCCGAGGCGCCACGATCGACTTCGCCAAAGCTCTCCTCGAGCTCACCGTCGTCGTCCTCTTCCTCGTCATCATCGGCATCGGGGTTATAGGCGTCAGGATCGCCGTCCTCGCCCTGCTCAGCACGGGCAAGCAGGCGCTTCAGATCGTCGGGCATGCCGGCATCGCCGGCCTCGCCCATACCCTCGTTATTGTTGATATCGTCTGCCACGTTACCTCCTCATGGTTTGCGTGGTCCATTAGTTCCCTACCACGGAGACGGATTACCGGGAATGCCGGATAACCCTCCTAGGTTTTCCAGGTGCCCCAGGTTGCCCTGAAGGATGAGGGCGCACGCCTTGCGTGCGGCGCCCGAAATCCTGAAGGGCAAGATGGGGTGCCTGGGAAAGCTAGGCGTCAAGGAAACGCGCGTCGTGTGCATGCTTCTCGATGTACTCGCGGCGATAGCCGACCTCGGAACCCATGAGCTCGCGCACGGCGCGGTCCGCCACCACGGCGTCCTCGATCGACACGCGCTGCAGGATACGGGTCTTGGGGTCCATCGTCGTCGAGGCAAGCTGCTTGGGGTCCATCTCGCCCAGGCCCTTGTAGCGCTGAACGGTATAGCCCTTGCGCTTCTTGGTGATCTTGCCGTCCTTGGCCTTGCCGTCCTCGTCGTTGTCGTCGGGGTTCAGGCCCAGGCTCTGAATGGTGTCGCGCAGAATCTCGTCTTCGGGCTGGCGGCCGTTGGGATACACGTAATGGATCTTGTTGCGTACCTTAATGCCAAAGATGGGCGGGCAGGCAACATAGACATAGCCGGCATCGATCAGCGGGCGCATGTACTTGTAGAAGAACGTCAGCAGCAGGATGCGGATATGCGCACCGTCAACGTCTGCATCGGTCATGATGATGATCTTGTGGTAGCGCGCCTTGCTGATATCGAAGTCGCCACCGTCGCCGGCGCTCGTCGTGACGCCGCAGCCGATCGCGGTGATCAGGGATTGGATGGTGTCGCTCGAGAACGCGCGGTGGTCACCCACGCGCTCGACGTTCAAAATCTTGCCGCGCAGGGGCAGAATCGCCTGGATGTCTCGGCGACGGCCGTCCTTGGCCGAACCGCCTGCCGAGTCGCCCTCTACGATAAAGAGCTCGGTCAGCTCGGCATCGCGCACCGAGCAGTCGGCGAGCTTGCCGGGCAGCGACGCCGTCTCGAGCAGGCTCTTGCGGCGGGTCGCCTCGCGCGCCTTGCGGGCGGCGTTGCGGGCCTTGCATGCCTGCTGGGCCTTCTTGACGATCTCGCGGGCGGGCTTGGGGTGCTCCTCCAGATAATCGGTCAGTCCATCGGTCACGATCTTGAGCGTGAGCGCGCGCATGTAGGAGCTGCCAAGCTTGGCCTTGGTCTGACCCTCAAACTGCGGATCGGGCAGCTTGACCGAGATGACGGCCGAAAGGCCCTCGCGCACGTCGTCACCGCTCAGGTTGGCGTCCTTCTCCTTGAGCAGGTTCTGCTTGCGGGCGTAATCGTTAATCACGCGGGTGAGGGCGGTGCGGAAGCCCTCGAGATGCATGCCGCCCTCGGGGGTGTAGATGTCGTTGGCAAACGACATGACGTTCTCGCCATAGCCGGCATTCCACTGCAGGGACACCTCGACCTCGCCCATCTTGGTCACGGGCGCATCCGGATCCGATTTACCCTCGATATAGATGGGCTCCTTAAAGGCCTCGGGGACGTCTTTGCCGTCGTTGAGGAACTTAACGAAGTCGATGATGCCGCCCTCGTAGCAGAACTCCTCCACGTGGGGAGTCGCCTCGCGCTCGTCGGTCAGCACAATCTTTAGATTCTTATTGAGGAACGCCGTCTCCTGCAGACGGTTGTGCAGCGTATCGAAATCGTAGACACAGGTCTCGAAGATCTCGTCGTCGGGCCAGAAGTTGACGGTGGTACCCGTCGAATCCGAGGTGCCCACGACCTCCATCTTCTTGACGGTCTTGCCGCGCGAGAACTCCATCTCGTAGACGTTGCCATCACGGCGCACTTGCACGACCACGCGCTTGGACAGCGCGTTGACGACGGAGATGCCCACGCCGTGCAGGCCGCCCGAGACCTTGTAGGCCGAGTTATCGAACTTGCCGCCGGCGTGCAGGATCGTCATAACGACCTCGAGCGTCGGGATCTTCTTGATGGGATGCTCGTCGACGGGGATGCCTCGCCCGTTGTCGACGACCGTGATGGAGTTGTCGGCGTGGACCGTCACCTGAATCTCGGTGCAGAAACCGGCCATGGCCTCGTCAACGGAGTTGTCAACGATCTCCCACACCAGGTGGTGCAGGCCGCTGGCGCTCGTCGAGCCGATGTACATGCCCGGGCGCTTACGAACGGCCTCGAGACCTTCGAGAATCTTAATCTCGCCGCCATCGTAATCGTTTTCGTTTGCCACACGTCCTCCTTCAGCTAAGAAAATGTGTACAGCCTTACTAGTTTATCGTAAAAAAATACCCTCGGGAACGAGGGTATTTGGCTCTACAAGGCCACCAGATGCGATTTAAGGCTCTTTTTTGCTTTGCACGCCCTTGGCCCACTCGGCACTGGCTCTCATGGCATTCTCGAGGGCCTCGCGCAGTTTTTGATCTTCGATGGGCGCCACTTGGCGCTCGATCTCGCCGCGTTCGGCTTCGCTGAGATCGGCGTGCGGAGCCGGCGGGCGCTCGGTCACGGCCGGGCGCAGGCGCTCCTTGGCAGCCGGCGGCGTGTGACCGGGCGCGGTCGTTTTGAACACCAGGCCGTCCACATGCGCGCCGGCCCGCTCCATGCGTGCCCGGATGATCTCGCGCAGCAGCGTCATCTCCTGCGTCCACGAGGGCGAATCGAGATACACCAGCAGCTCATTGGACTCGGGCAGGTAGCGCAGGCCCGTCACGTGGCGTCCCTCGCGCGTGCCCGAGCACACCGCATTCCAGGCGCGATAGACCGCACGAGATTCCTCTGCAGCCTCCATTTGCGCGCGGCGCTCAGGTGTTGCGGCCGCCAGGATGCGCTGACGCTCGGCATCCAAAAAGCCGCCAAAGGCAACCGTTCCGTTCTCGCGCTCGTAATTAGCACGTCTCACCCATGCTCACCACCTTGGCTCGATCAAGCAGGTCATCGGTAAAATACCCCAGATTGGTGGTGGTTATGACCGTCTGGATATCATCACCGATCAGCTGCAGAAAAGCGCCTCGCCGCCCGGCATCGAGCTCGCTCATCACGTCGTCCAAAAGCAGCAGTGGCGCGGTGCCCAGGATATCGCGCGCCACGGCCACTTCTGCCACCTTCCAGGCAAGCACCAGCGTTCGCTGCTGGCCCTGGCTGGCAAATGAACGGGCCGATCGGCCCGCGACGGAAAACTCAATCTCGTCGCGATGCGGACCAACAAGCGTCACGCCGCGGCGCATCTCCTCATCGGCACGCTCATCGAGGGCCGCGAGCATATGCTCGTACGCCCAACCTTTCAGTTCCTCGCGCCCTTCGGCTTGAGGCAAATCCCCCAGCGTGGACACATAGGACACGTCTGCGTCCTCACCGGACGCCACCTGCCCGTACGCGGCGCGCACATGGCCCGCCAGTCGGTCGAGCAGGGCCAAACGATGCACGAGCAGGGCAGACCCGGCGCGGGCGATGGAGTCATTCCATGCGCCGAGCATCTCACGGCAGCACCAGGTCTCCTTGAGCAGGGCGTTGCGCTGCGCCACGCAGCGCCCGTAGGTGCTCGCCAAGTCGGCGTAACGGGCGCTCAGCTGAACGCCAAAGTCGTCGAGGGCGGCCCGACGCACGCTGGCACCGCGCTTGACCATATCCAGATGATCGGGGCAAAACAGCACGCTCGGCATAACCCCGCGCACGCCGGCAGCCGAGCACCTCTTGCCGTTACGGCTAAACGAGCGCTTGCCGTCCTCAACGCCCAGCCCCATATCGAGCACGCGGCCATCGCCCTCGAGCCTCAACTCGAGCTTGCACGAGCCCGTGCCGTCGTGCACGAGCTCGGCAGCGGTGGGATGCCTAAACGAGGTGCCGCTCGTCAAAAGCTGCAGTGCCTCTATGAGGTTGGTCTTTCCCGCCGCGTTGGGCCCCGCAAGCACCGTCACGCCTTCGTCCAGGCCAAGATGGTAGCTATCGAAACTGCGGTAGCGCGCGACGGAAAGGTTGCGGGCAAACATGGTCATGGCGCAGCGCTAGATGCGAACCGGCATGACCAGGTACAGGTAGTTGATCTTGTCGTAGGACTTAAAGATACCCGCCTGCGAGTAGCTCTTGAGCTCCAGCGTGATCTCCTTCTCCTTGGACAGGGCATTGAGGCAGCCAAAGATGTAGTGGTAGTTAAAGGCGATGGTGCCCGACTCGCCCTCGGCCTCGACATCGATCGTCTCCTGTGCCAGGTCCTGGTCATTAGAGATGGAGGACAGGCCCATCTGACCGTTCTCGACATCGATCTCGAACTTGACGGCGGGGTTCGCGCTCGCGATGACCGCCACGCGCTTGAGGGCAGCATTAAAAGCCGCCACGTCGATCTTGACGCTCGTCACGCACGAATCGGGGATGAGCTGCTTGTAGTTGGGATACACGCCCTCGATACGGCGCGACACGTAGGTGGTGTTGCCGGCCTCAAAGACAACCTGGGTGTCGGTGGCGCCGATCATGATGGTCGCCTGGCTGGCCATGATGCTCAGGGCGTCATTGAAGGCGTCGGCCGGAACGTTGAGCTCAAAGGATCCCTCGAGCGTCGAGGTCTCGACCTGGGTGTCGCATACGGCCAAACGGAAGGAGTCGGTTGCCACCAGGCGCACGGTGTTGTTCTCGACCTTCATGTGCACGCCTCCCAGAATGGGGCGGGCCTTATCGGTCGAAGTGACGCGCCATACGCGGCCGACCATCTCGGACAGGATGTCGGTCGGGAGCTCCACCGCGCTCTCGATAGCATAGGCAGGGAACTCGGGGAAATCGTTGGCGTCGAGCGTGTTGAGGCGGAAGGAGCTCTTCTCGCATCCGATCAACACCTGACGCTCCGAGAGCTCAAAGGTAACCGGGGCGTCGGGAAGGGTCTTCGTGATGTTCGAGAGCATCTTGCAGGGAATTACCATCTCGCCCTCTTCCTCGACATGCGCGGCAATGCGATGACGAATCGAGATGGTGTAGTTTGAGGTCTGGAATTCCAAGATGCCGTCCTGCGCCTTAACGAGCACGCCCGACAGGATGGGAAGGGTAGATGCCGAAGCGACGCCTTTCATAACGACGCCGATGGCTTGCGTGAGCGAGCTTTGGCTGACGGTGAACTTCATCTTTTAATACCTTTCTATAGATATAAATATCTTAATAATAGTAATAGCACTGACGAAACTGTTGATTACTCCCAAAAGCGCTGGTCAACCCCAAAAAGAGAATCGACAGCACCCTGTGCGCAACCGACCGTGTTTTCCACGTTCAAAACCTGCGGAAAACTTTTCGTCGCCTTGGGGTGAGTTTTAGACACGTTATGCCCGGCGTTTCGACAAGTTTTCAACAGGTGTCTCTATTTCCCTACGAGCGCAGTGTAATTTTATCTCGCAGCGATTTGAGATCCTCGGTTATGGTGCGGTCTTCCTGAATCATCTTCTGAACCTTTTTATAGCTCGTGCTGACGGTCGAGTGGTTGCGGTTGCCAAACTCCGCGCCCACCGCCGTGGTCGTCATCTCGCACATCTCGATGGCCAGATAGATGGCGATATGACGGGCTTTGGCTATGTTGGCGTTGCGCCGCGGTCCGATAAGCTCCTCGTGCGTCACGCCGTACTGCTCCTCGATGACAGACTGGACCGTCTGCACGTTGATTTTCTTGGCCGACGTATCGAAGTACTGGCTTGCGATGGCGTCGATGTCGTCGAAGCTGAGCTCGCCGCCCTCGCGCTCGCGGTCTCCCGCCTCGCCGGCACAGCGTTCGCAGAAGCTCTCGAGTTCGCGAATGTTGGTTCCCGACACCTCCGCCATGTGCTTAAAGTGCTCGTCGGTCAGATGCCCGCCATCGCCGCCATAGGCCGCCAGCAGCGAGTCGTCACCCGCCTCGGGTGCGGCAGCTATCGTGTTCTCGTAGTAGCGCTGCAAGATCTTGTATTTCATCTCGTAGCTGGGCTCCGCCACTAAGCAGAGCATACCGGCGTTAAAACGGCTGGTGAGGCGCTCGTCCATGCTCAGGTCTTTGGGCGCACGGTCGGCCGCGATGACGACTTTTTTGTTGTTGCGGATAAACTCGTCCATGAGCTGGAAGAAGTAGTCCACGCTCGCGCGCTTGCCGATGATGTTTTGAATGTCGTCGATAATGAGCACGTCTACGCCGTGGTATGCCTGCATGATGGGGGCGTTGCTCTTCTTTTGGCGGTCGAACTCCGTCATCAGGTCATCGAGGTACGCCTGCGAGTTGGCGTACTTTACCTTGATTTCGGGCGACTTTTCGGCGAGCTCGTTTTTGATGGCGAGCAGCAGATGGGTCTTGCCCAGCCCCGATTTACCATAGATGAACAGGGATGTGCATGTGCCGCGTTCGTCCGCGAGTGCGGCAAACTTGAGGGCCGAGCGATAGGCATGGCTGTTTTCGGGGCCGTAGACAAAGTTTTCGAAGGTGAATTTTGAGTTGGCCGCGAGCGGCGCGCCGTCGGTGTTCTGCTCGACCGGCGCCGCAGCTGCGGGGACGCTCATGGGCGATGTGGAGGCTGTTTTTGCGCTCTTTGCAGGCACCCCGCCTTTCATCTGGTTCATCATGCGGCGGAAATCGTCGGCCGATAGCGTGTTTTTGATTGCGATGCCCGAATCCTCGCCCAGTGTTACGTCGTGCGCGATAGGCATGTGTGTGGCGGGGGCCGCGGCGGATGCCGACGTCTGCACGGCGGGCATGGTTTCACGGGAAACATCGTCGATTTGACGCTCGGGAGCCGACACTGTGGTGGTAGCTGGCGCCGCCGGGGGGACGACGGGTGCCGCGGGTGCGGCGTTATCTGCCGCGGAGCCCTGTGGTGCCACGATGTTGAGCGCAATCGGTGCAAAGGCGATCTCTTCTAGGTACGCCTCGATGGTCGGCTGATGCTTTTTGAGCTGAGCGATGGCAAATCGCGAGGGAGCCTCAATCGTCAAGGTGTCCTCGGTCAGGCTCACGGCACGCGATTGCCCCAGCATGTTGATGAGGCGCGCATCTTGGCCGTCGCGCTGACAAAAGGCGATGGCATCCCCCAGGATGATGCTTGCTTCCTCGTCCACTGTCTCTCCCGTTCCTTAAGCTTGGGCCAGCACGCGAGCGCTTCCAATTTCGGTCAGATGGTATTTCTGCCCATGTTTGATTACCAAGCCCGCCTGCGCCAAATCGTTGAGCGTGCGCGACCAGGTGGGTGCGGAGTTTCCGAACGCCCGCGCCAAGTCCGTCGCGCCGCACTCTTGATGTTGGGCCAGATACCCTAATGCAGCGCTTCCGCGTTCGCTTACAAACACGTCCGACTGCGGTTGTGCGTATTGATTCGCCGCATTAGGATACATCATTTGAGCTGCTGGTTGTTGAGAACTCTGTATGGGCGGCATCTGCTGTTGAAAACTTTGCGGCCACTGTTGGTATGGCTGTGGCGGCATCTGCTGGGCCCAAGGGTTAAATTGCCCCTGCGGCATCTGCTGATACGGCTGCTGGTACCCCTGAGGATACGGCTGGGTGTATCCCTGCTGCGGCATGTATTGGGGCGGATACCCTTGCGGGTACGGTTGGTAGCCCATTTGCGGTACGGTTGGCATGGCCGCCGTCTGCTGCACGGCGCCTGTGTCCGGATCTGCCGAGCCTATGCTCTCCGGCATGTTTTGCGCCGCGCTGCCCAGCGGTGCCTGGGGGTCTTGCATGGGAAAACTACCGGGCTGCTGCATGTGCGTCATGGGCTGCTGCACCTGCTGTGCCACGGGCTGCTGTGCAAACGTGCTAGATAGGGGATATGCCGGCTGTTCCGTCTCGGGGCGCACGGCGGCCCCTCGCCCTCCGGCACGCTCGATTTCCTGCACGCGCTTGGGGTTCAGACTTACCGTGACCACGGTCCCGTTGCCCATGTTGTCCTCGATGGATACGGCGCCGCCGGCGTTTTCCAAGTACTCCTGCACCATGGGAAACCCAGCTCCGGTTCCGCGGATGTATCGCTTCATGTTGCTGTTTGCGCTGGTAACGCCAAAGTCAAACGCGCGCTCCTTGTCGTCGATCCCCGGTCCCTGATCTGCGAATCGGATGGTGTCGCCGCCGTCTAGGATCGAGATGATGGGCTCTGCAAAGTGGGCGTGGATAAAGTTTTCGACAATCTCGCGGATAACCATGAGCGAGATGTGCCCGCCCTGCTCTTTCATGCACTGGTAGACGGTGTTGGTTGTCTCTTCCAGATAGGTGCGCACGTCCTTAGGTTCGATGACGATGACGCGCGGCGTCGACAGCATGTCGTCATAGACCGCGATGCGTGCGGCATACATGGCAGTCTGCGCTTTCGCACCGCCCTGCTCTTCCTCGCCACGCTTTTCGCGCACGCCGGTGATGTGCTCGTTGTCAGGTGCCGGGTCTCCGGAATCGACCATGGTGTAAAAGTCGTCAGACATGCCGCTCGCAATCTTTCAGAAGGTTTCGAACAAATAGTAGCTCACCGTGCAATGTTTCTCATCTTTCGACAACTTTTCAGAACCTGTTGAAAACTTTGGAAAACGGGCGAAAAGTTCTCAACATTGACAACATGAACTGTTGAAAACTCGATGAAATATCATGAAAAGTTGCCATGCGGCTCAGATTTCGGTTGAGCTTATGGGGGAACCGTGTGAACTGCGCAACCTTTTACCTTTGATTTCTTGACATTTGAACATTGATTTCCCTACAATCTTCAAGCTCACGTGTCTATATCTGCGTCCGCGCTCCCGCGGACACTCGAAATGCAGCAGGAGGAACTTAAGATGAAGCGTACGTATCAGCCTAATAAGCGTAAGCGTGCCAAGACCCATGGCTTCCGTGCCCGTATGGCCACCAAGGGTGGTCGTGCCGTGCTCGCCCGTCGCCGCGCCAAGGGCCGCAAGCGTCTCACTGTCTAGCAGCGATACACACATCTCGCATGAAGACTATTAAGTCTCGGCAAGATTTCGAGCATGTGTTCAGTCAGGGGCGTCGTTTCAATCACCCTCTGATTCGAATGACCATATGTGAATCGGTTGGCGAAGGCGACTCCGGAAGGGTCGCCTTCGTTGGTGCTAAACGGCTCGGTTGTGCAGTCGTGCGCAACCGTTCTAAGCGTGTGATGCGCGAGGCCGCCCGCAGCTGCGGATTTCCCGTTGCGGGTTATGACATCATCTTGTTCGCGACTCCCAAGACGAGGATTTCCTCGCCGCAGGAGATGGACAAGGCATTGCGTTCGCTTATGAAACGCGCCGGCGTTGCCGGGGAGGAGCGATGAGCAATCACGTTTTGCGACGTGTTGCCATCGCTCCTATTCGCATATATCAACAGGTTATTTCGCCCTTATTACCTGACGCTTGTATTTACTACCCAACGTGCTCGCAATATGCCGTTCAGGCGATTGAGAAGTACGGTGTTTTGAGAGGCTGCTGGCTTGCCGTGAGGCGCATCGCTCGCTGCAATCCCCTGCACGTCGGCGGTTATGACCCTGTGCCCTAGCGGGCACTCGCTATCGGAGGAAAACTTACATGTGGGATTGGATCGTTAACATCCTTTTCGAGCTGCTCAAGCTCATCCAGACCTTTGCGGTCGACTGGGGCCTGTCCATCATCATCCTGGTGGTCATCATCCGTCTGCTGCTGACGCCGCTTATGCTCAAGTCGACCAAGTCGACGGCTCGTATGCAGGTGCTGCAGCCCAAGATGCTCGAGATCCAGGAGCGTTACGCCGACGATCCCCAGCGTCAGGCCGAGGAGATGCAGAAGTTCTACAGCGAGAACAAGTTCAACCCCATGGCTGGTTGTCTGCCGCTGTTGATCCAGATGCCTGTCCTGTTCGCCCTGTTTACGCTGCTGCGTAACCTGCCGCAGTACTTTAGTGACGGCACGTTCTCGTTCTTCAACATCCTGCCCGACCTTACCACCACGCCGAGCGCTTCCTTTGCCGATGGCTTTATGGTTGCGCTGCCTGCACTGGTTTGCCTGATTCTGTTTGCCGTTCTCACTTTGATTCCGCAGCTTTATATGTCGCGCAATCAGACTGGTCAGCAGGCCCAGAGCATGCGTATGATGGCCATTGTCATGACCGTCATGATGCTTTGGATGGGTTGGAGCCTGCCCGTCGGCGTTCTGCTGTACTACGATGTGTCTTCCGCCTGGCAGGTTGTCCAGCAGATTTTCGTGACGCAGAAGGTTATCGATAAGGCCAAGGCCGATGAAGAAGAGCGTCTTAAGAACGCCCCGCTGCAGGTCGAGGTTACTCGTCGCGAGAAGAAGCCGCGCCCGCACAAGAAGAAGTAGTGGGATAGTATTCTTATTTAGGTACCTAACTTTTGGAGTTCGTTATGTCTGAAGAGATCGTCGAGGATATGCTTGAGGAGGTTGCCCCGCAGGTCGCGGGCGATTATCCCGAGATTGCACAGCGTTACAAGGCTGGTGAAGAGCTGACCGATGAGGAGCTCGACACCATTGCCGATGTAGCTATTTCCATTCTGCGTTCCATCCTTTTGCACTTCGATGCGGCGAACTCTCCCATCGATGAGTATGAGGGTGACGAGGGCGAGTTGATTCTGGACGTAACCGCTCCTGATCTTGCTGTTCTCATTGGCCGTCATGGTCGTACCCTTGATGCCCTTCAGGTTATGTTCTCTTTGCTGGTGAGCCGCAAGCTCGGCTTTAGGTATCCGGTCGTCGTCGACGTCGAGGGTTATAAGAGCCGTCGACAGGATAAGGTTGCTTCTATGGCCCAGTCCGCTGCCGAGCGCGCTATTCGCACTCATAAGAGTGTTTCCCTGCCTCCCATGAATGCTTATGAACGTCGACTGGTTCATATTGCCCTTCGTGGCAACGATGCTGTCGACACGCATTCTGAGGGCTCTGATCCCGATCGCCATGTTGTGATTGTTGCTCGATAATCTTCTCGAGTCTATGCTAAGGGGACGTGGTTTCCACGTCCCCTTTTTTTGTCAAAAGTTCTCGATACACTGATTTTTGTCAGAAAGGAGTTGTCTTGTTTGTGTTAACTGATGAGCAAGTAAGCCAGATGCAGTGCCGTCTTATTTCGTATTGTAAAGACTATTCTTTGAAGGTCTCCGACGATAGCCTTCGAGTCTGTATCCAACATCTTGATCTTGTTCTGGAGGCCAATAAGACTACCAATCTAACGCGCATCCTAAATGTTGATGATGCAGCCGTCCTTCATATTCTGGACTCACTTGTTTTGCTGCCATATATTGATAAGGCTCCTGAAGGTGCTTTGCTGGATATGGGTACCGGTGCTGGATTCCCAGGTATTCCATTGACTATTGCAAGTGGAAGAAAGGCTATCTATATCGATTCCGTTGGCAAGAAGGTTGATGCCGTTAATTCCTTTGTTAAGGAGCTTGGCCTTAAGCATGCCCATGCTGTTCACGATCGTCTTGAAGAATATGCACGATCTCATAAGAAACAATTTGCTGTTGTGACCGCCCGTGCGCTCGCACCGTTGCCAGTTCTCGTCGAGTATGCTTCTCCTTTTCTAAAAGATAGTGGCCTCTTTGTCATTACGAAGGGGAATCCATCTGATGAAGAGCTTCAATCTGGACTTGCCGCTGCAAAGATATGCGGCCTTACCCCGCTTATGACGGATAATCTTGATTTGCCGAATGGTCTGGGTCACCGCGAATTTATTGTTTTTAAAAAAACTCGTCAGGCATCGGTTTCTCTTCCGCGTGCTAATGGCATGGCAAAAAAGAATCCGCTTGCCTAGATGTTTCACGTGAAACATAATGGATAGTGTCGAGTCGTTATGTTTCACGTGAAACATAACAGTCGATGTCGAATCGGATTGTTTCACGTGAAACATCCTCCGTTTAACAGCTTTAAATACACCAGGAGGGACCGTGGGATTTCGCGACGTTAAGCGTTCTAAGAGCGCAAAAGACACGCGTATCATTGCTATCATCAACCAAAAAGGCGGCGTAGGTAAGTCCACCACAGCTGTAAATCTTGCAGCAGCGTTGGGTGAACTGGGCCGAAAGACGCTGATTGTCGATTTTGACCCGCAGGGTAATAGTACGAGTGGTTTTGGAATCGAAAAAGAAGAACTTGATCACTGCATCTATGATGCATTGCTAAACGATGTTCCGGCAGAATCGCTCGTTCTTGATACAAATTGCAATAAGGTGTTTGTGATTCCGGCTACTATCCAGCTTGCAGGTGCGGAAATCGAACTTGTCAGTGCGATTGCCCGTGAAACTCGCTTAAAGGATCTGCTTGAGCCTATTCAGGATGAGTTTGATTTTATATTTATCGACTGTCCTCCATCGCTTGGTTTGCTGACCATTAATGCGTTAACAGCTGCGGACAGTGTTTTGATTCCTATTCAGTGCGAATATTACGCGCTCGAAGGTGTCACAAAGCTGCTTGAATCGATGAAGATGGTTAAAACACGCCTAAATAAGAACCTTGATACTTATGGTGTGCTTATGACTATGTACGATTCGCGCACATCGCTTTCAAACCAGGTTGTGGAAGAGGTTCAATCGTATTTTGGCGACAAGGCATTCAAGACCTTGATTCCACGTACTGTAAAAATTTCTGAAGCACCGTCGTTCGGTGAGTCCGTAATTACCTATGCGCCGCAGAATAAGGGCGCAAAGGCGTATATGAACCTTGCTAAAGAGGTGATTAAGCGTGCCTAGTCCTAAGAAGCGCGGTGGCTTGGGTCGTGGACTCAATGCGCTGGTCTCAGAAGCTGAATATGAGACTGGTGGATCTGTAGCGTCAGCAACAAATGCCGCTTCAGAAACTAAGCTTCCAATCGAAGATATCGTTCCAAACCCAAATCAGCCACGAATTCATTTCAATGAGACTGAACTTCGCGAGTTGAGTGAGTCAATCCAAGAGCACGGCGTTCTGCAGCCGCTTCTTGTGCGTAAGCACGGTAACGGCTATGAGATTATTGCGGGTGAACGTCGCTATCAGGCTTCAAAGCTTGCTGGCCTTGAAGAGCTTCCCGTCATTATTAAGGACGTTGATGATGAGGAAATGCTTGCACTCGCGCTTATTGAAAACCTACAGCGCTCTGACCTTAACCCAGTCGAAGAGGCTAAGGGATATCGACAGCTCATCGATTCAAGCGGTATGACTCAAGAAGCCTTGTCAAAGGCTGTCAGCAAGTCTCGCTCTGCAATCACCAATTCGTTGCGCTTGCTTGATCTTCCAGAGGTAGTTCAGCAGATGATCTTCGAAGGAAGGCTGACCGCCGGTCATGCTCGTGCAATCCTTGCTGTTCCGTATGAAGATGCGCGCATTAAGCTTGCTGAGAAGGTTGTTGCAGAGGGATTGTCTGTCCGTGCGACAGAAAATCTTGCTCCACTGTTTTCTGCCGGAGAGACGCCTAAGACGCCCCGACCTGCCACGCCTCAGTCCTTTAAAAAGGCAGCACGTGTATTGCGTCAGGTGTTTAACACAAATGTTCGAGTGAAGAGCTCGCGTGGCAAAAATAAGATTGAGATCGAGTTTAAGGATGAGGAAGAGCTGTCTCGCATTCTTGGCGAGATGATTCAATTTGACCAGGGAGATCAGGATGAAGAATAGAGTTCTGACTGCTCTTGCTTTGGCTGCAACTGTAGCGGTTGGTGCATTTGCAGGATTTAAGGTCGCAACAGATGATGAATTGCGTGGTCGTCTGCTTCGCGGAGCGCAGGATATCGTCGATACGTCCAAAAAGAAAATGGATGTTATGACTGAGGATGTCGCTATGCGTACTGCTCAGGTAACTAAGAATCCGAAGATTAATCAAGATTGGGTTAATCATCAATGGGAAAATGTAGGCTTTTAGGTACCTAACAATTACTATCCTTTATTGAGGGGTCCTTCTCTGAACGCCAGAATGGGGTCCCTTATTTCGTACGAAAAATTGTTGAACAACTGAGCGATACAGATTATTGATAGATATGAAACAGCCCCGGTTGCAATTAGGCAACCGGGGCTGTTCGATGTTTCACATGAAACGTTTAGGTTGTTCTCCCCTACACGTTCTTCTGGACCTTGAAGCGCTGTTTGAGTTGGCCGCAAGCGGCGTCGATATCGTTGCCTCGAGAGTTGCGGATCGTGGTCTCAATACCACGGGACTCAAGACGACGCTGAAGGTCTTCAACCTTATGGATCGGCGACGGCTTGAGAGGGCTGCCCTCGATATCGTTGAGCTGGATCAGGTTGACGTGGCACAGCGTGCCCTCGCAGAAGTCGCAGAGTGCCTGCATCTCGGGGTTTGTGTCATTGACGCCCTCGATCATGGCGTATTCGTATGTCGGACGGCGGCCGGTCTTTTCGGTGTAGAGCTGAAGGGCCTCGTGAAGGCGCAGAAGTGTGTACTTCTTAACGCCCGGCATGAGTTTATTGCGGGTGGATTGAATGGCGGAGTGCAGCGAGACGGCGAGCGTGAACTGCTCGGGAATGTCGGCAAACTTACGGATACCAGGAATAACGCCGCTGGTGGAGACGGTGAGATGACGCGCTCCGATACCGATTCCGTCAGGGTCATTAAGGATGCGTAGTGCTTTGAGGACCTCGTCATAGTTGGCAAAAGGCTCACCCTGGCCCATGAACACGACGCTCGTCGCGCGCTCACCAAAGTCGTTGGAAACGTGGAGTACCTGGTCAACGATTTCCTGAGCGGTCAGTGAGCGCTTGAGGCCGTTCAGGCCGGTAGCGCAAAAAGCGCAGCCCATACCACAGCCCGCTTGGGTAGATACGCAGACAGACAGCTTGTTGCGACGAGGCATGCCGACGGTCTCGACGGAGATGCCGTCGTGATACTCGAGCAGGTATTTACGAGAGCCATCCTTAGACACCTGCTTGGTGAGCTCGGTCGGCGTGTCGAAGGCAAATGCCTCCTTCAGCTGCTCGCGGAAGGCCTTGGGAAGGTTTGTCATGTCATCAAACGAACAAACGTTCTTCTCAAAAACCCATTCGATGAGCTGCTTTGCGCGAAAAGCGGGTTGGCCGAGTTCGGCGACAAGTTCGCGAATATCGTTTTGGCTCAAGTCGCGAATGTCTTGAGATTTAGTCCTGGGATTCATGGAAGCCTTTCGATTTTGGGGAAACGTAGAGGGTATCGCTACAATATGGTATCAGCTGCAGGAATTATAGAGGAGGAGTCTGCCCATGCCGGGTAAAAGCCTAGAGAACATGCACGTAGCGGTCTTGGCGGGCGGCCATTCCGCCGAACGCGAGATTTCGCTCAATTCTGGAAAGAATGTCGTGGAGGCACTGAAGGAGGCCGGCTACACCTCGGTGGAGCTGCTCGACACCGCCGCCGATGACTTTATGGTGACTATGGCGACCGGTGGCTTCGACGTGGCGTTTATCGCCATGCACGGCGCCGGCGGCGAGGATGGCGCCATGCAGGGGGCCATGGAGACGCTGGGTATCCCCTACACGGCGTCAGGCGTGCTCGCCAGCGCATGTGGCGCCGATAAAGAGGTTTCAAAGCTTCTGTATGCCAAGGCGGGCATCCCCATTGCCCCCGGCCTGGCGCTTGAGGCGGGCGACGAGGTCGATATCGATCGTATCGTCGAGATTTGTGGCGAGCGGTGCTTTGTAAAGCCCGCCGTCAACGGCTCCAGCTATGGCATCTCTCTGGTCCATGAGCCCTCCGAGCTACCCGCGGCAATCGCCAAGGCGTTTGAGTACGGCGACAAAGTGCTGGTCGAGAAGTGCATCGAGGGTACCGAGATTACCGTCGGCGTATACGGCGAGGATGACGTGCGCGCCCTGCCGATTGTTGAGATCCGTAAGCCCGAGGACTGCGAGTTCTACGATCTGGACGTGAAGTATGTGGACCCCACGGATATCCATCGCATTCCGGCGCAGATTTCCCCCGAAAACTATGCACGTGCCCAGGAACTTGCCTGCGCGGCCCATAAGGCACTCGGCTGCCTGGGCATTTCACGCAGCGACTTTATCGTGAGCGAGGATGGCCCCGTCATCCTCGAGACCAACACGATTCCCGGCATGACCGATACGTCGCTGTATCCGGATGAGATTCGCCACACCGATGACATGACGTTCCCACAGGTCTGTGACAGTCTGATTCGTATGGGACTTCGTCGAGCGGGCGTTGCATGCTAATCGAGGACGCTGTTTCGTCGGGAACGCCGCAGTTTGTCATCGATTCCTATGCCACGCTTGCCGAGCGTGCCAAAACCCAATCGTTTGGTCTCATCGAGGAAGATGTTATCGTCCTCGATACCGAAACCACGGGTCTTTCGGTGCAGGACAATGAACTGATTGAGATCTCGGCTGCCCGTCTTTCGGGCCGCGAGATCGTCGACCGGTTCGATACCTTCGTGCACCCCAAGCAGCTGATTCCCGCCGAGATTACCGAACTCACGAGCATTACAAACGCCGATGTGGTGGATGCCCCATCGGCCGTCGATGCCGTGGCCGCTCTCGCCGATTTTGTCGGCGGCTGCCCGGTGATTGCGCATAACGCCACCTTCGACCGTTCGTTTATCGAGTCGGTCAAGGGCGGTGTCAACGTCAGCGACATCTGGATCGATTCGCTGGCACTGTCGCGCATCGCACTTCCGCGCTTGGCCTCGCACAAGCTGTCTTTTATGGCCGACTTGTTTGGGTGCGATTCGGTGTCGCATCGCGCGAACGCAGACGTTGATGCCCTGTGCGGTGTGTGGCGCGTGCTGTTGGTTGCGCTTACCGACCTGCCTTCGGGCCTTATGGCGCGCTTGGCGGACATGCACGCGGACGTGCCTTGGTCCTATCGCCCCATTTTTTCTTTTTTGGCCGGCCAGAACCCGGGTTCGATATTTTCGCTCAGCGCCGCTCGTGCTGACGTGCTCAAGGCCGATCGTGCAGACGATCGCGTTGATGCGGACGAGTTGCCGGTCCTTAAGATGCCGAGCCGTGAAGAGATCGAGGCGGATTATGCCCCCGGTGGCCTAGTCAATCGCATGTATCCCACGTACGAGCCGCGCGATGAGCAAATCGCGATGGCGCTCGAGGTCCGTGACGCGCTCGTTACGGGAACGCATCGCGTGATTGAGGCGGGGACGGGCGTCGGCAAATCGATGGCTTACCTGGTGCCTTTTGCCGAGGCCGCACGCCGCAACAACATCACGGTTGGTATCGCGACCAAATCGAATAATCTTGCCGACCAGCTTATGTACCATGAGCTGCCAAAGCTCGCCGAACAGCTGGACGGGGGCCTGTCGTTTTGTGCACTCAAGGGCTATGACCACTATCCGTGTCTACGCAAGCTCGAGCGCATGAGCCGTGGTCAGGTTGAGATCACCACCAAGCGCGATCCTGCTGACACGCTCACGGCGGTTGCGGTAATCATGGCGTATGTGTGCCAATCTGCCGATGGCGACCTCGATTCGCTCGGCATTCGCTGGCGCAGCGTCAACCGTCCCGACTTTACGACGGCTTCGCGCGAGTGTGCTCGTCGTCTGTGTCCGTTCTTCCCTGACAAATGCCTGGTCCACGGGGCGCGCCGTCGTGCGGCACATGCCGACGTGGTGGTCACCAACCATTCTCTGTTGTTCCGCAACGTGGCCGCCGAGGGGAGGATTTTGCCCCCGATTCGTCACTGGGTGGTCGACGAGGCCCATTCCATCGAGCGCGAGGCCCGTCGCCAATGGGCGCGCGTGGTTTCGGCAGATGAGTCGCGCGTGCTGTTTGAGCGCTTGGGTGGGTCGAGTGCCGGCGCGCTGAGTCAAGTTTCCCGTGACCTGGCCACTTCCGAGGGCTCCACGCTCTACCTGGGACTCACCGCCAAAGCGACGTCGACGGTTGCCCGCGCGAGCATGGCGATTGCCGATGTGTTCGATGGTGTGCGCGAGCTCGGCCGTCGCGCCCGTGGGAGCTACGATAACGCGAATCTGTGGATTGGCCCCGAGCTGCGCGAGTCGGATGACTGGCACGATTTTTTGCAGTCGGCCCATACCGCAATTGATGCGCTGGACCAGGCGGATAAAAGCGTAGACGCGCTGGTGCAGACCGTCGCCGCCGATAAGCCCGAGGTCGTTGTCGACCTAGGCGACATTTCGCGCCGTCTGCACGAGCTGGACGAGAACCTCAAACTCATCATTGAGGGTACGGATGAGCACTATGTGTACTCGCTGCAGGTGAACCGTCGGCTGCGCGCGGGCGGGGAGTCTATGACCGCCGAGCGCATCGATATCGGCGAGGCCTTGGCGAACGAGTGGCTGCCCGAAGTGCACACGGCCATCTTCGCTTCGGCGACCATGACGGTGTCCAAGAGCTTTGAGCATTTCAACCATGCTGTCGGCCTCGATCGCATCGGTGAGTCGACATCCTCATCGCTGCACCTGGATTCGAGCTATGACTTTGACTCGAATATGGCCGTGGTCGTGGCTGGGGATATTCCCGATCCGCGCGACCGTGAAGGCTATCTTTCGGCGCTCGAGTACTGGTCGACGCTCATCTTGCCATGGGCGGCTCGGTGCTCACGCTGTTCACCAACAGGCGTGACATGGAGGAGCTGTACGATCGCGTCGAGCCCAAGATGGCTCGTGCGGGTCTGGAACTCAACTGCCAGCAGCGCAACTCGTCTCCTCGCCGCCTGCGCGATCGCTTTATCAACGAACCGACCTCGTCGCTCTTTGCGCTTAAGGCCTTTTGGGAAGGGTTTGACGCCAGCGGCGAGACGCTGCGCTGTGTCATCATCCCCAAGCTGCCGTTCTCGAGCCCCACAGATCCGCTCTCATGCGAGCGCAATCTGCGCGAAGACCGCGCCTGGGCGCGCTATTCGCTGCCCGAGGCCGTGCTCGAGGTCAAGCAGGCAGCCGGTCGCCTCATTCGCTCATCGACCGATTGCGGCGTACTCATCTTGGCCGACCCGCGCCTGGTGACGAAGGGCTACGGCAAGAAATTCTTAACGTCGCTGCCCACGAGCTCCTATCAGCGCATCGAATCGGCACAAATCGGGCGCTATCTACAGCTGTGGCGCGCACGCCACGAGCGGCGCCGCTAAAGCGGACAGGCGAGGGATTTTGCCATATCGCACAGACGCTCTGACAGGGCGGGGTCATCCAAGATGCGGATGGCCCCGCCCGCTGCGATTACCTGGCTTAACAGCCAGCGCTCGGAGCCGTAGCGCACGTTCACTGTTGAGCTGTCCGCCCCATTGGGTTCAATCGACATGATGCCGGGCCAGTCTAGGCGCTCTGCCAAGGCGCGCGGCATGAGAAGCTTCGCGCTCAGCTCCGCCTGGGCGAGTGAGTCGTGGAGGGTCGCGGGCTCCGGTGCGTGGCGCACGACGGAGTCGTCGGTCAAGACCAGGCCCTCGATTTTATCCATACGATAGGTACGCTGCTCGTCGACCGCGACATCCCAGGCAATCAGATACGTTTGGTCGCCGTTTGTTGTGATGCGCAAGGGGTCGACCAAACGCTCGCGCGCCTGCGTGTCATCCATCGAGCGATACGAGATGCGGCAGCGAACGCCGTCCCGAATGGCGCAGCTCAGCTGCTGCCAGTGCGATCCGTGGGCGACGGTGTCAAAGACGCGCTGGTTGTATCCGAGCTCTTTGGGAAGAAGAGCGCGCCGTATTCGAGCCGCCGCTTGGGGTTCGATCCCCAATGATTCAAGTTCATGGTTGAGCACAGCGCCCTCGGCGGCACTCAGGCGCAGCGGTAGCACGCGCCCCGCATCACCGGTGAGGACCACGCACTCGCCCCGGCGTTCGCAGATAATACGTGCGCCCGATTCTCGGTCCGCAAGTGTTGAGACGATCTCGAGAATCTCGTCGAGCGATGCCCCCGTGATATCAAAGCGGCTGCAAAGCTCGTCTCGTGTCATGCCGTTCTCGCCGGCAGCGTAGAGGGCCTCCATGATGTCGATGGCGCGCGAGAGCCTTTGCTCGCTGGTGAGTTTACGCACGGGCATGCTCATGCACCGTCCTTTCGATGAGGTGATTCCACGCCTGCTTGAGAGAATCGGGGGCGACGGGCCTCATGCCATCCATGGCATGGGCCATGCAAAACGAGGCTGCGGCTTCAAAGTCGCGCACGTCAACGGTCCAGGTCCACTCCGTTTCGGTGCGCATGAGTTCGCCTCGTCCGCGTGTGAGACCGTTGATCATATCGGCCTGCGCTTCACGCGCGAACGAGAACGTAGCCGCAACGGGTGGGCGGTCGGCAAAATCGAACTCAAAGAATAAGTAATCGTTGAGATTGAAATCTGCAGGAATGGCGTAGGCTTTCGAAGGTCTCCAGGCGCGAATGATGCGGTCGCAGCGGAATGTTCTGATATTGTCGGTGGCATTGTCGAGGCCGCAGAAGTATGCCGTACCCTCGCGCTCGAACATTCCGTAGACGCAAACGGTCCGCTCGCGTTGTTCACCGCGTCCGTTTTGGTACAAAAAGCGCAGCGCGCAACGCTCGGCAAAGGCACTCCATACCGCATCGACGGCGGGAGAGCGGCGGATCGGTGCCTCTCCTGTCGTCGACATGCCGGGGAGGGAGGCAATCTTGGAGCGAATGTCGGCAAGCGGCGCGGCAAAGGTGGATGAGCCTGCCGCGAGTGTCTGGTCGATGGCGTTGAGCAGGATGTCGGCATCGTCTGCGGTGATGAGACCGCCCGCGGCAAACGTGTGCTCGCGGTCGATCGTCCACGCGCTCTCCTCGGTTTCCTGCGCTCCGGCAGCACGAACCTCCCTGATAACGATGCCGCGTTCGAGCAGCTTGTCGCGATCGCGGCGGAACTTGCGCTTGTCTGAGTCGATATTGCCCGAGCCGTACCCCAAATCGGAATCCAGGACGATTTGCTCGGTCGTCAGCGGTTCGGGAGAACTGTTGAGCACAAAGAAAAGGTTGAGGATGCGCTGAGCCGTTTTATCGAAACCGGGCTCGGGTGCCCCCTTTTTAATTGTCGCGGTCGCGTCGATTGCCGTCATAGAATCCTCGCATGAGAAGGTCGTTTGATGCCATGATTTTAGTCCGATATGGAGATTAGGCTATATCCTTGTCCGCTCGCGGCGTTAAGATGACCCGAATTCGGTCGTTTGCGCTCGCTCGGGGTATACTTTCGACTATATACGGTTCTAATGTGCATGCATTGGGCCTATTTGTCGGATTATGGATGTGGAGCGCACATGGCGAACACCCAGAACTATATTAACCACCTGCTGCAGAACACCGGCATTACGCCGGCGTGCAGTGAAGAAGAGCGCCTGGCTGCTGAGGATATCGCTCAGATTTTCCGCAACCACGGCTTTGACCCCGAGGTGCAGGAATTTAATGCTCCCGCACCCAGCAGGTTGGCGTTTGCCGTTACCGGTATCCTGGCGTTTGCCGGCGCCTTGCTGATGGGCATCGGCGGCGGCATTGGCTTGGTCGGCACCTTGCTGGCCATTGTCGGTGCCGTGCTCTACGTGCTCGAGCGCACGGGGCATCCCGTGGTTTCGCGCCTGGGAAAGACCGGAGTGAGTCAAAATGTCATCGCCTATCACAAGGCCTCGGGCCCGCTTGCGTCTCCGCGCAACCGCCCGGTCGTCGTGGTGGCCCACTATGATTCCCCCCGCGCCGAGCTCCTTGCTCGCGAGCCCTACGCTCCGTGTCGCGCGCTCATCGCCAAGCTCCTGCCTGTCGCCACGATCGCGCCCGCGGCTGTCGCCATCCTGCGTATCCTGCCGCTTCCCGGCGTGCTCAAGGTACTGCTGTGGGTTGTCGCGATTCTGGCCTCCCTTGTGGCACTGGCCAACGCCGCCAATATCATCTCCAACCGTTTTGTGCTTCCCTACACGTCTGGCGCGGTGTGCAACAAATCCTCTGTTGCCGCCATGCTCGGTGTCATGGACAACGTTGCCCCCTATCAGGGCGAAAACGAGTTCCCCGACGACATTCCATTCGATACCTATTTTGGCGAGCAGAAGCGTCGCGCCGAGGAAATGGCGCGCGCGGCGGCCGAGTATGCCGCGGCCCAGCAGCAAAACGACTACGGCAACACCATTGAATATGAGGAACCTTCCTACGACGAGGACGAGTTTGGCCAGCCGGTTGCGCCTGTCGACGCACCCGAGCAGGACGAGACTTTTGATGGACAGATCGATGGTTTTGAGGGCGCCTCTGCCGACGAGACGCTAATCGGCGTTATCGCGCCCGAGGCTCAAGACCAGACTGCCCAGGCCGAAGTGTCCACCGAGGAAAAGTCCTCCGCCGAGCCGGCGGAGGAGCCCGCGGTGGTCGAAGCCGCCGAGCCCAAGCCCAAGCTCTATCGCAATGCCGCCGGCAATATCCGCTTTGGTTCGGATGCCATCCGTGCGCTCGGCATGCTGCCCGAGTCCTGCACGCTCGATTACGAAGAGGGCGAGGAGCCGGCGTTTGAGCCGGAGCCTGCTCCCGTTGCACAGGAGCCTGCGCCCGCGGCCAATACGGCTGGGGGCGCGATAAGCGGGGACAACGCGGCCCCGCTGCTCCCGCCGAGCCGGTCGCTACCCCTGTTGCTGCCGCGGAGTCTGACGCAAAGCCCGCACTCGATCCTGCAGCCGGTCTGGATATTCTGGCACCTGCCGCTCCGGCACAGGTTGAAGACGAGACCGCCGACGAAGACTATGACGAGTACCCGCAACGCGTGTCCTATGAGAGTGACACCGATTTCTCGGCCGAGATTCCCTCGACAACGCCCCATGCCGATATCGCTTCCGCGTTCTCCTCGATTGGTGCCAGCGCTTCTAGCTTCTTTAAGGGTGCCTTTGCGAAGGGCAAGAAGTTCGTCGACGACTTTGAGGAAAAGCGCGCCGCTGCCCGCGAGGCCGCCGAGCGGGAGGCCATCGCCCAACAGCAGGCCGCCGAGGCCGAGCGTGAGCGTGCGGCACAGGAGTTCGAGCAGAGCGAGGCCGAGCAGCTGGAGCCTGCCGATGTCGCCGATGCTACGACGTCTTTTGAGGCTCCGCAGCCGACATCCGCTGACGTTGCCGAGGCTACGACGTCCTTTGATGCGCAGCAGCCGGTCGATAGCACCATGTCATTTGATGCCACGATGACGTTTGAGAAGCAGGGCACCGCAATTGCCGAGCCCCTTCCCATCTCCGATGATGCCCAGGACGCCGCCGATGATTCGGTTATCGACGAGGCCGATTCCGTTGAGGGCAGCGCGCCCGAGCAGGTCGAGGCTCCTGCGATGGAGCAGGAGCCCCCTGCGGTTGACGAGACTCTCAAGACGGATGTGTCCAGGCCTTATTCTACGCAGATCTTTACCATGCCCGCACCGAGCGACCTCGGTGCCACGGTGGCCAATGTCGCTCCCACGCAGGACGAGACAGTCGACTCCCTCATGGCGCAGATTTCGTCTCAGGTGCCTCCGCGCCAGCAAATGAATATCCCCGATCCGGCCTCCGCGCCTGCGCCCTCTTCGTCGCCGCTGGCCTCGGTCCCCGATCCGTCGCTGCCTTCGATGCAACAGGCCAACGTCGCGTCCCGCACATCGCTATTCGATCTTCCCGATCCTTCGGCACAGACAAATGATCCCTTTGCGACGGCGCAGGGTCCCGAGCCCACATCGGCACCGGTCGCGACCCCCATGCCCATCTCCTCGGGCGCACAGCCGCTCGAGACCATCTCGGCTCCTGCTTCGACGGGCGCCAAGCCGCAGAAGCGTGGCCTGGGTGGCTTGTTCGGTCGCAAAAAGAAGAACGAGCAGGACAGCATGAGCGACTGGCTGGGCGTCGAGGACGATTACGATGCCAAGAAGTCTGGCCGCGGCATTGGCTCGTGGGATAACTTCGAGGATGATGACGACGGTTGGAAGGGTGGCGCCACCTCCTCCGATGGTGCTTCTGCCGAGGATATGCTCTCGGCTGTTGCCTCCATGGGTGACGATGAGCTGCTCGGCCACGATATCTGGTTCGTCGCAACGGGTGCGTCCGATTGCGACGGCGCCGGCATGAGGGCGTTTTTGGCCTCGCATCGTGACAAGCTCCGCGGCGTGTTCTTTATCAACCTCGAGTCTATCGGCGCCGGCAGGCTTTCGGTGGTAACGGTCGAGGGCGAGCAGCAGCTGTTTAAGGGCGATCGCCGCATCATGAATCTTGTCAGCAAGGTGTGCAAGTCGTTCCACGTCGATTGCGGTGCGTTCGAGATGCCCTATGCAAAAACCGATGCATCCGCAGCGCTCGAGGCAAGCCGTCGTGCCCTTACGATCGCCGGTGTGGACGGCCCGCGCCTTGCCTGCGCTCGCACCGAGGATGACCTGCCGTACAACGTCAATCCGACCAATATCGCTACGGTGTCCGAGGTCGTGACCGAGGTCATTCGTCGTTCGTAGACAGACCCGCTAAGGAGTCAGCGTGTTTTCGTACATCAAGCGCCATTGGCCCATCTATCTGATTTTGACCCTGATTGCTATCGCATTGGGTTTTGGGGCCGCGTATGTCGTTGGCGTTAAGGGCTCGACGCCCGAGACAACAATGAACGAAGAGGTGGAGCAAGAGCAAAGTTTGGGTGCCGACGGTATTTCCGAGTCCGATCAGGCAGCCATCGATGGCGGTTCGTCATCTGCTAAATAGCCGATTCATCGTTTATGCCCAAGGCGGGCGAGCCGGGAGACTGGCTCGC
>OGQV01000558.1_pt1 | contig 34325 bp, 37 predicted proteins | sample 1553311 | NCBI WGS metagenome assembly OGQV01 (sample SAMEA2579976, study PRJEB22360) | human gut metagenome
CTTGGCATAGAACGGCACGTTGTCCAGCAGCGCTTGCAGATGTGCGGGCTCGATGTCGACATCGATGCGCGCTTCCGGGATCTGCTCCAGTGCGTCGAGCTTCCGGATCAGCTCGACCGGCATGGTCAGCATCATGCGGCCGCCGATGAACTCCGTCCAGTGCAGATCCGTCTCAAAGTTCGACAGTACGAACGTGACCAGCGGATACCGCTCGAGCAGCAGCCGGTACGCCTTTTTTGCCACCGCGACGGAGGAATACGCAAGCGCTCCCGCCGGGACGTCAAGACCGTGCATACGGCAGTAATTGGTGTAGCACATTTCGGGCAGGCCGAGCTGCATGGCGCAGGCCAGCGCGATCCCCTCGGTCGACAGACCGGCAGCCTTCCGGCGTACAAGACCTCTGTAAAGCGCAGCGCCTGCGGCGAGCACCTGCGAGACGGTCGAGGTCGCCGTTGCCATGACGCTGCCGCCGCGGTAGACGATCTCCTCCATCGCGATGATACCGGCCGCAGTGGTCGGGATCTTCATGACGAGGTTCTTGCCGGTGGCCATGATACGGGCAGACTGCGCAATGATCTTGTCCACGTTCATATAATCATAGACGTTGCCCTGGATGCAGAAACGGCCGTCGATGCTGGCATCGGCGTGGTACAGCGGCAGCAGAAGCTGGGAGCGCTCCGCGGCCAGCGCGTACATGACTTCCCACAAAAGCTCGTTCTGGTTCTTTTGCGGGAAACGCTTCCGCATGGCAAGAATGCGTTCGTTCCACAGCTCCGGTTCGGCTACGATCGAATCGGACATAACGGTCGGGGAGGTGGTAACGCCGCGGTTTGCGTGCGAAAGGCCGTATTCAATATTATCCACGACCATGGAATCCATCCAGAACGCGGTGTCCGGATAACGGGAATGCAGCTGATTCAGCATATTTGGCATGATTTAAGATCCACCCTTTCTAATAAAACTATGAAATTGTTTTTGAATCCAATAAGAAATACGGAAATATTGAAGTTCAATGCGCTTTAATATTATCACTATGAGCCTAATGTGTCAATAATGGAATCATACGGAAAGCATGGGCAGGAAAAACACGCGGAAAAACAATATTTCGGGAAACTCGCATAATCAACAGGATATTTTAGAAGAAAACAACAAAAAAATCGATGATTTCAAGACTATCATAGATGAAATCAACAAATTGCCGCAGACGTGATTTTTTAAAAAACTGTCGAAATTGCCAAAAACAAAAAGCGAAAACTGTAAGAAGTGAACGTTGACAAGGATATGACTTTGTGGTAACTTAAAAATACGATTTGAAACGCTTTAAATTTTGAAAAATAAAGAAAACACGAAAAACAGTGGGAGAGAAAATTAGGAAAACCCTGCTCATGTTCAATAACGCGGATCCCCGCGTTATGATAAAACACGAAACAATATAAGGAGGAAAACAATGAAAACCGCAAAGAGACTTCTCGCAATTCTGCTCAGCGTGCTGCTGATTGTTGCCATGACGGCATGCAGCAGCAAGGAAACGACGCCCCCTGCGGCACAGACCGACAGCACGGGCGACACCACACAGACCGCACCCGCGACCGAAGCGTCCGGCGACGCTGTTGAGCTGACCTTCTGGGCCGGCCTGACCGGTGCAGACCTGAACGCCATGCAGGGCATGGTCGATGCGTTCAACGCATCGCAGAGCGCCATCAAGGTCAACTTCTACTCCATCAGCTGGTCCGAAATTTTCTCCAAGTTTGAAGCGTCCTTCAATACGGACAACGGCCCCGACGTCATGCTGATGCACGTGACCGACGTTCCGAACTTCGGCGGCCGCGACATGCTCTCCGATGTCTCCGAAATCGCTGCTGCTGCCGGCGTAAAGGGCGAGGATTATCCCGCTTCCGTCTGGAACGGCGCATTCTACAACGGCGCACAGTATGCGATCCCATGGGATTATCACAATATGTGCGTCTATGTCAACAACAGCCTGTTCGAAGCTGCCGGCCTGGATCCCGCAGCTGAGATCACCAGCGAAGAGCAGTTCCTTGCCATCTGCGACGCACTGAAGGCTTCCGGCGTGTACCCCATGTCCATGAGCGCTTCCCATGCACACACCTACCGCTATTGGTACGGCCTTCTCTACCAGTTCGGCGGTTCCTTCTGCGACGATGCATTCACGACCGCTTCCTTCAACTCTGAAGCCGGTGTGAAGGCCATGGAGTTCCTCGCAAAGATCGTTGACAACGAATACTGCCCGACCAACGAGACTGACATCGACGCCGACTGGCTGTCCGGTCAGACCGCAATGGTCATCGAAGGCCCGTGGTTCACGCCGACGGCTGTTCAGGCCGGCTTCGAGTTCACGACCGTTGCCTTCCCGACCATCGGCGACTCCGCCGCAGTTTGGGGCTCCTCCCACACGCTGACTGTCCCGCGCTTTGACAACCGCAGCGCTGAAAAGACGGAAGCCATCAACACCTTCCTGTCCTACTTCGTCGAGCACTCCTATGAATGGGGCGCAACCTCCGGTCAGATCCCGGCCAACAACGCAGTCTCCGCAAGCGACGCGTACAAGGCCTGCGACTTCTATCCGTATCAGGTTTCGTTCATCGAGTCCTCCACCGGCGTTCACTATGAGCCGCTGTGCGTGGCCGACTCCGAGTTCGGCGCGGACAACGCCCTGTCCCCGGTCATGGCTGCGATCACCAACTGCCTGTCCGATACCTCTGTCGATTTCATGGCGGAGCTTGACGCGGCAGCCGCGAGCGTCAATGACATCTTCAGCGAATATCAATAAGCTGTAGGCGCAGCAAACTGCTCCTTCCCGTGTGAAGCAGCAGGCTTGTAAAAAAGAAACAAGGGGGGACGGCGCAGGCATCCCGTGCTTCACCGTTCCCCCCTTTTTCCCAAACAGAAAAAGCCCCTTGACCGCAGCGGCTCGAGGCTGCTGCGGTTCAACAATGATAAACAGGGAGGGCGCCGGCCGCTGAAACCGGAGCTGTTCCAAGTTCCCGCCTGTGAGGAGGCTGCTGAAATGAATCGAAATCTTCGGTCGGAAAGGCAGCGGAAGAAGATCATCTCGCTGATCTGCATGGTCGGCCCGTTCTTCTTTATGCTGCTCCTTTTTAAGATCATTCCGATATTTGCGAATATCAACTATAGCTTTTTGAATACCAGCATTAGCTCCGACGGTACGTTTGTCGGCCTGAAAAACTGGAAAAAGCTTTTGAACGATAAGCTGTTCTGGACGGCGACAAAAAATACCTTCCAGTATCTTCTGTACGTCGGCCCGGCCAACATCATCCTTGGTTTCCTGTTTGCCCTGCTTCTGAACCAGAAGCTCCACGGCAGAATCGTCGTGCGCGGCTTGATCTTCTTCCCGTATGTGCTCATGACCACGGTCGTCGGCGTAATCTGGCGCTGGATTCTGGACGGCGGCAATATGGGCGTTCTGAACTACTATCTGGGGAAGCTCGGCATCGACACCATCTATTTTTTGACTGACAAATCTACGGCCATGCTGGGCGTCGCGATCGCGTCGATCTGGTGGACCGTTGGATATAATACCGTGATCTACCTTGCGGCGCTGCAGGATGTGCCGCGCGATATCATCGAAGCTGCCGCCATCGACGGCGCGACCGGCTTTGCGCGCGTGATCCATATTTATCTGCCGCTGGTCAAGGGCTCGACCTTCTTCGTCGTCCTGACGACCGTCATTTACTCTATGCAGATGTTTGGCCAGGTCTATGTCATGACCAACGGCGGCCCCAGCTACAGCACGCTCACCATCGTGCAGTATCTGTACATCAAAGCCTTCAAGGAAGCGAAGCTGGGCTATGCGTCTGCGATCGGCGTGGCGCTGCTTCTGCTGTTGATCGTCCTGTCCGCGATCATCTTCTGGCTGTTCCGCGACAAGGATACAGTAAAAACAAGAAAGGCGGTGAACTCTCATGGTTGATAAGAGCGCATCGGCAAAGATCGGAAAAGTGATTGAGTATCTGCTGCTGATCATTCTGGCGGTGCTGTTCCTTGCGCCGCTGCTGTGGGTCATTCTGACGTCCTTCAAGACCTTCAACGAGATCTTCACCGGCACCGTGAAGTGGTTCCCCACAACCTGGACGCTGGAAAACTACCAAATGGCCATCCAGAACTATCCGCTCTGGACATGGACAAAGAACAGCGCGATCGTGACGCTTGCCGTCCTACTGCTGTCGTCCGTGTTCTGCATCATGCCGGCCTACGGCCTTGCCGTAACGGACTTCAGGGGCAAGACCGCTCTCGTGTTCATCATGATGGCCAGCATCATGATCCCCAAGGAGCTCAGTGCGATCTATTCCTATAAGATCATATCCAAGCTTGGCCTGCTCGATACGTATGCCGCTATGATCTTGCCCCAGTTGGGCGAAGCGATCGGCGTGTTCCTGCTTTATAATTTCTTCTGCACCATTCCGAAGGAATTTCGCGAATCATGCGAGCTGGACGGCGGCGGCCACATGACGGCGCTCTGGCGGATCTACCTGCCGATGGCCGGCCCTGTGATCTCGGTCATGATGATCCTGTCGTTCGTCTCCACGTGGAACAACTTCTTCTGGCCCCTGATCGTGACCTTCACCAACAAATCCATGACGCTGCCGGTCGGCCTTGCGACGATCATGAACAGCGTGAGCGAAAACTCCGCTGCGCGGCAGTACGGCCTGCTCATGGCGATCTCGGTGCTCGTTTCGATCCCGGTTCTTGTTCTGTTCATCAGTCTGCAAAAGCAATTTGTCGAGTCTGTTGCGTCGAGCGGCATCAAGGGATGACCCGCGACCGGACAGCCCGGCGTTAAGCGAATTTATCTTGACAGTTTTATGAAAGAGAGGATATAATAATGTCAAAAAGAGATGTTATTTTGAATTTTATCCAGGAAAATGACGGCGTTCTGCGCCTTCGTCCGGCATGGGTCGCGCATGACTTCCTTGCCGGAGGCCATCGTCTGAACCTCAAGGAGGAGGAGTATGACTGCGGCGAGCGCGGCGAGATCATGGAACGCTGGTTCTGCTCGGAGACGCATGCGGTGAACACCATCGACATCCCGACCGAGGGCATTTCCTTCCTGGAGATCCCGGGCGAGGATATCACGATTCCGGAAGCGCTCAAGGAATGCCGGATGGAGATTCTGGGCGAAGAATACGGCAAAACACACGACTGCCTTGGCCGTCTTGTGAAGATCTACGACTTCAAGACCCGTCTGTTCCTGCATATCCACCAGAAGCAGGAGGATCTCAACAGCCAGGGTAAGGTCTCGAAGGACGAAGCGTATCACTATCTGGACGCGCCCCTGGGCGATCATCCCGAGAGCTTCTTCGGCGTCCACCGCTACATCGTTGAGAAAGGCCTGCAATACAAGACCTATCTGCCGCTTCTGCAGGCATGGGACTGCAAGGAGGAGGAGCTTCTGCGGTATTCCTTTGCCCTTCAGAACGTTCCCGGCGAGGGCTTCTATCTTGATTCCGGCATTCTCCATGCGCCCGGCACCGCACTGACCATGGAGATCCAGGAACCGTCCGACGTCGGCGCAATCTATCAGCCGAACGTCAACGGATATCCGATCAACAAGAAAATGCTCGGCAAGGACGTTGCACCAGAAGCGGTCGAGAAATACGGCAGCGTCGAAATGGCCGCTCTCCATCAGATCGACTGGGAAGCCAGCGCGGATCCTGATTTCTTTGAAAAACGTCATCTGTATCCGAAGCCCTGCGAGCAGACCCGGCAGGGAACGGTCTGCGAAGAGTGGATCTATTACGGCACGCCGAAGTTCAGCGGCAAGCGCCTGATCCTGCATCCCGGCGAGAAGTTCTTCAGCAAGGAAGCGGGTGTCCACAATATCTTCGTCTGGCACGGCACGGGTCTGGTCAACAGGAAGCGTGTGACCGGCGCGAAGTGCGATCTGCACAGCTGCGAGGACGAACTGCTTGTCGTCTGCAAAAAGGCGCAGGAAGGCTACTGGATCGAAAACGACGGCGACACGGATCTGTACCTCTATAAATATTTCGGCCGTGACATCTACACGGATATGGATACGCCCGCCATGGGTCACAGCGCCGATTAAAACAGGAAACGAAGGGTCATAAGAGCATGGTAAATGTTACATTGAAGGACATCGCTCAAAAGCTGAATATCTCGGAAGCGACGGTATCGCTGGCGCTCAATAACTACCCAGGCGTCAGCAAAAAAACGAAAGCGCGTGTCCTGCAGTGTGCAGAGGAAATGGATTATGTACCGAATCCCATTGCACGGGGGCTCGCGACAAGGCGCACCATGACGATCGGACTCGTCTGCCCCGACTCCGAGAACCCATGCTATGGGAAGATCATCAAGCGCATCACCTATTACTGCGAGCAGTGCGGTTATTCCGTTCTGCTTGGCATCTCCGATGGCGATGTAAAGCGGGAAGCGTCCGTCATCCGGCAGTTTATCAGCTGTCATGTCGACGGCATCGTTATTCTCCCGGTGGATATCCTGAATAATGACGCGCCGGTGTTCAATACGCTGCGGCAGCACGAGCTTCCGTGCGTGTTCACGTTTTCCTATTACACCGGCTTTGAGGACGACTGCGTCCTGACGGATTACGCAGCCGGCAGCTATGAGCTGACGAAGCGCATGCTGAAGGCCGGCCACCGCACGATCTGGTACTTTGTCACAAAGGAGCTGGAGCTGCCGGTCACAAAGCTGCGTCTGGAAGGCTGGAAGCGTGCCTACGAGGAAATGGGGCTGGAGTGGAAGCAGGAGTGGATCATTCCCTGCGACTATACCGACAGCGGCTTTGCCTACTATATCGCCGGCCGCGTTCTGAACGAGCGTGTTGCGCCGGACGCCATCTGCACTCTGAACGACTATATGGCCAGCGGTGTCCGCAAGGCCATTCTCGATGCCGGCTTCCGTATCCCGGAGGATATCTCCCTCGCCGGCTATGACGATACGATGGATATTTTCTACATGGACATGCCCATGACCTCCGTTCGGCAGGATCTGGACGGTCTTGCCAAGGAAACCGTGCGCCTGCTCATGCAGAAGATCAATCACACGGACGGCGAAAAGGATCCCGTCCAGCGCGTGATCCTGCCCGAGCTGGCCATCCGGAAGACGACACGCCTGTAAGATGATATGAGTTTTAAATTCTGGAAATTTCAATACCCGGAGGAGCCGGATCCGTCCCCGCGCGGGAGCAGGAAGCGGCTCCTCGGTAATCTTCTGCACCGGGCGCTGCCGCTGATGCTCTCCGGCCTTGCCGCGCTACTCGCGGCCGTGCCGGGGATTCTTGCGTTTTTCCTGTTTCAGCAGACGGTGCCGCTCTTGTCCATGGCCGGCCTTGCGCTGGCCGGAACGATGGCCGCGCCGCTCTATGCGGCAATGACGCATCTGATCGAGCTGTGTCTGACGGACGAGCCCGGCTATTTCGGCCCGCGCTACCGTGCTTTTCTGCGGCGCAGCTGGAAGCGCTGCCTGCCTGCGGGTGCGCTGTTCGGCTTTCTTCTGGCTGTCATTTTGCTGGCGCTGCGGCTGTTCTCGTTTGCAGAGCAGTGGAAGCTCGTCTTTTTTACTGCCGCAGTCATTGATCTCGGCCTGTTCTTCGCCATCCTGACGGCAGCCGTTTCGATCGCTGCCGCGCCGGACCGGGAGGAGGACGATGACCGGGTGCAGCTCCGGCAGATCCTTGCCCGGCTCGCACAGCGTCCGCAGAAAGCGGCCCTGAGCGCGATCGTCCAGGCGATCTATTGGCTGCTCGTCTATCTGTTTTTCCCGTATTCCGGGTATCTGCTCCCGTTTTTCAGCGCATGGGTACCCGCTTTCCTCGGGCTCTGGCTGCTCAGAATGTAAAAAGAATAAAAACGATCGCCCCTGTCATGCAGATGACAGGGGCGCTTTTATCGTTTCTCAGAAGCTCAGCTGGAACTTTTTCTTCAGATACTCCGTCAGTGCAGCCTGTACGGTGCGCGGCAGCTGGGTGATATCCGGCGCGTCGTAGGACTTGATGGTCTGGTAATACAGCCAGAAGAACTCAGTGCCGACGTTCAGCTTGTTGATGCCGCGCTGGAACGCGAGCAGGAGCTGCTCGTCCGGAATGCCGGTGCCGCCGTGCAGCACCAGCGGCGTGCTGGTCGCCGCGTCGATCGCGGCCAGACGCTCCAGATCCAGATGCGGCGTCTGCTTGTAGAAGCCATGCGCGCTGCCGATCGCAACGGCGACGCTGTCGCAGCTCGTGCGCTCGCAGAACTCGGCGGCGAACTCCGGCTGCGTGTACAGATCCAGATTGCTTTGATCCGTCACGGTCGCCGCGATGCCGACGTGGCCAAGCTCCGCTTCGACCGTCGCGCCCATTGCGTGCGCAACCTTTGTGATCTCGCGCGTGTTTTTGATGTTCTCCTCAAACGGCAGCATGGAGCCGTCGTACATGACGGAGGTAAAGCCCGCCTTTAACGCACGAACCAGATAGTCAAAATCGGAGCAGTGATCCAGATGCATCGCCATGGGGACGGAAACGGCAGCCGCTTCGTCCGCGACCAGCTTCGCAAACAGCTCCGGCGTGATCCAGTTCTCGATCCTGTGGTGATCCGGGTGCAGCATGCAGATGACCGGCTTCTGGACGGTCTCCGCTGCAACAGCAACGGAGTGGACCATGTTATAGTCCGCACAGTTGAAGGCAAGCGCAGCCGTATGCTTGCTGTCCGCCAGCTTCAGAATGTCAATCGCCTTGTAAAGTGCCATAGTTAAACCTCCTGATTTGATTGTTCTGAAAGTCCTTCCCGCAGCCCTCGGAAGAAGAGCGCGGTGGAAACAGCGCCTGCGTCCGGATACCCAAGCGCCTGATCCCGAAAATTTTTCGACCGGCCGAATCGCGGCAGCATGTGCCGGGTCGCTTCGGCGCCTGTCTCGGCGCCTGTCTGCGCGGCCTGTAAAACGGCTTCGATGTCGCCGCCCTCAGCAGCCTGCATCGCGTCGACGGCGCCGAGCAGCGCGTCGAGCATGGTCTTATCGCCGCGCTTTGCGCCGCCGCGCCGGGAGATGGAGTCTGCCGCGTCCGTGAATACGGCGGTAAGCGCCTGCGCGTCCAGCACCGTTTTCTCTGCGCACGCGGCGCAGCCGCCGATGAGAAGCGAGCCGAAGATCACGCCGGACGCGCCGCCCATCGTTTTGACCAGCTCCAGACCGGAGCTGCGCAGAAGCGTCTGCATGTCACAGAAGCTGTTCTGCTGCAGCATGGCGTCGAGCCGGGAGAAGCCGAGCTTCATGCCCGTCCCATGGTCGCCGTCGCCGATCACAGTGTCGATGGCTGTCAGCTCCGACTCGTGGGATACGATCTGCGCGCATGCATGGCGAAGACAGACCGCCATCTGAGATACGTTGATTTCCTTCATTTCTGTACCTTCCTTCAGAGCACGAAGCCGTCGCCGGAAACCGGCTGCTGCCACATGGGGATCTGATCTGCCGGAACGCGCAGCAGGCTGAAATCCCAGCCATAGCGATCGGCAATGTTGGAATACGCGCCCACGCAGAGCCGGAACACCGGATAGCTGCGGCGTAGCCAGGTCTCCGCCGCGCCCGCCATGGCGTATCCGTCCGGATATGCCGTCAGACGCAGCCGGTTGACGAGCAGCAGCAGCTGTTCGCCTGGCACCGGCGCAAGATCCTCCAGCAGCTGCTGCATGGCCTGTGCGGCCAGCTCCTCGCGGCTGAGACCGGCGCGTGTAAACAGGCCCGGCTCGCCGGAGAATCCGGCGCCGAAATCCGCCGTGCCGGTGGTGCAGTCAAGATGTACGCTGAGCGTGTTGAGCCGCTCGTTTGTGCGCCGCAGCAGCGCCGCTGTTTCGTGCAGCCCCATGCCCATATTGCGGCAGACGGCTGCCCGCCGGAACAGCCACGCCATCGGAACGTATCTTGCGCCGCCGGCGGTTGCGGTCGCGCGGCGCTTCGCCCACGGCGCTGGCAAGATCGTCCGTCGCCCGGACGGACTCGACCGGGATCTGATCCAGCTCCAGAAGCTCCTGCGCCAGATCATTGTTCAGATAATCGCCCGCAAAGTTGTTGTAGAGCAGCAAAATGCCGCGGTTCCCGCCCGCAAGATACGTTCCGGCTTCATAGAGCGCGTAGGCGTTCGGCGCGGCAAACGCACCGCCCGCAACAACGGCGTCGGCCAGCGCGGAGCCGCAGTAGCCCGCGAACAGGGGGCCGTTTGCGGCGCCGCCGCTGACAAGCACGGCAAATTGCGCGGGCGGAACGTCCTTCGCCAGCAAAATGCCGCTCGTGGTATCAGTTTTTAACGTATCCCAGTTTTCCGGCCGTGTACGGGCCATGGTGGCAAAGCAGTCCTTTGCGCAGTGCGTGGATGCAGACTCGCTGAAAAACCAGTTCACACGGAACCTCCTGTCGATCAGTCCTTTGTTTTCGGATACTCGGTGCAGAGCAGACGGTAGGGCGGCTCGTCCTCCTCAATGGTGGGGAAGCGTCCGAGCGGCTTCAGAAACCGGTTGTCCGTGTTGTCGTCGTTGCACATGGACACCTCGCCGATCAGAACGGGGCCCTTGCCGTTCTTGGGGATCACAAACTCGTGATAGTAGTACGGATACAGAGACAAACTCTCGCCCGGACGCAGCACGATCGTCTCGCCCGCCTTGACAAAGTAGCGGCGGCCGTCGCGGCAGATCTCAACGTCCGTGTCGGCGAGCTGCTCGTCCTTATCTGCGTTATAAAGCGTGAAATGAATGTCGTTTCCGCCGCGGTTGATGATGTCCTCCATCTTGTTCCAGTGGAAGTGCATCGGAGAGACCTGGCCCTCGTCGCACATGATGATCTTTTCGGCGTAGCATTTGGTGTATTTGGGGTTATGGACGTTGCCGTTGCGGAGCGTGATGAGCGCCAGACCCAGCGTGTCGAAATCGCCCATGCCGTAGTCGGTCACATCCCAGCCGAGCATGTTGTCCCGGATCTCATCGTATTCCTTGCCCTTGTCGGCCCACTCCTCCGGGGTCCACGACAGATAAGGAGGAACGGCAAAGCGGTACTGCTCCAGCAGTGCCTCGAACTTTTTGATGATCGCATTGATTTCGGACCGTTTCATACTGAAAAAACTCCTTTACCTTTTATTCTGACAGAGTATTGATCGCATCCGCTTCGGCTCCCTCCAGGATCCGGAAGCAAAGGTGATACGTGGTTTGCTGCTGCGCAGCGAGCATGGGGAGCGTCCCGACCTGCTCGTGGAACCGGCGGCCATAGACGCAGACGTTTCCGGGCTCAAGTCCCATCACATAATCGCCGCTGGCCGTGGATTTCCACTGGCCGAAATACGGAAATTCAGCCGTATTGAAGCAAAGCTGAAGCGCAAGACAGCGGTTTTGATTATAGATCGCGGCAGACGTGCTTCCGTCCGGATCACCGCGGAGCGTATGCAGATAGACATATTCCGGCGCATTGTCCGCAGGCGGATCCATGACGCGCCAGCGGTCAATATTTGCCGCGGAAACCTCGTCGCGCGGTTGAACCTGATCGGTCGGCAGCAGGACGCGGCAGCTCTCGTCGAGGAACGGATAGCCCGCGTTGCAGTGGTACATCAGCAGCAGCGGCTCGTCGCGGAACGCTTCGTTGCGGATCTCGTCGCAGATCTCGATCGACGCGGAGCCGTAGACGGTCGTGATGGTGCGGTGCAGCAGAAGATTTTCGCCGAACAGCTCCGCTTCACGGATATCGCCGCTGATGCGGAGAACATACCGGCCATCCTCCCAGCGCGCGCTCACGCTCACATGCTCGGCGGGACTGGTACGCATTCTGCCGTGCATGGGGTAGCGCCGCCCGGTCTCGCTGTCTTCATATGGCGCGCAGATGTTCTCATATCCGCAGGTGAAGAACAGCCCGCCCATAATGCTGCGCTGCGCTTCCGCGCCGTTCGTGTCAAAGGGATTGCGGCCGTTCAGGCCGGGCTTGGACAAAAACGTCATCTGCTCGCCGCGCCAGGAAAGCTCGGAAATGTCCATGCACTTGTCGAGCATGATCACGAACCGCATCGGGCCGTTGCAGACCTCGACGGCGTGCAGGCCGCGCGCGCGACCCTCGTCATAGCAGATCCGGCGTGCATAGGCCAGCTGCTGGATGCTGCCGGTATACCGGTAAAAATCAGAAGTCTCTTTCATGGCGTTACTCCAGATTTGCGTGGTATTTCCACAGCGACCGCATATCCAGCTGCTGCCGCTCGATCATCAGCTTTGCAACGCTGTCGCCCAGAAGCAGCAGCGACTGCTCAAAAAGCGAGGTCATGGGCTGCTGAGAATCGATCTCATCGTCCAGATAGTACTTTGTCCGGACCGGGATGCGAACCATGAAGGCACAGATCTCATGCAGCGGACTGTTGGGGTTGGAGCCGATATGCACGACCTTTGCGCCGATCTGATGCGCCTTCTGCGCGATCGCGGCAGGGAAGAGCGTTGTTCCGCTTCCGGAGCCGACGATCAGAAGGTCGTTCTGCGTGATGGCAGGCTCCGTGATCTCGCCGACAAGATGTGTCTTGATGCCGAGGTGCGCCCAGCGCTTGGCAATGGCCTCCAGCGCCAGCATGACACGGCCGACGCCGACAAAGAAGACCTGATCGGCCTGCTGCACGGCGGCAAGCAGCTGCTCAACGCTGGCAGGATCGACAGCATTGAGCGCTGTCTTCAGCTCCGCAAGGATCATCTGTGTGGTCTGCGCGTAGGATTGTTCGTTCATTGCAAATTCTCCTTTACAGCAGTGTGTCCCGGTATTGCACCAGCGCAGCCGCGCTGGTGGCAAGCTCCTGCCTGTTCAGGCATGTGCTTCCGGCAACAAAGATATCGGCAAGCCCATCCGGGATATATGCGGCAAGATCCTGCCGGGAAATGCGGCCGTCAAGAATGATCTTCGTCGAAAGACCGCGTTCGCGGATCATGGCGCGTAGCTCGCGCACCTTTCGCGCCGCATACGGAACCTGCCCCTCGCTGCGGCACTGCGCGTAGCCGGGATTGATCAGCATGAGCAGCACCGCGTCGCATTTTTCCAGTACATATTCCAGGACGGATAGCGGTGTCGCCGGCCGCAGCGCAATGCCCGCGCGCACACCGGCTGCATGGATCTGGTTGAGCCGGTAGTCCAGATTTGGCTCGGTCTCCGCGTGGAAGACGATCTGATCCGCACCTGCGCGCAGCAGCTCGTCCACAAAAAAGTCATTTTCCGTGGCCATTAGATGCACGTCGAACGGAAGCGCCGTCCGCGAACGCAGCTGCGCGACCGTGTCAAGCCCAAGCGGCATGCTCGGGCTGAAGTGGCCGTCAAGGATATCCACGTGCAGCATGTCGATCCTGGCCGTTTCAAGCGTCTGGACGCAGCGCTCCAGATTGCACAGGTCGCAGCAGGAGATCAGCGAGGGGGAGAGAATCCCTTTTCGGCTCCAAACGTCGTTCATGCGTAAAACTCCTTTCGATACTGCTCGGTCTGCTCCGCCGTCGGAAGCGATTCGATCGCGCCCTTCTTCTGGACGCACAGCCATCCAGCGATGTTGCCGCGCTGCATGGCCGCGCGGATGATCGCAGCAGACAGATCCTCCGGCTTTCGGACGCCGGCCTGCAAAAGCCCTGTCAAAAACGCGCCCCAGAACGCGTCACCCGCGCCGCAGGTGTCGACGCAGGAAGCAGGCAGACCGTCAATGGCGAGCTTCTGCCCGTTCCAGAAGCAGACAGCCCCATTTCCGCCGAGTGTTTCCATCAAAAGCGAAATGCCGTATTTCTGCGTGCATGCCGGCAGCGCTTTCGGGCCGCCCAGCATGTCGGCTTCTTCCTCGGAGATCTTCAGCAGATCCACAAAGGGAAGAACCGACTGCACAGCCGCCGCTGCGGCGGCGCGGTCGTCGTTCCATATCAGATTGCGGTAGTTGACATCAAAGGAAACGAGCTTTCCCATTGTGTGCCCGGCGGAAAGCGCATATGCCGTCGCTCCGGCGGCAGGCTCCTTTGACAAGGAGCAGGAACCGGCGTGGATGATATCCGCCTTCTCCAGCATGTCCGGCCGGATATGCTCCTTCGTCAAAAGCATGTCGGCGCCTGGCTTTCTGGCGAAGGTGAAGCTGCGGTCGCCGCTCGCGTCGAGCGTGACAAAGGCCATGGTGGTGGTTGCATCGCTGGTGCCGTGCGGAATGCAGGGCTCTACGCGGTTCTCCCGGAGCGTGTCCAGCAGAAACCGGCCAAAATCGTCGTCTCCCACCATCCCGCAGAACGCCGAGTCACAGCCCTGCCGCCGCACCGCGATCGCGACGTTGGCCGGCGCGCCGCCGGCCTTTCGGATATAGCTCGCAGGCTCTGAGCCGGGCAGAAAATCGATCACCATTTCACCGATCGTAAGAACTCTAGGCATGTTACAGTCTCCTTAAAGCGCTTGAAATATGAAGGAAAATAAAAAACAGCAAAGTAAAAACTTGCCTGATCTGACATGATTATTGATCTTTTTCACCAGTCTAACAAAATAAAATCAAAATGTCAATTGAAAACTGCTAATAATAGTGCACAAATTAAAACGTTTAAAATAGTTCATAGTGAAGAAAATAAAATGTTTCGCATGAAATCAGAAAGAATCGCTTGACATCCCGGCGCACGTTCGTATAGACTAAATTAAAATTATCAAAAAGGAGATTGCGGGATGGAAACGATGCATCTGGATGTTGAGGAAGTGCTGCATCCGCTTGACGCGGGATATCAGCGCTGCCAGCGGCTGCGTGAGCGCGTGATCGGCATCAGACCGTATTTGTGTACGGAGCGGGCGCTGCTTGCGACAAAGGCCTATCAGGCGACGGAGAGCGAGCCGTATATCATTCGCCGCGCGAAGGTTCTGGCGCATATCCTGCAAAATATGTCGATCTATATTCTGGATGACGAGCTGATCGTCGGCCATCAGGCGACGCGTCAGCGCGGCGGCAATCTGTTTCCGGAATTTGCGGTCGAGTGGATCGCGCAGGAATTTGACCGCTTTGCCGTGCGCGACGGCGACCGGTTTATCACAATGCCGGAGGATCGCGCGGTCTTTTTTGAGCAGATCTATCCGTACTGGAAGGGCCGCACCCTACAGGATCATCTGCTGCCGCTCCTGCCGGAGCAGACGGCCCGCAGCCGCTTCGATGCAATGATCTACGCGGTCGGGCACCACGAGACCGGCGGCTTCGGCCATGTGGTCATCGACCATGAGCGGATCCTGAAAAAGGGCTATGCCGGGATCCGGTGCGAGGTTGAGCAGGCCCTTCAGACGCTGCCGCTGCATGCGCCGGACGCATGGAAGAAAAAGCTGTTCTATGACGCCTGCCTGATCATCTGCGACGCGGTGATCGTGTTCGCGAACCGCTACGCGACGCTGGCAGATGAAATGGCGGAGCGGGAAGCGGAGCCTGTGCGCAGACAGGAGCTGCGGCAGATCGCAGAGAATTGCCGTCGCGTGCCGGAGCATCCGGCGCAGAATTTCTGGCAGGCCTGTCAGGTTGTCTGGTTCAACCAGCTGATCTTGCAGATCCACGATAACGGAACCTCCTACACGCCGGGGCGGCTGGATCAGTTCATGTATCCATATTATGAAGCCGATCTGCGCCGCGGCGTTCCCAAGGCGGCTTTGCAGGAGCAGCTGGAGACGCTCTGGATCAAATTCACGGAGCCGGTAAAGCTCTTCTGCGAAGCGGACGCCGTCATCAACGTCGGCCAGCCGACCGGGCAGAACGTGCAGGCGGGCGGGATCGACCGGACGGGCGCCGACGCGACGAACGATCTGTCGTACCGCATGCTGGAAGCGCATATCCACCTGCGCCTGCTCCAGCCGAACTTTACGGTGCGCCTGCACCGCAGCACGCCGGAACCCTTCCTGCGCCGCACCGTCCAGGCGATCAAAACAGGGACGGGCATGCCGCAGCTCACAACGGACGAGACGTTTGTGCAGGCGATGATGCAGCAGGGCGTTTCCCTGACGGACGCGCGCGATTACGTGCCGGTCGGCTGTATGGAGACGATGCCCAAAAACACGTGGGGTCGCGCGAACGGCGGCTTCTTCAACCTTGCAAAGGCGCTGGAGCTGGCGCTCAGCGACGGCGTCTGTCAGATCACGGGCAAGCAGGTCGGGCTGAAAACGGGCGACGCGCGGCAGTTTACCAGCATGGATGACGTCAAGCGTGCCTATGAGACGCAGGTGGCCTACGGCGTGCGGCAGGCGGTCATTGAAAACAATCTGATCGATCTGATTCACGAGACGCTCTGCCCACTTCCGCTTGTCTCCATGTTCCTCGATCCCTGTGTGCAGACCGGCACGGACGTGACCTCCGGCGGCGCAAAGTACAACTGGACGGCGCTGCTGGGCATCGGCGTGGCGAACGTCGGCGATGCGCTGACCGGGATCGAGCAGATGGTCTTCCAGGAAAATCGTGTCACAATGGCAGAGCTGGTCGATGCACTGCACAGTAACTACAAAGGAAACGAGCCGCTGCGGCAGTATCTGATCCACCGCGTTCCCAAATACGGGAACGACTGCGAGGAAGCGGACGCGTGGGTGCGCTATGCGACGGATGTCTTTTTTGACGCATTGCAGGGGCATAAGACCTATCACGGCGGAAACTTTGTCGGTTCGCTGATCTCAATTTCCGCGTATGTACCGTTCGGAGAAAAGACGGGCGCGACGCCGGATAGGCGGCTGTCCGGCTCGATCCTCTCCGACAGCATTTCTCCGGCCGTGGGCTGCGACCAGAACGGCCCGACAGCCGCGATGCGCTCTGCGGTAAAGATCGACCAGACCCGCTGCACGAACGGGCTGATCTTCAATCTGCGGCTCAATCCGGGGCAGGTGCAGTCCGAAGCCGGCGAGCAGCGGTTTGCCGCGCTTCTGCGCAGCTATGTCGCGCTGGGCGGCGCGCAGGTGCAGTTCAATCTGATCTCCAGCGACACCCTGCGCAAGGCCAAGGCAGATCCGGAGCAGTATCGCGGGCTGGTGGTCCGTGTGGCGGGCTACAGTGCGTTTTTCAATGAGCTGGCAGAGGAGATTCAGGACAGCATCATCGCGCGCACGGCCCATATGCTGTGAGGAGCGGGCGCGATGGAAAAAACGCAGGAAGGTTTGATCTTCAATATTCAGAAATTCAGCGTCAATGACGGCGGCGGGATCCGTACCATTGTTTTTTTGAACGGCTGTCCGCTGCGCTGTCAATGGTGCGCAAATCCGGAGTCGCAGCAGCTCACGCCGCAGCTGATGTACCGGGAGAACCTTTGTATCTCCTGCGGCACCTGCGCGAAAGGCTGCGCAGCGGGCGTGTTTTCTGCCGACGGTCTGCACCGGGAGCGGTGTGTCCGCTGCGGCAGCTGCGAAAAAAACTGCCCGACCGGCGCGCTTCAGTTTTCCGGCCATCGCCGGAAGCTCTCGGACGTGGAACGGGAGCTTTTGAAGGATCGCGTCTTTTATGAACAGTCGGGCGGCGGCGTGACGCTCTCCGGAGGAGAGCCGTTGGTGCAGCACGCATTTGCAGCCGCGCTGCTGCGCCGCATGCAGCAGGCCGGGATCCATACTGCCATCGAGACGACAGCCTATGCAGACTGGGCGCACATGCAGAGCGTTCTGGCGCATACGGATCTTGTCCTGTGCGATCTGAAGCACATGGACGCGCAGAAGCATCTGCAATTTACCGGCGTCTCCAACGAGCGGATTCTGGAGAATATCGTTCACACATGCATGCTGGGGAAGCCTGTCATCCTTCGGATCCCGCTGATCGTCGGCGTGAACTGCGATGAGGAGAATCTGCGCAGGACGGCGGCCTTTGCCGCGGAGCACGGCGCGAAGGAAGTGCATCTGCTGCCGTACCACCGGCTCGGCGAGGTCAAGTACCGCCGTCTGGGACGAACGTATCTGTTTGACGGTCGCACGCCTGACGAAGCGGAGCTGCACTGGGCAGCTTCGCTGATCGAGGGGTACGGGCTGCCGGTGCAGATCGGAGGATAGCGACGCGAAAGAAAGGGGAAAGAAAAATGGAGCTACAGCTGGCGATGGATCTGTTTTCTCTGGAGGACGCCGTTGCGATGGCGCAGAGATTACAGGCAGACGCCGATATTATTGAGATCGGAACGCCGCTTCTGATGCGGGAGGGGATCCGCGCGATCCGGATCATGCAGGAGAGCTGCCCGAAGTGCCGGATCCTTGCGGACTGCAAGATCATGGATGCCGGCGGGCTGGAGGCGGAAATGGCCTTTTCCGCGGGCGCGGATATCGTGACCGTATGCGGCGCGGCAAGCGACGCGACGATCGAAGCGGCATTGGGCGCGGCGCGGCAGGCGGGAAAGCAGATCCTTGTGGATCTGATCGCGGTGAAGGATCTGGAGACACGCGCGGCATGGGCCGATCAGGCAGGCGCGGATTATATTCAGGTACACACGGCTTTCGACGGCCGGAGCGGAGGATCGCCGCTGGCGGAGCTTCTGCGGATCCAGCCGGTCGTCACGCGCGGAAAGCTTGCCGCCGCAGGCGGAATCGGGCTTTCCAGCATGGAGCAGCTCGCGGCGGCACGGCCGTCGCTGATCGTGCTTGGCTCCAAGCTGTTCGGCGCACCGGATCCGGTGGAAGAGCTGAAAAAAATCCGCGCGGCGGCAGGAGGAGAAGCATGAAAAAACTGCAATACGCAGATACCGTGCTGGCAGAGCTGACAAGCGTGCTTGCACAGGTGGACGACGCGCAGGCCGAGCAGCTCATAGAGAAGATTTGTCAGGCACAAACCGTATTTCTGGCAGGCAGCGGCCGGTCGGGTCTGGCAGGAAAGGCCTTTGCAATGCGCCTTGGACATCTGGGGAAGCAGGCGGCCGTGATCGGCGAGACCATGACGCCGCCGTTCTGCCCGGGCGATCTGCTTCTGGCCTGCTCTGGCTCCGGCGAGAGCGGCGCGCAGCTCGTTCTGGCGCAGAAGGCCAAGCGCCTGCAAGGAAACGTTGCGCTTGTCACGATCGCGCCGGATTCCAGCATCGGCAGGATCGCGGACTGCATCCTTGAGATCCCCGCGCCGTCGCCCAAGGTGACAGCGGAGCGGAGCGCGTCCATACAGCCGATGGCCTCCCTGTTTGAACAGAGCCTGCTGCTGACGCTGGACGTGCTGATCCTGAAGCTGATGGACCGGTATGGAATGGATACGGACGAAATGTATCGCCGCCACGTCAATCTGGAATAAGACAGATACGGACGGGATAGAAAAGAAAGGATGGAAGCGGAATGAAATACGGAATCTATAACGCCTACTGGACGCATGAGTGGTCTGCAAATTATGAATACTACATCCCGAAGGTCGAGCGGCTCGGCTTTGACGTTCTGGAGATCTCCTGCGCCGCGCTGACATGCGACTATGCGTCGGAGGAAAAGCTGCGGGATCTGAAAAAATGCGCGGAGGATCATGGGATCCAGCTCACGGCGGGCTATGGCCCGACAAAGGAGCAGAATCTGAGCGCGGCGGATCCGGCTGTTGTGGAAAAGGCCATGCAGTTCTTTTCCATGATCCTGCCAAAGCTGCAAATGCTGGATATCCACATTCTCGGCGGCGGCCTGTATTCCTACTGGCCGCTCGATCCGACGCTGCCGGTCGATAAGGAAGGCGATCTGGAGCGGGCAGTCCGGAATATGAAGCGGCTGGCCGTGATTGCGGAGGACTGCGGCGTGACGCTCGGCATGGAGGTCCTGAACCGGTTTGAGGGCTATATGCTCAATACCTGCCAGGAGGGTCTGGAATTTATCCGGGCGGTCGACAGCCCAAATGTCAAGGTGATGCTGGACACGTTCCATATGAACATTGAAGAGCGGAACATCGGCGCCGCGATCCGTCTGGCCGGGAAGGATCTGTGCCATCTGCATCTGGGCGAGCAGAACAGAATGGTGCCGGGCAAGGGGAGCCTGCCGTGGCAGGAGATCGGACAGGCGCTGCGCGATATCGAGTATCAAGGTGTGACCGTCATGGAGCCGTTCGTCATGACCGGCGGAACCATCGGAGAGCAGATCAAGGTTTGGAGAAACCTGTGCCCGGATGTGTCCGAGGAAGCGCTCGACCGCGACGCAATGGGCGCAGTCAACTTCGTCAGACACGTATTTGAGGGATAAGTGTACGCATTGAAAAAGGCCGTATTCCCACACGGGAATACGGCCTTTGAGGCTGTCAAAAAACTACGAAAAGCAGTTGGATGACAGAGCAGCAGGGGAAGAGTGAAGGGGGCAAAGAGCCCCCTTCGCGTTCAATCAATCAGTTTTTCGAACTTTTCCAAAGTTCAAAAAACTGTCTCAGCGGGGCGAAAAGGCTTTTTCGACACGCTGAAAGGCCGTATTCCCACGCGGGAATACGGCCTTTCTCGGTTTACGCTTCTCAGAGAAACAGCAGCATGGCACAGACGGCGGTGAGGACAGCGCCGGTCGCGCCGGCGATGGTGTAGATCTTTCTGGATTCCGGATCGTGCTTTTTTACAAGGTAATAGATCCCTGCGCAAAGAATACCGATGATGAGACCGATAATTCTGATTGCCATTATTTTACCATTTTATAGCAATTTTTAATAATACAGCAGAACGCTTTAACTTTTGAGAAAAAGTGGTATAACAGAGGCAGAGAAGGTGAGAACTATGCTGCACAACGAAGCTCGAAAGTTGATTCTGGAAGGATACGATAAGGGTATCCGTGTAAAGGAACTGGCAAAGTGTTTTTCAGTAAACACCTGTTCAATCTGTCGTTTGCTGAAGCGTCGGAACGAAACAGGAAGCTACGAAACTCAGACGAATCTGCGTGGAAAGAAGCCCAAATTGTCCGATGCAGATCATCAGCACATCCTTTCACTTTTGGAGAACCAGCCGGATATCACTTGTCTGGAGATCATTGAAACGTTGAATTTGTCTGTCAGCATTGATACAGTCTGGCGTTTTCTTCAGAAAGCGGGATACCGCCGGAAGAAAAAGTCTCTTCATGCCAGTGAACAGGAGCGTCCCCGATGTGACCGAGAAGCGGAAAACTGGAACGGCCTTATGTCTGGATTCAAGGCAAGTGACCTTGTGTTTCTGGAAGAAAGCGGTTGCAATACAGATATGACAAGGCGATATGCCTATTCATTTGGTGGAAGTCGAGCCGTTGACGCTACTCCGCTTTCCAAGCCAAAGAACACGACCATTCTGTCATCCATCCAGTTGGACGGGGCATTACACTACACGACTTTCTCAGGTGGAACGACAGTAGAACATTTCAAACATTATTTGAAGGATATTTTGCTACCTCATCTGAACGGCAATTCTGTTCTCGTGATGGATAATATGAAGTCGCACCATGCAAAGGCAGTAAAAAAACTGCTGGACAGCTCTGAAATTCGATATACCTACCTTCCACCGTATAGTCCTGACCTGAATCCTATTGAAAAACTTTGGTCGAAGGTAAAGACTCTTTTGCGCAAATTCAAGGCAAGGTCACTGGATGCTCTTCCCAATGCAATCCAACACGCCTTTCAGAATGCTTCGCCTTCTGACTGTTCAGGGCGGTTTCGTTCATGTGGATATGCGCTTTAATTTTGAAAACTGCTATAATAAGAATGCCGAGTTTACGATGACAAGCACGGAGCCTGCGTTATGAACCAGCGCACCCACGACCGGGTTCAGCGTTCCGATGATCGCCAGAGTGATCGCGATGAAATTCAGCGTCATGGAAAAGATCATGTTGCACTTGATGGTCGTCATCATCCGCTTTGACAGCGCCACCAGATGCGGCAGCTCCCTGACCTCGTCATCGACCAGCGCAATATCCGCCGCGTCCACGGCAATGTCGCTGCCGACACCGCCCACGGCGATGCCCACGTCCGCTTTTTTGAGCGCGGGCGCGTCGTTGACCCCGTCGCCGATCATACAGACCGGCATGGCTTTGCGCTGATACGCGTCGATGCAGTTCAGCTTATCCTCCGGCAGGCAGCCTGACCGGACTTCCCGGATATGCAGCTTTTCCGCAATTGCTCTGGCGGTGTTTTCATGGTCGCCGGTAAGCAAAACAGGCTGCACGCCCAGCGCGGACAGCGCTGCGATCGTTGCGGCGCTTTCTGCCCGCAGCGTGTCGGACAGCGTAAGGAACCCAGCGAATCTGCCGTCCACGGCAAGATAGATCACGGTGCAGCCCTGCCGGAGCTGCGCCTCCGCGCCCGGCACGGAACCAATTTCAATACCGTGCTCGCGCAGCAGCGCGGAATTTCCCACAAGAATGCGTTTTCCCTCCGCACGTGCACATACGCCGCGCCCGGGGAGCATCTGAAATTCTGCGGCTTCGGCCGGGGCCGCGCCTGTCTTTTTGTAGCAGCGCACGATCGCCTTTCCCAGCGGATGCTCGGAGAACTGCTCCGCGGAAGCCGCCAGCCGGTAGATCTCGCTTTCATCAAAAGCTTCTGAAACGCTCTCCACCACAACGACCTCTGGCGTTCCATAGGTGAGCGTGCCGGTTTTGTCAAAGGCAATGACGTTGGCCTTGGATAGCCGCTCCAGCGCGTCGCCCTCGCGGACAAGAAAGCCGTGTCTGGTCGCGTTGCCAATGGCCGCCATAATCGCGGTGGGCGTTTCGCAGCACCCGCGCCGGCTGCGGCGTCAGATGCCCCAGCTTTTCAATGCCGGCTCTTGCCGTTGCAACGGTCAGTTCCTCCAGAGGACTGCCGGGCCGGATCCTTGTCAAGAAATGCCCGCTTCATGCAGGCAGCAGGCGTACGCTTCCATCAGAAGCAGGATGTGGAAAAAGACTGTTTGTTCAAAAAAATCACATCACCCAAACAGGCAATTAAAAATGGAATTGGTTTTCTAACGGAGGATCGCCGCGGCGAAGGTCTGGTTCTGGAAATGGATATTCTCAATAATTTGAATTTGCCGATTCTGGATAAAATGACAACGCCTATTGTGAACTTCCTTCATAAAAGGCAGATGCGTGAAAATACGGCTGAGGCGTTTGAACGATTCCATATCGTTGCGCACAGCGCAAAGCAAAAGGTTCGGCAGTTATCTAGCGGCAACCAGCAAAAGGTTGTTCTGGGCAAGTGGTTTTTAACAGATCCGGATATTTTTATTCTGGATGAACCGGCGCGCGGCGTTGATATCAAAGTAAAGGCGGAAATTTATGAGCAGATTGTCACGCTGGCCAAAGCAGGCCGAGCTGTGCTTGTGATCTCTTCAGAGGCTCCGGAACTACTGGGCATCTGTCATCGCATTCTTGTTATGCGCAATGGGAAAATTGAAGGTGAATATCTACGTGGCGAAGCAACCGAAGAAAAGCTTGTGAAAAGTGCAATGGGAGGTGATCGGGTGTGCTGAAAAAAATTATGCCCAGCACATGGAGCGATTGGATAAAGCCGCTGCTGCTGGTTGCGTTTCTAGTTTATATCGCCATAAAAGTGCCTGTGTTCTTTTCAGCAAACAATCTGGTTTCCGTGCTCTCACAGGGAGCTGTTATCGGCGTCGCGTCAATTGGTATGACGATGGTAATTATGGCTGGCGAAATTGACATTTCTGTTGGCGGAATGGCGTAGACGTGAAAACGGTATCCAGTATGCTTGGTCACTTCGACGTGGGCTTCACGCTCCGCATCTACACCCACGTCACGCGGCAGATGCAGGAAAGTGCAGCAGAAAAGATGGGCGATTTTATGGCGCAGGTCATGTAAAATAGCAGAGAGCGTCGGAGAGAATACCAAGCATATCCTCTCTGACGCTCTCTGGACATTTCGCCGTGTGGGTCAGCGTGTGGGTCAAACCAGAAAACCTAGCGCAAAAACTGCGCCGCAGTAATCAAAGAATACGAGAAAACATCTACGCGGACTGCTTCAGGGCAGCGCAGCTCCATGCAAGGCGGACGTTCCAATGGTAGGCCCTCCGACAGCGAAATGCACAAATCGGAAAGGCAAAATTCTGCGCAAATAGAGATTGTGCTGCATGGATATTTTCAAAAAAGTCGCTATAATACAAATAAGAACGCTGCTCTCCATTCACCTGCCGAAAACGGAGGGGTATAATCAAACTGCGAATGAAACCTCGCAGAGATTACGAAGCAGGAGGAAAAACAATGAAAAAGAGTGTTTCAAAATGGATGGCATTGCTGCTTTCCGTCATTATGATCGTGATGTGCGCGGCGGGGTGCAGCAAGGCCCAGACGCAGCAGCCCGCGTCGGATCATACCGCCGACGCGCCCGCGCAGGCAGCCGATACGCCGGCGCAGGCAGACGAACCGGAACAGACAGACGCGCCTGAGCAGGCTGAACCGGTCACCATCACGTTCTGGCATACCTACGGCGACAGCGAGGAAGCGCAGTTTCTGAACGTCGTTATGCCGCTTTGGGAATCGCTTCATCCCGAGATCAAGGTCGAGGCTGTCCGTCAGGACAGCAGCCAGTACCACCAGATGATCGTGACCTCCTTCGGCACCGGCATGAGCCCGGACGTGGCCCGTGTGGACATTGCCAATATTGCGGCCTATGCCAAGCAGGGCGGTCTGGCCGCGCTGAGCGATTACCCGGACTTCGCAGAGCTTTCCGCATCGTATCTGGATGCACCGCTTTCGACCAATCTCTATCAGGGCAAATATTACGGCCTGCCGCTGGATACCAACTGCAAGGCGGCCGTTGTCAACACCAACATGCTCAAGGAGCTGGGGCTGGACGAGATCCCGGCTACCATGGAGGAGTTCATTGAGGCCGCCAAGACCCGCGGCACCTACTCCCTGAATGTTTCCGGCGTCGGCGACTGGGATATGTACCCGTACTTCTGGCTGTTCGGCGGCGTGCTGACCGACGACGGCTTTACCAAGGCCAGCGGCTATCTGGACAGCGACGCCAGCATCGCAGCCATGCAGAAGATCGTGGAGCTGCATGACGAGAAGGTCTTTACCATCCGCGACGTGGACGGCTCTGTGGACGCGTGGGACGGCATCAACAGCGAATACGCCATGTTCTTTGAAGGCCCGTGGTATTTCGGCTCCTATGAGGACAGCCTCTCCAAGGGCATCACCGCAGCGACCATTCCCACCTACGAGGGCCGCAGCGCTTCCGTGGTCGGCGGCGAGGATATCGCTGTGTTCGCCACCAGCGCGCACCCGGAGGCAGCCTATGAGTTTGCCAAGTTCATGACCTCCGAGGATGTGCAGCTTGCCATGCTCGAGGCCGGTCAGCTGCCAATCCTCAAGTCGCTGGTAAGCAGCGAGGCTGTGCAGAGCAATCCCGTCTGGTCTGTTTATATGCAGCAGATGGAATCGGCCAAGGCGCGCATTCCGTCTCCCAACAACTCCGCGATCCAGGAGATCTGGAGCGAAACGGTGACCAGCATCTTCGTCGATGGTGCGGATGTGGCGCAGGCGCTTCACGATGCGGCGGCTCGGATCGACGAGCAGCTCAGCTAAACCGCGTCTTACAGCAGGCCGCAGGACCCAACGGTTCTGCGGCCTTTTTGAGAAAGGAGGAGGGGTATCCCCATGGTTTCTGCCGAAAAAGCCGGCCTGCGGGCCGGGCGGCCCGGTGCAGTCCGCAAGGGCGTGCGCGGCTGGATCACGGCACTGCCGTTTATCCTGCCGGGGCTGATTCTGGTGGCGGTGTTCGTGCTCTATCCGCTGCTGTTTACGATCCGTATCGCGCTGTCCGATTATCAGATCGTGCAGGGAAACATCACGTTTATCGGTCTTGAGAATTTCAAAAAGGTTCTGTCCAGCGGCTCCCGGTTCTGGTATGCCTATAGGAACAACTTCCTTTACGCGCTCGTGACCGTCCCGTTTATCCTGCTGGGCGGTATGCTGTTCGCGTATCTGATCAACAATCTCAAACGCGGACAGGGCGTCTTCCGCGTGGGCTTTTATCTGCCGGTCATCACCTCATGGGTCATCGTCAGTCTGGTGTTCCAGTATATGTTCAATAATTCCAACCGCGGACTGATCAACTACATTCTCGTGGATGTGCTGCATATACTGGACGACTATGTGCCGTGGCTGCTGCGGGAGTGGTCCGGCAATGCGGCTATCTGGCTTATGGGCATCTGGAAAAACGTCGGCTGGTCCATGCTGATCTATCTGGCGGCGCTTCAGAGCATTCCGAAGGAACGCTATGAGGCGGCGGAGCTGGACGGCGCGGGACTCTGGGCCAGATTCCGGTATATCACCATGCCGAGCCTGCGGCCCACGACCTTCTATGTCATGGTAAACATGATCATCGGTTCATTCAACGTTTTTATTCAGGTCATGATGCTGACCGGCGGTAATCCGAACGGCAAAACGTCCACGCTGCAGTATCTGCTGTATGACAAGGCGTTCAATCAGTTCGCCTTCGGCGAGGCTTCCGCCATCGGCATGATCTCCGCCGTGACCATCGTAATCCTGACGGTGATCCTGAACCGGACGCTGAAGCTGAACAGCACAGAACAGGAGGGATAGGCTTGAAACACGTCAAAAGCAAAAAAGGGTCGGAGCTTCTGGGCCAGATCCTGCTGTGGGCGCTGCTGATCGGTGCGCTGCTGGTCTTCTCTGTTCCGTTTTTCTTCATGATCAGCAATTCCTTCGAGGAATTCAGCTATGTGCTGCCATATCCGCCCAGACTGCTTCCGACCAGACTGGACTTTTCCGCGTATCAGCATATTCTGGAGCTGGAGATCTTTCCGACGGCGGTCTGGAACAGTGTCGTCAATACCTGTGTAACGGTCGTTCTTTCCGTATTCATCTCCACGCTCTCGGCCTACGGCTTCGCCCGTATCCAATTTCCGGGCCGGGACAAGCTCTTTGGAATTTATCTGTTTACGCTGATGATGCCGGGCTTTCTGAACATCATACCGCAGTTTCTGATTTTGAAGGGCATTCAGCTTCCAGGCCTGACAAACGGCCTGATCGGGACGCGTGCAGGTCTGATTCTGGTGTATGTAGCAACCAACGTCTGCGGACATACGTTTTTCCTGCGGAATTTCTTCCGAAGCCTGCCGGATTCTCTGTCTGAATCGGTCATTATCGACGGCGGCGGACACGGCACGATCTTTTTCAAAATCATGCTGCCCCTTTCCAAACCGGCGATCGGGACTATGACGATTTTCGCGTTTCAGGGCTTCTGGGAGGAGTATTTTACCGCCAAAGTACTCGTCGGCGCGGATGAGAAAATGATGACGCTCCCGCTGCTGCTGCAGCGGCTCAACGGGCAGTACGCCACGCGCTGGGAGTGGGTCTTTGCCGCGTCGATCCTTGCGCTGCTCCCGGTCGTCGCGCTGTTTATTCTGTTCCAGCGAAAAATGGTCGTCGGCGGCCTGACACAGGGGGCGGTAAAGGGATGAAGCTGACCTGTGAATTTGACTGCGCGCAGTATCTGAGCGGGCAGGAGATACGGCTGTATCTGCCTGAGGAAGTGGACGCGCCGCGCGTATGTGTATACCGGCTGGAAACGCCCGTTGACTGCTCCGTGCGCCAAAGCGGATGGACGCTGATCCTGCCGCCGCTGCCGATTGGCAGCTACGGAGTCGCCGTCGAAGCCGGCTCTGCGCAGTGGGAGGGTGCGTTCGACGTTGTGGAGGATTCCCGTCAGGTGACACGGTACGCTTTTTTATCGGATTTTACCTCTGCGGACACTGAAACGCAGGACGTGGACTGGCTCCGGCGGCTGCATTTTAACGCCGTGCAGTTTTATGACTGGATGTACCGCCACGATATGCTGCTGCCGCCGCAGGAGCGGTATCTCGATCCCATGGGCAGGGAAACCGACCTTGCAGCGATCCGCGCGAAGATCGCCGCCTGCAAGGCTGCCGGGATCCGGCCCATTGCCTACGGCGCTGTCTATGCCGCTGCAAAGGAGCTGTTTGCAGAGCATCCGGAATGGGCCATGTATACCATGGACGGGCAGGCGATGACCTTCGCCGGGTGGCTCTATTACATGAATATCGCGCCAAGCTGCGGCTGGTCGGAGCATATTCTGGCAGAATTCCGAAAGGCCGTCGCCTTTGGCTTTTCCGGGATCCATATGGACACCTACGGCTTCCCCAAGCAGGTCTGGGACGCGGAGCGGCGTCCGGTCGAGCTGACCGACGCGCTTCCGAAGCTGATCGACCGGGCAGCGGAGGCAGTTCGGAAGGAAGACTCTGCCGCAGGCGTGATTTTCAACGCCGTCAACAACTGGCCGATGGAGGCGGTAGCCGGAACGAAGCAGGACGCAGTCTACATTGAGGTCTGGCCGCCGAACGACCGCTATTACGATCTGTATACGCTGATCCGGGAGGCGCGGCTGTGCTCCGGAAAGCAGGTGGTGCTTGCGGCCTATCTGCATCCGTTCCAGCAGGCGGACACGGACGGCGCGGAACGGGCGTTCCGCCTGTCCTGGGCCGCGATCAGCGCTGCCGGCGGCACACAGCTGGTGCTGGGCGAAAATAAAGCCGCCCTGCAGGACAGCTACTATGCAAACTACGCTTCTCTCCGAGCAGTCTTTTTGCCCGTCGTGCAGCGGTACTGCGATTTTCTGGTGCGCTATGCCGCGCTTTTGTATCTGGATGCCGGCATGGACATCGGACGCACCGCGGCCGGCGGGATCAATGAGGATGTTCAATTTGAAGCAGAGGACTGCGTTTTTTCCACGGACGCGGAGGCTGGTACCGTCTGGAGCATGATCCGGGAAAGCGGGAACCGCCTGAACATTCAGCTTGTCAACCTGCGCGGGAACAACGCGCGCTGGAACGAGGCAAAGGCCGCGCCGCAGGCTGCGGAGAATATCCGGATCCAGGTGCGGCTCGACCGGCCGGTCGCCGGTGCGTTTGCCGCTTCGCCGGACGGCGAGAGCCTGTGCGCGGAGCGTCTGCCGCTGACCTGCCGGCAGACGCCGCAGGGCCGGATCTATACGGCTGAGCTTGCGCGGCTGGACTATTGGACCGCAGTCTGGTTCACAATGGGGGATGAAGTATGCTGATATCCTACAATGCAGATCTGCTCCCGAAGGTGCGGATGCTGGGGCAGATCCGGTATAACGAGCCGTGGATCCATTTTTCCCGCTGCATCAACGAGTGGGTCCTGTATGTGATCCGGGACGGGAATCTGTATTTGCAGGAGGACGGCATTCGGTATCACCTGAGCGCGGGAGATTTCTTCCTGCTGGAGCCGGGCCTGCCGCATGAGGGCTATCAGAAGGCCGCCTGCGACTATTATTACGCGCATTTCACGCATCCCGATATGCACCGGGCTGTAGACGACCGGCAGGCGATGGCGCTGCTGGCGGAAAAACGGCGGCAAAGTCTGGTCGGCTATAATCTGGATGCCTGCGATCCCACGGCTCCGGAGACCTGCCTGCCGAAGCAGTTTCATCTGACCGGCGGAGAATTCAAATCTCAGCTGCATACGGCAGTGGAGTGCTACGACAGCCGGGAGGACGACTATAAGCGCCGGGCGTCCGCTCTGCTTCACAGCTTTCTGCTTCAGACGGCGCACGAGCATCTGCTTGCCAAAAACAGCGCACAGGGACGGAAGATCCGAAAGTCCGACGTGATCGCGGAGCAGCTTCTGCGCTATCTGAATCAGAACTATACTAAACATCTGACCAGCCGGGAGATCGAGGAGCTGTTCGAGGGAAACTTCGATTATCTGAACCGGGTGTTTTCCTCTCTGACCGGCTCGCCGGTGTTTGCCTATCTCAACATTTTGCGGATCAACAACGCAAAGCAGCTGATCTCCACGACCGATCTGCCGTTTTCGGAGATCGCGTATCTAGTCGGGATCGAGGATCGATACTATTTTTCCAAGCTGTTTCGAAAAATGACCGGCATGAGCCCGACGGAATACTACAAGGAGGTCAGAAGCTGATACGATGCAGGAGCGAAAAGAAGAAAATGCAATGTGTGCGGCATGGTGGAAGGAGCGGGTATTTTACCAGATCTATCCGCGCAGCTTTCAGGATTCCAACGGCGACGGGATCGGGGATATCCCCGGGATCATCTCCCGGCTGGATCATCTGAAATGGCTGGGCGTCGGCGCGGTCTGGCTGTGCCCGGTGTATGATTCTCCGAATGCGGACATGGGATATGATATCCGTGACTATGAAAAGATCATGTCTGAATTTGGAACGATGGAGGATTTTGATACGCTTCTGCGGGAGCTGCACAAGCGGGACATCAAGCTGGTGATGGATCTCGTCGTGAATCACTCCTCCGATGAACACGCCTGGTTTGTGGAATCGAGAAAAAGCCGGGACAATCCCTACCGGGATTACTATATCTGGCGCGACGGCAAGAACGGAAGGGAGCCGAACAACTGGTCGTCCTTCTTTACGCCGTCGGCGTGGAGTTACGATGAAAAAACCGGCCAATGGTACCTGCATCTGTTCAGCGAGAAGCAGCCGGATCTGAACTGGGAAAATCCAAAGCTCCGGGAAGCGGTCTATGCCATGATGAATCGCTGGTTTGACCGCGGCGTAGACGGCTTCCGGATGGACGTGATCAGTTTGATTGCAAAGGCGCCCGGTCTGCCGGACGGTCAGGGCGACGGGTATGTGTTTGCGCCGGAGCAGTTCGCATTTCAGCCGAAGCTGCACGAGTATCTGCGGGAAATGCGCCGCCGCTGCTTTGACGGGAGAAACTGCATGTGCGTGGGCGAAACGACCTTCGTAACGCCGGAGAATGCAGACTCCGTTGTCGGCGACGGCCGGGAGCTGGATCTGCTGTTCCAGTTCGATTTTATGGATCTCGACGGCCGGGACGGCAAATGGAATGTCATTCCGTTTGACCTGAAGAAATTCAAGCAGCTTCTTGTGCGCTGGCAGGAGGCGGTCGATTGGAACACGCTGTTCTGGGGCAACCACGATCAGCCGCGGGTCGTGTCGCGGTTCGGATCCGACGCTTCGGAGGCGCTGCGCGTCCGAAGCGCAAAGATGCTGGCAGCGGCCATGTATCTGCTGCGCGGAACGCCGTTTTTGTATCAGGGCGAGGAAATCGGCATGACAAATTTCCCGTTCCGGGACGAGACGCAGCTCCGCGATGTGGAGAGCCTCAATCTGCTTGCGCAGGCCCGAAAGGATGGGCGGGAGGCTTGGGCATGGAACGGCATCCGCAAAAAGGGCCGCGACAATGCGCGCACACCCATGCAGTGGGATGCTTCCGCGAACGCAGGCTTTACCGCCGGAACGCCGTGGATCGATGTAAATCCGAACTACCGGCAGATCAACGTGCATCGTGCGCAGGCAGACCCGGATTCGATCCTGCATTTCTACCGGAGGCTGCTGGCGCTGCGGCAAAGCTCAGATGCGCTGCGCAGCGGGACGTTCCGCCTGCTCCTGCCGGAGCACTCGCAGCTTCTTGCCTATGAACGCGCCTGCGGCAAAGAGCGAATCCGTGTATGCTGTAATTTCAGCAACGCGCCTGCCGCGCTCCCGCCGGAAATGCAGGGCGACTGTCTCCTCAGCGACGGCGTTGAGAACGGCCGGATGGAGCCATACGGTCTATTTTGTGTGCAGCTTCTGCACCGCTGATCATCTCTGAGCAAAATAGAACCCGTATGCGAAAAACACAAAGGGCGGCGGAGAGGATACCAAGCATATCCTCTCTGCCGCTTTTCAATAATCAAAGATTTCAGAACGCGGCCATCCACATGGAAATCGCGCAGCACGCCAATTATCCTTTCGCTCGACAGACCACCAAAGGACTCATACAATCCACAGACAAATTCGCTCGCTCGAAGAACGCGGTCTGCTCGTCACAGAACCGACGATGGTTACGACGAAGGATGGCTGCAAACGCAATGGCAACCTGCTGTTCACAATCCGACCGATTCAAGCGGCGCTCCAGCAGGACTATGACCGGCAGATGCAGAAGCTGGATGAGGACATGGCAAAGAGGAAATATGCCGATTTTATTGAAAACACAGATTGAACGCACAGCCAAAGCGCCAATCCCAGCCTGTCACGCCCGTGTCGGCGGTTTGTGCCGCTTTCGCCGCCCAGCCGAGCGCGTACCCACCAGAGGGCTCAAAACCAGACGTTGCGCCGACGTGCGGGAGCGGTGCAGGAACGGCAAGAGCAGAAAAAGGATGCCTGCGAGCGGATTTCGGCAGAGGGAGAAGCCGCAAGCGGCGAAGCAGGACAAAGCCACGGGGTCGTGCGCGCCCCGCGGCGGTCACATCTGCCCGCCGTGCGGGCAGTTTCGGGGATTTACGAGGGAGTTGTTGAGAGGGCAAAAATAGCACCTGTGGGGTCGCAATTTGAAAAAAAGCCCGACGTTTCAAGGAAAACAGCGGGGTCGCACGAAAAAAGCGCGTAGAAACAGAACAAATATCGACAGGTGCGACGGTTAGGTGAAACAACTCTGAATTTACAGAGAAAAGCAGCTTGCAAGCCCGAAAGCTTGCAAGCTGTCTTCTAAAAAATCCATGCTTTACTGCACCCGATATCCGGTCATAATCAGGCCAACGATCACCTGCCAGAAGTCGTGTTCTTCTGCGCTGTAATACCGGCTGTCTGGAATTTCGTGAAAAGATACGATGCGGTTTTCTTCATCCAGCCATGCTTCAAAATAGGCGTCCATTTATAAGTCAGAAACTATTTGCTAATTTCTCTTTTCTCAAAAAGAGTCCATTCGTTATCGATGAAAACAACAAGTCCATCGGAGGTGGTTGCATAAGCAGCGCCCAGAATATCGAAGTTTGCCTGTCCGTCCTCCTCTGGCCATTGAGATAATGAAACGGTAGATGTAATCTCGCCAATGATTGCGTCGTCGCCTACCTCACCGGGCATCTGCTTACCTGTGGTGCAATAAATTTCACCATTATACATGATGGAAGGAACACAAGCATTCGGGGTGGATGGTTCTTTATGGCATCCAGCTAAGGATAAAATGCTAATCAACAAAAGAATAGCGGCAAATTGTCTTTTCATGGTACAATTCTCCCTTCGTATTTACTGAATGTGTTAGATTCCATCTGATTTCATGCAATGATCAATACTCTCTGGATTCAGCCAGGAAAAGATTGAGCCTGTTTTCTATCATCTTCGCCGCTTCCTCGACTTGCCGGTTTCCCTCAAAACAGGCAGATATCTCCTCCGAGAAGATATCAGTGATTTCCGGTGAAGCGCGAACCCATTCCGTTTCGTCCAATAATTCGTAGAAACACTGTGCGTCGGTTTCTGTGATCTCCTTGGACTCGATCCTTTCGTCGATACGTTCCTGAAGCACGCGACTGTTGACGGGCATTCCTTCCCGGACGCTCCGCTGCTGCTCCGTCGACAGGCAAAAGCGGATAAATTCCCATGCTTCTTCAACGTTTTTGGAACCGGATATGATGCTGAACGCCGTTCCAAACGAAAAATACGAACCGGCAGGCATATTTGTCAGCGTTGGATAGCCGGTATATACATAGCCATCCGCCGGAGGCTCTCCCGGATTACCAAGGAAGGTTGGTATAAACAAGGCAAGATCGGAATCCATATCCTGTGATTGCTGGACAGCCCATCCGTCCATCCAGAATTTCAGATACTCATCAAATTCACTTTTCTGAAATTGGACTTCTTCCTTTGACCGGTCCACAAAGAAGATTCCTGACACGCTGGACACCTTTGACGCAATGTTTCTCGCCTTCAGTTTCCACTCCTCCGGGAATATTGGGCGCGCATGATCATTGAGCGCTTGCTTCGCATCCTCAAGAGAAATTCCGTGCCCGTCAAAGTACTGCTGAAGTCCCATGCATGTCCCAATGCTGAACGAATAAGGAATTTGCATCAGCGCGCCATTGACCGTCATGGCATCCAGCAGTTCCGGAACGACTTCATTTTCCGTATTATTCAGCGTCTCTTCGACCCTTGGCATTAAATCTACAAACAGGCTTTTGGCTGCCATTGCCGAATTGTCCATTTCTAGCAGGTAGAGATCGCAGTACTTTCCAGCCATCAATTCCGTTTGCATAAGCTCCAGGCTATCATAAATGACAAGGCGAATTTGAAATTGCTCCTGCTGCGCATTGAACGCATTCACGGTCGGAAGGATCGCGTCGCTCTTCCATACGCCCAATGTGACCTCTTTCGGCTCGCCGGTCTCAGGGGAATGCGAAGAACAGCCGCTCAGCAGAAGAATGCTCAATACGATCAGTATGAATATGGAGAGCAGACAGGACCTTTTCATTCGTGTTTTCCCCCATAAAAGTCAATTTCAGCCGGTGATCAGTCGACCCATGTGAAATCAAACGGTTCACCAAACGATACGCCGCTGATATCCTCATACTTCACTTCGCTGGTCGGCTCGTTGTGTGTATCCTTAGGTAGCTTCAGCATAAGCAGAATCGCCAGCATCAGCAGCGCACCGCAAAGCGCAGCAGCCGCGTATTTCAGCCATGCTCGTGGAC
>OGQV01000559.1_pt1 | contig 34313 bp, 29 predicted proteins | sample 1553311 | NCBI WGS metagenome assembly OGQV01 (sample SAMEA2579976, study PRJEB22360) | human gut metagenome
GCTGGCCGTGACCATTTCGGCGGGAACCTCCGCACTCGAGAGGTAGGGATGCGCCGCGAGAAAGTCCTGCACGCGCTGTTCCACCCCGGCGAGGTGCTCGGGATTGGTCGTGGCCTTGTTGCTGCCGCCCGAACCGCCGCCGTTGTAGTCCACGGCCGAGGGACGGCTCCAGAAATAGCGGACATCGGTGAACCGTTGCCCCACGTTCGTCGCGCCGACGACCTGTCCGTCGAGCGTCACCACGTCGGCCTCTCCGCCGTTGGGACCTGCGACGGCCGAGATGCCGCGCAGCACGAGGACATATCCCACGCCGAGCACGATACACATCGCCAGCGTTATTTTGAGTGAAATCCAAAGGTTTTTCATAGTTGAAGCAATGCTTTAAAAGAATGTACTTATTAACATGTCTATCAGTTTGATGCCTATGAACGGGGCGATCAAGCCGCCGAGTCCGTAGATGAAGAGGTTGCGGCGCAGCAGGGCCGAGGCCCCGATCGGTTTGTAGGTCACGCCGCGCAGGGCCAGCGGGATGAGCAGCGGAATGATCAGGGCGTTGAAGATCACCGCCGAGAGAATGGCGCTTTCGGGCGAGTGGAGGTGCATGACGTTCAGCGCGCCGAGCGACGGAATCGAGGCGATGAACAGCGCCGGGACGATGGCGAAGTACTTCGCGACGTCGTTGGCGATGGAGAAGGTCGTGAGCGTGCCGCGCGTCATCAGCAGCTGTTTGCCGATCTCGACGATCTCGATCAGCTTCGTGGGGTCGTTGTCCAGGTCGACCATGTTGCCCGCCTCCTTGGCGGCTTGCGTGCCGCTGTTCATGGCCACGCCCACGTCGGCTTGCGCCAGCGCCGGGGCGTCGTTCGTGCCGTCGCCCATCATGGCCACCAGCTTGCCCGACTGCTGTTCGCGGCGGATGTATTCGAGCTTGTCCTCGGGACGTGCCTCGGCGATGAAGTCGTCGACGCCGGCCTTCTCGGCGATGTATTTGGCCGTCAGCGGATTGTCGCCCGTGACCATCACGGTCTTCACGCCCATCCGGCGCAGCCGCTCGAAGCGTTCGCGGATGCCCGTCTTGATGATGTCCTGCAACTCGATGACGCCCATGATCCGTTCGTTTTCGCAGACTACGAGCGGTGTGCCGCCGTTCTCGGAGATGGTGCGCACGGTGGCTGCGATTCCGGCCGGGCAGGGGTTTTCGTGCTCGGCGGCGATGCGGAAGATCGCTTCGGCGGCTCCCTTGCGGATGCGGCGTCCGTCGGGCATGTCGACGCCCGAACACTTGGTTTCGGCGGTGAATTTCACCATCCGCACGCCGACCATCGCCACCGGGTCGGTGCGGACCCCTTCGGCGGCGCCCAGCTCGACGACGGATTTGCCTTCGGGGGTCGGGTCGGCGACGGACGAGAGCACGCACATGCGCACGAAAGCCTTGGGGGCGATGCCGTCGGCGGGATGGAAGCGCGTGGCCTTGCGGTTGCCGATGGTGATGGTGCCGGTCTTGTCCAGGAGCAGCGTGTCGATGTCGCCGGCGGTCTCGACGGCCTTGCCCGACTTGGTGATGACGTTGGCCCGCAGGCCGAACGGGATGGCGGGGAGGCGGAGGCCCGACGGCGGCCCGCCGATGGTGGTCGGGATCAGGCAGACGAACAGCGAGATGAACGCCGCGACGGTGATATTGGCCCCCACATAGTCGGCGAAGGGCTTGAGCGTGGCGCAGACGATGACGAAAACGAGCGTGAACCCGGCCAGCAGGATCGTCAGCGCGATTTCGTTGGGCGTCTTCTGGCGCGAGGAGCCTTCGACCAGGGCGATCATCCGGTCGAGGAAACTCTCGCCGGGCCGTGCGGTGACTTTCACGAGAATGCGGTCGGAGAGGACCTTCGTGCCGCCCGTGACGGAGCTTTTGTCGCCGCCCGCCTCGCGGATCACCGGGGCCGATTCGCCCGTGATGGCGCTTTCGTCGATCGACGCCAGGCCCTCGACGATCTCGCCGTCGGCGGCGACGGTGTCGCCCGCGACGCACTCGAACAGGTCGCCCTGCTTCAGTTCGGAACTGCTGACGATGTGCGACTGTCCGTCGGGTTCGATGCGTTTGGCGGGGGTCTCCTCGCGGGTTTTGCGCAGCGAGTCGGCCTGCGCCCTGCCGCGGGCTTCGGCGATGGCCTCGGCGAAGTTGGCGAAGAGCACCGTTAAGAGAAGTACGGCGAAAATCACGAGGTTGTAGAGCAGCGAACCCTGCGACGTGTCGCCCGTCACGGCGATCCGGACGATCAGCAGCAGCATGGCGAAGGTGACGGCCTCGACGGTGAACATGATCGGGTTCTTGATCATCTGCCGCGGGTCGAGTTTCGTGAACGAAGCGCGAAGGCTCCGGCGCAGCAGGACAGGATCGAAAAGCGAGTTGTTTTTGTTTCGTTTCATAGCGGTAACAGGATTAGAAGGTCAGGTAATCGGCGATGGGACCCAGCGCCAGCGTGGGGAAGAACGAGAGGGCCGCAACGATGATGATGACGGCGAAGGTCATCAGCGAGAAGGTTCCTGTGTCGGTGCGGAGCGTGCCGGCGCTCTCGGGAATGCACTTCTTCGACGCCAGCAGTCCGGCTATGGCGACCTGTCCCACGATCGGGAAGTAGCGGCCCATGATCAGGGCGATGCCCGTCGAGATGTTCCAGAACGGCGTGTTGTCGGCCAGTCCCTCGAATCCCGAGCCGTTGTTGGCCGCCGAGGAGGTGTATTCGTAGAGCATTTCGCTCAATCCGTGGAACGAGGGGTTGTTCAGCCACCCTATTTCGGGGTTCGCGGCGGCCACGGCGGCCGAGATGCCCGTGCCGACGAGGATCAGGAAGGGATGCAGCAGCACGACCAGCGTGGCGATCTTCATCTCGCGCGCCTCGACTTTCCGGCCGAGGAACTCCGGCGTGCGGCCCACCATCAGTCCGCTGATGAAGACGGCGATGATGAGGAATGCGAAATAGTTCATCCACCCTACTCCCACGCCGCCGAACCAGCAGTTGATCTGCATGTTGAGCATCTGGAGCATGCTGCTCAACGGGGTCTGCGAATCGTGCATCGAGTTGACCGAACCGTTCGACGTGACGGTGGTCGTCATGCCCCACATGGCCGATGCGGCCGAGCCGATGCGGATCTCCTTGCCCTCCATCGAACCGAGCTCCTGCGAGATGCCCATGCCGTCGATCTGCCGGCTGCCGCCCGTCTCCTGCCAGACGGAGAGGACGACGCCTGCGGTATAGGCCAGGAGCATCACGCCGAAGATCCATGCCGCGAGCCTGCGTCGGCGCGTGTAGAACCCGAAGGCGAAGACCATCGCCATGGGCAGAATCAGGATCGACCAGCATTCGAGGATGTTGGTGAAGGCGTTGGGGTTTTCGAGCGGGTGCGCCGAGTTGGTTCCGAAGTAGCCGCCGCCGTTGGTTCCCAGCTGTTTGATGGGCACGATGGCTGCGGTGGGGCCTTGCGAGATGACCTGCTCGGCGCCTTCGAGCGTCGTGAGCGTTTGCTTGCCGTCGAAGGACATCGGCGTGCCGTTGATGACGAGCAGGATGCCGACGGCGAGCGACAGCGGCATCAGGATGCGCGTCACGCTCCGGGTGAGGAAGACCCAGAAGTTGCCGATGGTCTTCGTCGTTTTGCCCGCCAGCGCCTTCATCATTCCGGCCATGGCGGCCATGCCGCAGGCGGCGGTGACGAACTGGAAGAGCATGATGACGAACAGCTGCGTGAAGTAGGACAGGCCCGTCTCGCCGCTGTAATGCTGGAGGTTGCAGTTGACCATGAACGAGATGCAGGTGTTGAACGCCAGGTCGGGCGACTGTCCCGGGTTGCTGTCGGGGTTGAGCGGCTGCCAGCCCTGGAAGACCAGCAGCAGCATGCCCCAGAAGAACCAGAAGAGGTTGACCGTCAGGAGCGCTTTGAGGAACTGTTTCCAGTTCATCTCCACGGCCGGGTCGATGCCGCAGAAGCGGTAGATGCCCCGTTCGACGGGTGCCATGAAGTCGAGCCACGTGCGTTCGCCGCGGTAGACTTTGGCAATGTAACGCCCCAGCGGGTAGCAGAGCGTCACCAGAAGGGTCCATTGCAGGATTACGCCTGAAATTTCGGTATTCATCGGTTCAGAATTTTTCGGGTTTGACGAGCACGTACATCAGATAGACGAATCCGAGGATGCTCAGGATAAGGAGACTTGTAAACATAGGGCGTCAGATCTTTTCGAACCAATCCACACATTTGAAATAGAATCCGTAGCACAGCGCACCCAGGGCGCAGAGCAGCAGGAACAGCATGATTTCATTCATCTCTTCGTTTTTTTGAATTAGACATTTTTTTCACGAACCCGCACAGCATCAGGTCCAGCAGCAGCATTGCGCCGCAGAAAATCAGTAGGAGGATAACGATTGCCATTTTGCCGTTGGGGTTTGTTGCCCGTAAGCATACGAAGGGGATGCCGGAATTTACGCTTCGGATTCAATGCGCTGACAAACAATTGTTTGTCGGATCGGTGTGGGCGCCGAAAAAGAGGGCCGCCCTATCAAAATGATAAGGCGGCCCTCTCGGAATGAGACGGTGAGGGGCTTATTTCACCCCGTAGCCGTCGAGTTTGCGGTATAGCGTGGCGATGCCGATGCCCAGCAGGCGGGCGGCCTCGGCCTTGTTGCCCCGGGTGTGTTCCAGCACCCGGAGAATGTGGCGGCGTTCGAGGTCGTCGAGCGCCAGCGAATCGGGGTCGGCGGAGCCGGCCGCTGCGTGGAATTCGGGCGCGAGGCAGTCGGCCGTGAGCCGGTTGCCGTCGGCCATGATCATGCTGCGCTCCACGGCGTTGCGCAGTTCGCGGACGTTGCCGTGCCACGTGTGGCGTTCGAGAGCGGCGATGTAGTCGGCGTCGATCGAGTCGATGCGACGTCCCATTTTGTCGGCGAACTGCGCCGCGAAGACGCGGATATATCCGGCGATGTCGCCGGGCCGCTCGCGCAGCGAGGGAAGGTGGATGCGGAACACCGAGAGGCGGAAATAGAGGTCCTCGCGGAAATTCCCGGCGGCGATCTCCTTTTCGAGGTCGCGGTTCGTGGCGGCGATCAGGCGCACGTCAACCCGTGTGGGGCGTGTTTCGCCGACCTTGATGAATTCGCCGCTTTCGAGTACGCGGAGCAGTTTGGCCTGCAATTCGACGGGCATCTCCCCGATCTCGTCGAGGAACAGCGTGCCTTTGTCGGCCTCCTCGAAAAGGCCCTTCTTGTCCTTGGCGGCGCCCGTGAAACTGCCGGCCCGGTGGCCGAACAGTTCGCTTTCGAGCAGTTCGCGCGAGAAAGCCGAGCAGTTGATCGCCACGAAAGCCCCCTTCGCCCGGCGGCTGGCGTGGTGGATGGCTTGCGCGAAGACCTCCTTGCCGGTTCCCGTTTCGCCGGTGAGCAGCACCGAGGTGTCGGTGACGGCGACCTTGCGGGCCAGGTCCACGGCCCGGCGCAGGACCTCCGAGTCGCCGACGATCCGGTCGAAGGAGTGCTCTTCGGAGAGCTTGTTCTCGATGCGGGTCAGCCGCCGCTGCATTTCGGCCTTTTCGGCGGCCCGGCTCAGCAGGGGCAGGATCTTGTTGTTGTCGTCGCCTTTGGTGATGTAGTCGAAGGCGCCGTTCTTGATGGCTTGCACGCCGTCGGGGATATTGCCGTAGGCCGTCAGCAGAATCACTTCGGTGGCCGGCGCGGCCTCCTTGATGCGGCCGACCATCTCGACGCCGTTGCCGTCGGGCAGCTTGACGTCGCACAGCACCACGTCGGGGTCGTACCGGCGGAGCGTTTTCATCCCCGAAGCGCAGTCCGGAGCCTCGGCCACCTCGTAACCTTCCAGCCCGATGATCCGCGCCATCAGCCGCCGCAGCTGCTCTTCATCGTCGATGATCAGAATTTTCGCCATGTCGTTCGCTCGTTCCTTTCTTTCGGGCAAAGGTAAGACATTTTCGGCTTGCGCCGCTGCGGTATGACCGGATTTTGTTGTTTTTTGAAGAGTTGCCGCTCCCGATTTCGGGCCGGAATCCCGCAGAACACCGTGCGCGACGCTTACTGTTACCTGTACGACCTCTACCCCACGCTTTGCGGCCTGGCGGGCATCGGGGTCCCGGCCACCGTGAAGGGAATTTCGCTGGAGGAGACCCGGAAAGCTGGACTGGAAGCAGGTGGTGCAGGTGAATCCCTGACGCATGCAAGCCGCGGAAAATCCGAAAACGGGGAGCCTGGACAAAATGGCTCCCCGTTTCCGTTTTGAAAGCGGCTATATTTTAGTATCTTTGGGGCCGGAACGACATTTTTTAGTCGGAAGGCTCCGCCGAACCGGGTGTATCCGGTTTGACATCCGTCCGGCTCTTTACGATCTTTACTCTTCCTAAACAGACGAAAGCCGATGTCAAAAATCTCATCAGCTGCATTTGCGGACACCAAACCGCACTACGACATACTCGACGGATTGCGCGGCGTAGCGGCGATTACGGTCGTCTGGTTCCATCTGTTCGAAGCCTATGCGACCAGCCATCTTGACCAGCGGATCAACCACGGCTATCTGGCCGTCGATTTTTTCTTCATACTTTCGGGTTTCGTCATCGGTTACGCCTACGACGACCGCTGGAGGAAAAAGATGTCGGTAAAGGATTTTCTCAAGCGGCGGTTGATCCGTCTGCATCCGATGGTCGTCATGGGGGCCGTGATCGGGGCCGTCATGTTCTATTTTCAGGGCTGTTCCGTCTGGGATGTCTCGGCGGTGTCCCTATCCATGCTGCTGACGGCCACGTTGCTGAACGCGCTGCTGATTCCGGCGACGCCCGGTTCCGAAATCAGAGGGCTCGGTGAAATGTATCCGCTCAACGGCCCGAGCTGGTCGCTGTTTTTCGAGTATATCGGCAATGTCCTCTACGCCCTCTTCATCCGTAAGCTTCCGACCCGGGCGCTTTCCGTGCTGGTGCTGCTCGCTGGCTGCGGGTTGGCGGCGTTCGCCGTCTGGGGACCCCTCGGCGACATCTGCGTCGGGTTCGCCATGGACGGGGACAACATGCTCGGCGGTTCTCTGCGCCTGCTGTTCGCCTTCTCGGTCGGACTGCTGCTTTCGCGTGTGTTCAAGCCCGTGCAGATTCGGGGCGCGTTCTGGATCTGCGCCCTGGCGATCGTGACGCTGCTGTCCGTGCCGCGCATCGGGGGAAGCGAACATTTGTGGATGAACGGGCTGTACGACACCCTGTGCGCCGTAGTCCTCTTTCCGCTGCTCGTCTGTCTCGGGGCTTCGGGAAAGACGACGGACCGGGTGACGACCCGGGTCTGCAAATTTCTGGGGGACATTTCGTACCCGCTGTACATGGTGCACTACCCTTTCATCTACCTCTACTACGCCTGGGTCAAGAACGAAAACCTCACCTTCACGGAGTCCCTGCCCGGCGCCCTGGCGCTCGTCGTGGGTTCTGTGATATTGGCTTATCTCTGTCTGAAACTCTACGACGAGCCTGTGCGCCGCTTCCTGACCGACTGCTTTCTGCGCAGGAAGAAATAGACACTGTTTTTTGAGACCGTTTATGGGTGTCTGCCTTGTACAACTATATTTTTAAATTTTATTTCTTGATTCCGGTTTCACCTACATTCTCGTTGTTGGCATTGGTGACGACCTTGAAGATGGTCATGAAAAATATCTTCAGATCCAGTCCAAGGCTCATGTGTTGAGCATACCACACGTTCAATTCAATACGCTCAGGCCATGGTACTTCCTTGCGACCATTCACCTGCGCCCATCCAGTCACTCCCGGGAGAACGTCGAACATATGCTTTTGGTGCTCATCATATTGTTCGTATGGCCAAGGATGGTAAGTCAAAGCTGGACGAGGCCCAATCAATGCCATATTGCCCTTCAGGATGTTCACCAGCTGTGGAAACTCGTCAATTGAAGTGGCACGGATAATCTTACCTACACGAGTGATGCGTGCGTCACCCTTGTAGGAATACACGCCTGTACCTTGCTTCTCTGCGCCCACACACATCGAGCGGAATTTCCATATTTTGAACGGCACACCATCCTTACCAAGACGCTCCTGCTTGAAGATGACCGGACCCTTTGAGTCCAACTTGATGATGATAGCCACAATCACCAGTGGCACAAAGAGAACAATAAGCGCTACCAGCGCAATCATAAAGTCAAATGCTCTTTTGAAATACTTATACATTACTTTATTTTTTGATTTATACTATTGAATATATTTTTGTCGCAAAACACTGTATGCCAATAGTATCTACATATCTATGCAGACGCTTCCAATCTATGTAAGTTTCCTTATGCTTCAACACAGTATCCAGTTGCAAACTTGTCTTAATCCGATGCCTACTTGCAAGAAGTGGTGATATAATAGTTCAAAAAATACTGATCTGTCCGTCATTCTACTTGCCAAAATAGATATCTTTCAGTTCTTTCTCCACATTGAAATCCATATACATCTGTGCATCTTTGTATGCCTGTTCTGCCAATTTGCTATAAAGGGCTTTGTCGGTAGCCAATTTGATGATAGTTTTAGCAAACGAACTGGAAATCTCTGTATCCGTTTCACCTCCGGCAAGGAATCCATTTACACCATCTTTGATGAACTCCGAATGACCCCTATTTACGCTTCCAACCACCGGCTTATGGCAATTCATAGCTTCAATCAGATTGATACCCAAACCTTCACGCAGGCTGGCAGAAACAGCAATATCAGACAGATTTGCAAATACCTCCAAATCGGTTCTATAGCCAATCAATTGAGCGTGCCCCTTCATACCTAAACTCTTAATTTGGTTCTCCAAATTCTCTTTTTCCGCCCCATTGCTGGCAATGAGGAGTTTGAAGTTGGGCACCACCTTTACAATCTCTGGCAAAGCATCTATCACCAGTCTCTGGCGCTTGTTCTTATTAAGTTCACCAGTGCAGATGCACACAAAGTCTGTAGCCATCAGTCCATAGTCTGCCCTATAAGCCTCCAGCACACGATCATCCACCTTATTGTATTTCTTGGAATTGATGCCCACACTATGGATTCGATACACCTTTTCACAAATGTGTTTCTTTACTGCCATTTCATAGTCGGCATTTGATATGGTTATCAATTTGTCGGTATAGTGTTTACCGAAGAATTTCTCTATAGGATAGAACACTAACCAAGCTGCCAGAGGCGCTCCCTGATAGAAATGGAAGCCATGGGCTGCATAGATAATCTCTGTGCCTTCCTTACGAGCTTTACGTGCAGCAAGACGTGTCACAATACCTCCCATTGGCGTATTACAATGGATGTAGTCGTAGCGCTCATTGGTCAATATCTTCTTCATCTCCTTGTAAGCCTTGATGTTGTTTGGACTTTTAGGCGAACGCGAAAAGGGTATATTGAAGACTTTATCGACAAAATCCAACTTCAAGCCATTCTTCAAATACAAGTTATCATATGCTGCCACATGCACCTCATATCCGTTTTCATGTAGCATTTTCACCAGCGGCTTGTGAAACTGGCAGATATGGCTCTGTACAGTAGCGGTCAATAGAACTTTCTTCATATATTTATTGCTCGATAAAACTCTTCAAATTTTGATAAAGCACTGTAAACATGCGAGCATTGTTGCCATCACTTACAAACGAATTGTGCGGGCTTACGGCCACATTCTCCATTGTCCACAAAGGACTGTTTGCTGATAAAGGTTCAGTTTCGAACACATCTAATGCAGCAAACAAATCTTTACGTTCATCCAAGACCTCACACATAGCCTGTTCGTCTATCAGACCACCTCGTGCAATGTTCACAAGTATTGCATTCTGCTTCATCGTTAGCAGCACTTCTCGGCTAATCAAACCACGGGTAGAAGGTAGCAAAGGTGCCGTCACTACTACCACATCAAATTCACCTACGCGTCCACGAAAATTTTCGGTCAAATCCATGTGGTTGAAACCAGAAGTGTCATTGGTGTGGATGTCGAAGCCTGTGGTCTCTGCTCCAAAAGCCTGAAAGCGCTTTGCTACTTCCTGCCCCACATTGCCTGCACCCACTACAGCCACCCTGGTTCCTGCCACTTCGCGAAGTCCCCTGTGCTTGGTCCAGCGGCTGCTTTCCTGCTCCTTGCGGAAGAACCAACCTTGCTTATCGTGCTCTAACACACGGAATATAGCCCACTCCGCCATAGGTGTGCTATACACTCCTCGGGCATTGTATAGTTCAATCCCGCGCTCCTTAATTTTCTCTACAGGCACGCGATCAAAGCCTGCGCTTGTCAATTGGATAAACTTCAAGCGAGCAAACTTTGCAATATCATGCGACAGGAACAGACCGTTGCAAACTGTAGCATCCACCTCTGATGCCTCCAAAGGCAAATCCTTCTTCTCTTGCTGCATGAAGTATATGGTGTATCCCAAAGAGCGCAATGCCTGCATCTGCTCCTCTGAGTACTTAAAACATCCTGTTAAAAGTAGATTCATAGCATCACTTCTTTACAATTATACCAACCGCATCACATACAGCTTTGTGATTATTCTTGAAATCTTCTTTTGAGAGCTTATTCATCTCGTTCTCCATCTTACGGATGTCAGCAATACCATTATTGAATATCGAACGAACTTTGTCCAAATCTGTCATATTATCCGTATTGCAGAACGCCCGACTTACAATGACCATCTGGCTCCCCAAACGGTAATGTTCTTTAAGAATCATACGACCCGGGACAGCACCACCATTCAGCGATGCCAAGCCGCCAAAACCATACATGATGCCCTTTTGCGCAATGATGCGTGTCCACTTGTCCACCGATCCATCAGTCAATAACTGGAACATAAACTTCATTTTCAAAGCCAAATGCATGTCATTCAGTCCAATATGAATCATGTCGATGCCGTCAATCTCTACGATTTGATCCAGCAAATCAGCGGCCTCCGGAGTCTCCACCAGCAGACATGTCTTTGCTCTTCCGCCAACATATCCGATAAACCTATGAACCTCTTCTGTAGTCTTGAAATATGGTAGCATCACGATATCCGCCCCAGCCTGGATTACTGCCTCGATTTCTTCCTCGCTCGAAGGATAATCATCCATCGTATCATGAATAGGATTGATGCGGACCAGCACTTTCGCTTTCGTTACCGCGGCTCTGATGTTCGCCACATCCTCAACCGTATGGTGGTTCTGTACCGTATCAAGCCCGCCTTGCCGGCAGTCCTTTCCTATGAATTCCATATCCACAAAGATCCAATTCACGCCCGCCTCTTCGGCTATACGCGCTATCTCTGGATGCTTTGTGATATACATCAGATTGAGCATATCTCTTATTGTTTATATTTTATTTTTTTAGAGTATCAGGATCAGACCAATAAGATGCGTTCAGGTATCCTGAACTTCCGCGCGCAAAGTAGGTCCGGAGCGGCTTGCGTCAGCCTGCTGTCTGGCTGACAGCTATGGTAAGTACTGCTTTAGGGGGATACAGGATATACCGAGGCTATAGAATGCCTGAACAGGAGAACATCAGACTTTAGAGAAATTGCGTCAGATGCGCCTGTTCGGTACGCACAACGCTTTTAAAACCTCGCACTTCGAACGAGGCCTCGACCGGAATTAGGTCGAGCGGCTTACCGCTATGGAGTTCGTGCGTGACTATAAAGATCTTATAATTACCGGACCAATCGGGACTGGCAAGAGTTATCTGGCTACCTGGCTTGGTTATAAGATATGCCAGGACGACTTTCGGGTAATATATGCAAGTATGGCCAAACTGATGAGCCAACTCAAAATATCCAAGGCAAAAGGGACGATGCGGACCGAACTAAAGCGCATCGAGCGTGCAGACCTGCTGATCCCCGACGACTTTTGCATGCAGCCAGCCACTCGACGCCCAGTCTCTTGGGGTATACTGATGGGTATCATCGACAATAATCACATCGTAGATTCCCGTAAAAGACTGTACGATGCGATCGGTGAAAAAACATTGCCGATGCTGTGCTCGACCGCGTCGAATTTTTCGACGAGTCGATAAGAAAAAGAAAATTTAATCTTCGGTAGTTTCTGGAGATAGGTAAAAATTGCTGTCACGGCCACTATGCTATACCTCAACTCCAGAATGAGATGTAACCTCATTGAGTCACCATAAGGTCAAGCGCCTTGAAGTGTATCAAATAATATAAATGCTTGATGGTATCCTATAAATAAGGAGCTTTTCCCTTCAGCAAAGAAGAATATAGCCCAATCGTAAATAACGGGATAGAAATGAAAGGGAATCAACATTCTAATGCAACCCATACAGAAATAACTGTCCTCCCCCTAACTTTACCCAATCACTCCAGTCTTTTCTCAGTTCGTATGCCGTCATTATTTTTTATCGACTAATGTGTGAAAAAACTTCTTCATAAACGTATGGAAAGATGTTGGCACATAGTACTTGACCCAAAAACTCTTTGGTGCAGTTGTCTTGCATGCAGATTCCAATCCTTTTTCCTGATCGATGAATACATGTGCAAAACGCTCACGTCTTCTTAACAATGTGTCATTAGGATGCCCCATGAATCCGGCATTGTTAATGGTTGCCTTGGCATGGTTAATCTCACACAAAAGAAAATTAGGCAAAGCCTTCAAAGCATCTACACCTTTTTGAGTCTTGGCCAGAATGACAGACACTCCTTTAGGATTCCAATAAGGGTCTGTGTCTTTGATTCCCCAGAAGTCACCAACTTTGATGTCGCACATAGTGATGTTCTGCTTATACTGGCAGTGGTAGCACGAAGGTCTTCTGAAATTCAGGAAGCCATAACCCAGATAGGTACCAAAGTGATTTTTATAATACACTTTTCCGTTCTGGTATTCTTCTTTGATGTGTTGAACGAACCATCCTTTCTCCTTGTTGCGCACGTTGAATGTCATCAGATTTGCTCCTACCTTCTTCTCGCGCATTGCTCGATATTCATCAAGAATCTTGCTCGACGTAATTCCTGCACAGAACAGTTCACAAGTCAGCAGATTGCCGTAATCCTTGCGGAGATAGCGTTTCAAACCCGCCACATCACAAGGACAACCCACAAACAGAACTTTCAGTCCGTTTTTCAGATCAGCCTTTACAGCAGCATGGATACCCGATTTGGTAGGTTGTACATATTTTGAACTGCATAGTGCCCACAGATCATCTTCATTGTCAATTCGGACATAATCAGATGCGCTATAGGTTTCGTTAAATCGTACACCATACACTACTCCCCTTTGTTTGATCGTTTCCAGAGAGAGTGCTGTTGCAACACCTCCAGATGCACACGAGTTAATGATACGCTCGTCCTTCGAATAACCACCATACGACTTCTGATATGGTTCTTTGTTTTCGCACTCATTCACTATAGGACACACTTTCACGCACATACCGCAGTCAATACATGTATCTTCGTTTACTACAGGATACATGAACCCCTCCTTGTCGGCCTTCATGCTGATGGCTCTTTTTTCGCACACGCTCTCGCAAGCCGAACAGCCGCAACAGTGATGTCTATTTTCCTTGTTGGTTCGAATGCTGTCCATCCAGACATTCTGTATATGATTCATATTACTTTTCTAAAGAGGTTCGCAGATATTCCATTGAGTATGCCACAAAGGCATCTATCTTTGCTTGAATGGCATTATAATCAATATCATCATCCGTAAAGTTGTAATTAGACTTTACATAGCGATTTTCCATACCAAGACGGGAAAGAACGGTCTGTTGTCGTGATGACTGATCAAACTGTGTATAAGCGCGCTCCACTGACCAGAAGTTTCGATGATAATTGATAGCGAAAAGCATTCCGTGATATGAGTCGGTAATAATCATGTAGGCATTGCTCGTGATGGTCAGAAACTCTCCGGGACCGGTAGTTGGCTGATATATGCGGTTTGTGGGATAGTCGATCTCTCCTAACTTGCCAAGTACAACAATATCCAGGCCTTTCTTCTTGGCGTATTGGTAGATAGCGTTCTTGACATCAATATTGGGTTCGTCGAGAAAATAGCAGAGAACATATTTTTGGGGTAATTCCACATCTGCTTTCAGGTGATCCCATTCATGACTACGCATCAGTAATGTGGGATCTGCTACAACTTTTGCATCACGACCCGTCAACTCTTTAATCAAACGACGTCCCTCATCTTCACGGACCGATACACAAGGGATATCGGCGATGTACCTCTTTAAAGTACGCTTGTTGTAGTTTGGAATGTAATTACGTCCGAGACTCGGAGCATAAGCCACACGTTTTTCCTTTGGTGCAAAACGTAAGTACATCATAGGATCAGGATATAGAGTAGTTGTCACCCATATCTGATCACTACCGCACACGAACTTATAATACTTGTCGGATGTTGCTACTTGTTCTATCTCGTCTGGAGCATAGAGCGTCTGTACAAAATTCTTTGTAACAAAGTCATCAAACTTTTTCACTTTCCCTTCATCTATCGCGACAGCCTTCACGTTTCGTATTGTCTTATATGTTGACCAAAGTAATGAAGGATGGCGTAACAATTTCATTCCTGTTTTGAAAACCTTGTTTGGACGCATATCAAAGTTCTTGGACATATTGCCGCTCTGCCACACAACCTCAACATCATAGCCGAGTTTCCGTATAGCTACACAAAGAGCATATACTTGCAACACTGAACCGAAATTCTTCAGGTTCGTTCGGTTTACTACAGCTACTTTATTCATCTTCCTGCGCCTTATTGTATCTTCTGATTTTTCCATCGCGTTTAAGGTTTCTGAGAGCTTCAGAAAGGTTAGATAGCATCATAGGCATTGCCATAAATACTTGGAAATAGATGCGTGTTTTCAACTTGAATTGCGTATATCCGCATAGTTCCTTGAAATTCGTCTTAAACTGCTGCATCATCTCGTTTCTCTGTTCTTCATTTGCCCCTTCATTGCGATATTTTAAAATGATAGCTCTGTTCCATTTGGCTAGATTCCATACAGCACAAGCATCTTCTTTGTGCTCTTTGAAAAATTTATTTTTCTCTTCAAATGCTCCGAAGAAACCAAGATCAAGAACGCGAGAGGTCGTAGCGCAAATACCTTGCTGGTTAAATGTATAGTAATATAGCTTGTTTTGTGAGGAAACGAATCTTTTCGCACGATAACATATCTTCCAAGATGTCCAGTCATCCTCGTTGATTAAACCAACAGGCATCTTTATGTCATCCAGCATATTTCTTCTATATATCTTTCCCCACATCATTACATCAAACAAGCTTTCAGCCATAGCATCAGATCCGCTTTTACAAATAGCGCTATATGTAATTGAAACATCAGGAAAAACAGTTTGATTGCCTCTTGTCCACTTGCACTGAACTATATCGGCATCATATTGTTGTTGTAGCTCCATCATGAGTTTCAAATAATCCCGATGCCAGAAATCATCACTATCCAGAAAAGCAACGAAATCACCTGTCATAACTTTTAGACCTGCATTTCGTGCATCCGACAGCCCTCCGTTAGATTTATGGATTACCTTGATACGCTCATCGGTTTTGGCGTATTTGTCACATATTTCACCACAGCGGTCTGGACTTCCATCATCCACAAGTACGAGTTCCCAATCAGAATAAGACTGGCTTTGTACACTTTCTATACAAGTTGGAAGATATAGTTCTACCTTATAGCAAGGTACTATAATGCTTACTTTCATGATTATAAATCAATTATTCCGATTGTTTTCTCTGATTAGCTTTTCAAACATTTGTTTGATTTGAGCTTGAATCTCCTCTCGGCTATGATTTCGTTTTCCACAATCATAGGCCTTCTTTGCATATTCTTGAATGAGGGAGGGATTATCTACGATTCTTTGCAACAGAGGTAATACATCTTCATAGCTATCTACACAGAATGCGGCATCATGCTCCTTCAAATATTGATAGCCCGCATGACGGTTCCAGCAGACGGCAAGAATGGCGCATCCGGTGGCCATGAGGTCGATAATCTTGGTAGAAAATGATACACGGGTAGCAAGACGGAACTTCTTGTCGAAACTCTCCACGTGGAGTGCAATATCGGTCGATTCGTACTCCTTGGCTAGCTGAGCCGGAGGGATGGCTCCCTTCATATTAATGTAGCGGTCGGGAGATAGTGCTTTTGTCTGTTCTTTTGTTAGCTCATCGATAGTATAGACATCAAGCACTATCTTCACGCCATTGCGATTAATCACCTTGAGTGCATCACCAATGGCTGCAAGCGACTTCCAGCGGTTGCAATAGATATGACCGGCAAACACCAGACGGATAGGCTTATTCACTTCGTGAGGAGTAAAAGGTTCTGAAAAATCACCACACTTGTAGAGCGTGGAAGCAGGCACTCCGTACTGTCGTGTGTAGTCTGTCGCCTGTTCCTTTGAGAATGTCCAGTAGTGTTTGTAGAATCCGATCACGTGCTTCTCAAATGCTTTGTGCATGTGCCAACGACGCATCCAATACAGAGGAGACCATTCATACTGTTGGTATGATGCTTCATCGTCTGCCGTAAAGGCCACAAAGGGTGCATCGGTCATGGTGCGAACAAAACGCTCCAATCGGATCAATTTTGGGGTAATCTTTCGTGGGCAATATACAATATCAGGATTGAACTCCTTAATAAATTTCTTCATTGCCTCCACATCATATCTGCCCCATGCCCAGATGGCATCCTGAAGGGCAACTACCGGTGTACGGCACCAGAGGGTGAGTTTCTTGAAGAATCCGTAAATACCCTTGCGTCGAGCATTGGACTTTGTGGCTTCAAGTTGTTTTGCATTGGTCTGCATCTGTATTTCTTTGCCCGCTTTCGGCCCGCCCAAAATGGATCGTGCCATTTGGGCATCAGTTATCTGAAAGTACTTCTTGCAGATGTGGTTGTTGGGAAGTCCGGGACTAACATATATTTGTGCAAATTCAGCAGGAAAGCCTTCGAACCAATTCGTCAACACGCCATTGCAATAGACAAAGTCGTTCCATTCCTCTGAAGTGATTAATAGTATCTTCATTTTAAAAATACAGAAGCTGTAATTAATTGCTATTGTAGTAGTTGTCTTGCTACTTCTATATATTTATCAATTTGTGATGTAGATAGGAAATTGGTCTTAGCTCGCTCAATGCACCTTGCAGAATAGTAGCTCTTACCTAGTCCTCGAATCTTGTTGACTGCTGCAAGAATCTCTTTATCGTCATTATCGTGTGTGATGATGCCACATTCCGTTCCTGCCACCTCTGGGTTTGCAGTACGGTCGTTTGATATGACTGGAGTTCCACAGGCAAGCGCCTCTGCCGAAACCTTTCCAAATGTCTCCTGAGGCGAACAAACCAATAATGTATCGGCCAACGAATAATATTCGGCGAGTTCGTCCACATTAGCAGTACGTCCGACACATTTAAAATTATCTATTTCAGGAATATCTGTTTCCGCCTTGCCAACAAGTATAACTTTGATGTCCGGCAACTCCTTGGCAAGCGATACAAAGTGTGAAAGGCCTTTATTTTCGTTCCAGCTGGTAGCCACACCCAATATGACAAATTCATCCTTAATACCGAGTTTTTCTTTGAGTCTTGTAGTATCTCGTGGATAGAACTTCTTAAGATCTATCCAGTTATAGATTCTCTGGTATATTTTCGCATTCGATAGAATAGCTGATTTCTCAGCCTCCTTTGTTATCCAATCAGATACACCTATGACTCCCAATCTGGGAATCGCGTCAAACAATCTCTTCTTATTTCGGAACATGAATGTACTGGTATCAAAGAAAAGGCTTATATTATCTTCTTTCATCATCATGCAATTCTTACATTCTGTCTGCCATTTGTCGCACTTGATTGAGAAATAATGCGTGCAGTGTCCCGTGAAGAACCAGCAGTCGTGCATTACTACGATGGTAGCAATGTCATTTTTTGCCAAATACTTCAAGAGCATGGGCAGGTTGACATAGTTACCATGGAGATTTCTGAGAATGACCACATCGGGCTGTATTTTGTCTATTTTCTTTAGCATTTTTCTGGTAGCACAATGAGAGAAAAATGCTTGCTTACCAAAGACTCGTGACCATAGAGCATGGAGTTTATGATTCAACTTGGAGCCAATGATATAAATGTTATGCTCCTCATCACTCATGTTTGGGCAGAACACGTACGACTCAATACCATGCTGTAAGCAATACTCATGCATTTCCATGGTAGTGCGGCCTGTGCTCGCAAACTTATATACTGCGTTTATTTGTATAATCGTCATCTTATCTTCATAACTTTTTAATAGGAGCTAGAATAAGGCTCTTCTCGTAATCATTCATTGCTAAAAAATAAATAACAAGAGCATAACACATACAGAATAAGACTCCTTTTACAAAGAATCCCAACCACCCGGAAATCAATATCAAATAGTTCAATATTATTCCAGCAATCAAACAAATGATCAATGGTATGGATAACCTTACAAAGGTTTCTTTGAAAAAATGGAGTACATCTAAATTCATCTCCTTATAAAAAATGAAATCCATACCAATAGTACGTACCATATAAGCAATAAAGACAGAGAAACAAATGCCTGTTGCACCCATCAATGGCGACAGCACCACTGCACCAAGCAGATTCAGAACAGCCATGATAATATAAATTATCGAGAGCTGTTTTACCTTGTTTGCAGCAAAGATAGCATCATTACCTATCATTTGTGGAAGATGAAACAATGAAGGAATAATAATCAAAACGGCACATAAATAACTCTCCTTAAAACCTCCTCCTACCCAAAGTAGTATAAAATGTCTGCCTAAACATATTACGCCTAATACTATCAATCCAACTATGTATATCTGTATTCGTCCCATCTTTACCATTAATGGCATGATATCCCCTTTCTCTTCAGCTAAAACCCTAGATACCTTCGGAAGAAACATTCCATTCAAAGCATTTGAAAATGTATAGGTATAGCCTTCTAACGTCATTGCAATGCCCAAAATAGCTATAGCCGTAGATCCTGAAAGAGCGCCAAGGATACTTGGCGCCAAATTGAAGATGCAGCGTTGGGCCAAAGCAATTACTGTAATCCAACCTGAATAACCAGCAATGTCTTTTAATTCAGTGCTATTGAAATACTTCCAACTAATATTCAAAGGGGTGTATCTTTTGATACATAAAACTTTAAATAGTATTGTAAGAACCCCAGAAATAGCATTTACCATCACAAGTGCATATAGACCATAACCCATAAGTAAGCACAATGTCATTGCTCCAACGATTATGAGTTTGTGAAGTACATCGCATACTTTCAACTGAATAAAACATTCATAGGCCGTAAGAACTCCATTAACTGGAATAAATGGGAATGACACTATGGCATACATAGCGGCCATAGAATAAATCACCTTGAATTTTTCAATCTCCTCGGGAGTTAACTCTTGGTATATCTGCGGAATAAAAAAGAATACACCTATCAATATTGCAAATAATGCAATATCAATAATAATGTATAGACGATACACCAAGCCAATACAATTATTTACTTTTTCCTGTTGGCCTTCAGCAAGGTATTTCGCAATAAATCGTGTAACAGCATTGCTAAGACCAAAGTCAAATACAAATAGTGTTATGACAGATAGAGCAAGAGTGTACAGACCGAAATTCTCGCGTCCTATAGAGTTTATCATCCATGGGGTATAAATAAGGCCGGACACTATATTGACTGCAATCGCAACATAAGACATCAATGCCCCCAACTTAATTTGGTGAGACAACGACATGGTTCTATTTTTTAAGTTTTGATAATATATTCATAAAATCTCCATGTCGTATTCTCCATATCAAAGATTTGATTTTAATATACTTACGATGTATCCTTGAATCTCTACCCATAACATGAAGCCTTTTCTGCATATACTCAACATCTTCAAGAATGAACAGAGGATGCTTAATAGGAAACGAAAGTTCGTATGACGGTTGATAGGTTAACTGGCGTAACTGTGGTAATACTTGATCTAAAGTGAGATCACTATGTGTACTATTAGCAACTCCAATTCCATTATTATGCACTAAATTACGCGTTGGTATTATTACTAACTGGCTATTTAGTTGACATGCATACGAATAGATAGTTTCCCAGTGAGCTTTGCCTTCTGCTTGATGAGCTTTACACGTTTCGTGATATCTTTTATCATCTAGTGTATCATACTTGGCTTGGAATTTATGCATATCGTATTCATTATTCAAGAATGAATACGTATCATCCCACAGGTTTGCCACACGTTTCCATGTTGCAAATCCAGGCCCAGAACCTGCTGATGAGAACAAATAATCATAAGTAGTATCATAATTCTCTAAATTACACATCCCACAAATTCTATTGATGCGTGTGTCATACTCGTATCTGTCAAGCAACTCTTTACAATATGGATAGAAACTCTGAGAAGGAACACAATCATCTTCCAATATAATACACTTATCGACAATAGAGAAAGCCCACTTATGACTAAGAAAGGTAGAAGGATCGCAACCCCAATTACGTGTCTGATAATTCTTATAAACCTCGCAATTCCAATCAATATTATCAACTATTTTGCGGCATCGTTCAATACCTTCAACATCTTCCTGACGGCCTTCACGAGCGCCATCCTGCCATAAGAGAAGCCTACGAGGACGCGCTTTTCGGACAGACTCAAATGTCTCTTTTAAGACATCATCCCTAACAAAAAATATTATTAGTACCGAAACATCAATATTCCAAGATTTTAATGCTGGATTCATGATTTATTGCATTATTAATTTTTCAAATGTTTTGTTCCACTCATTTATTTGATATGACCAAGAATAGACTATAAGAAACTTTATCAATTGGTCACTGACTTCATCCCTTTTCGTGTTTATAATTTCAATGATATCATTGGGAAGAGTATCAAATGTAGAGGGTTTGTAGGGAACTCCCCATGTTTCAAGTTCTTTGTAAGATAACCATGCGGCATTGATTACCTTTGTTGTCGAATATAAATATTCGTGCAGGCTGGAACTATATGCATCTGTCTGCTGCATGTGGATGAACAGGTCGGTTCCTTTTCTCAACCAAATCATTTCCTGATCTGATAGATAGTTAGAAAGAAGTCGGTAATTCAAACCTGTTGACTGTAATTGATTTTTTAATTCAGAAAGATATTCTGCTTTTCTAGCATAAGTCAGAGGAAACACGAGTAAAGTATTCTTCGGAAGCTGAAGTTTTACTTTATTCAATGCATCAATTATCAGTATATGATTTTGGGCTGGGGATGCATTATACCCGCAAGTTATCACATAATTCTCTTTTGTACCGAATAGATTTTGCTTCGAATCATCTTTTGACGTATCGTCAGCCATAACCTTATCCAAAACGTCTGATCCAAAACACAATTCGAGGCATTTGTCTTTAGGAACATTAAACTGCTCTATTATGTCATCTCCAAATTTCGTGTTGGGCATGACACAAACAAAGTTTGAAGCATCATATACGTGTTGATATTTCCTTTTTAATGATTTTCCTATTCTGTAAACATCACTGCCCCATGGTGTTGTAATCAAATACTTGCTATACTGTTTATATAATTTAAGCAAGAGATATGATTGAATAGTAACAACCTGTATATTTATAATTGAGTATGAATTACCTATCTTCTTAAAAGAGCGCAGGAGATCAAAATATTTGATAATTTTTGCAATGCCACAAATCTTATAAAGAAGTTTGGGAAAATGACGTGTTACTGTATATGTGTTATCATAGAGGCTTGCATTTGGTATATCTGCATAACGCATTGAAATATCAAAGATATCTACGCTATATTGAAAGCCTTTTCCCTTTAGTCCCTTGATAAATCTCTCCAGATGCTTATCGTGAGCATTACCAACTATCAAAATATCTTTCTTCATTATCATAACACCTTTATCATCTTCAAATACTCTGGCCATTCGCCCATATCTTTCCAAGCCTCTTCACTCACGGGGAAGCAACCTACGCGACCTCCTCGGGCTTTTACCTTCTCCATCAAATGAGTAATATGGAAGAACTGACCTTCAGGGATCTCATCTATCAACTCTGGATTGAGGATATACACACCGGTGTTCACCATATAGGTATGCTCTGGTTTTTCCTTAAGACTAACCATCAGACCATCCTCTCCGGTCTCAATCACTCCGTATGGGATCTTGAAATTCTTCACCATAGTCACGATAGTCATATCATTGTGGTTATTTACGTGATAATCATACACATCACGATAATCCTGCTCGTTGATACTGTCACAGTTGCTCACAAAGAAAGGAGTAGTAATCTTACCTTTCAAGAGCGATACGCTACCAATGGTTCCGAGAGGCTTGTTTTCCATGAAGAACTCGATGTCATATTTGTGGTCGAGCAGAGAGAGGTAGAACTCCATCATATCTGCCTTATAGTTGACCGACATATAGAACTTTTTGCAACCTATACCCTCGAACTGGTCCATAATTACTTCGAGGATTGTCTTGTCGCCTACAGGTACAAGGGGTTTAGGAATTACGTTTGTAATCGGTTTCAAACGTGTTCCTTTCCCTCCTGCCATGATGACTACAGGAAGGTCTATTTTCGGACGATTATCCTCAACTTTCTCTGTAAATACATCATGCCAGAACAACACATCGACAATCTCTCCATCAGCATTCAGAACAGGCATACAATCGATCAGTTCTTTGAACATAACTGTTTTAATCTGCTCCAAAGAGTCATTTTCCGAAGCATAGATTTTGTCTTTTACAAGAATGGCAGATACAGGATCAGACAGATTTGCTTGGCGTATGATAGCACGCTGGATATCACCAATAGTGAGAATGCCCTCAAACTTATCTTTATCAAATACAAACACAAGTTTTGTGCGATGACCATCCATCTGCTTCAATGCCGAAATAACGCTATCATTAATGCTAATGATTTTATTTTCGATTTTCGATATGTTGTTCATATAGTCATTTCATTGGAATTATTTCTTATAAATCTTCAGTTCGTACGCTTGAAGGGATATTTACTACACGATCGGCAAACCAGATAGTGTTCTTGAGTCCATCGTTTTCGCAGTTTTCGAACATTGGTAGATGGTTCATGAGTTCCCAGATAGGACGAGTCATGACGCCATTGTCGTTGGTCTGCTGGAGAAAGTCGAGTTGAGACTCTTTGTCCTTCAGGACAACGGCAGATAACCAGTAGTTGGAGAAGGTGTTCTCTGGCTCAACGAAGAAGTCTATGCCATCAACGTTTTTGAAGTGTTCGATGTATTCGGCCGCTACCTTACGTTTGCTGGCTACATACTTGTCGAGATTCTCCAACTGAGCGCAACCAAGGGCTGCATTGATGTTCGGCATGCGGTAGTTGAAGCCGATGTGATCGTGACGAAACTCCCAGCGATGAGGAATCTTGGCCTGTGTGGTGATGTGCTTTGCGTAGGCTCCGAGTTCTTCGTCCATGAAGAGCATCATGCCGCCACCACCGGTGGTGATGGTCTTGTTGCCGTTGAAGGAGATGGCGCCAATGCGACCGAAAGTGCCTGTATGTTGACCCTTGTAGGTTGAGCCGATAGATTCTGCTGCATCCTCTACGAGTTCGATGTGCCACTCCTTGCAGAGGGTTGCAATCTTCTCGATGCGAACAGGATGACCGAAGGAGTGCATGGGGACGCAAGCCTTGATGCGACGGCCAGTATGCTTGTTGTAGCATGCGAACTCATCCTCGCCGAAAGCGAAGTCTTGAGATTCAGGGAGCTCTCCTATACGGCTGTTCTTGCGAACCTCTGCATTCTTTTGAAGCCACTCCTTCATAGCATCAGGAGAAAGTCCCATAGTAGATATATCCACATCAAGGAACACAGGATGTGCGCCAATGTATGAGAGTGCGTTGCAGGTAGCGATGAAGGTAAGTGCTTGAGTGAGCACCTCGTCATCTTTCTTCACACCTGCGAGCAGGAGTGACATGTGGAGGGCATTGGTTCCGCTCACGCACACTACGGCGCGCTTTGCGCCTGTGTATTTTGCCATATTCTCCTCGAAGCGATCGACGAACTTACCTATCGACGAAACGAAGGTGGTGTCGATGCATTCGTTGAGATATGCTTTCTCATTGCCTGCGAATACAGGAACGGCAAGAGGAGTAAATCCCTTGTTGCCGTAAACGGACTTGATAAAGTCTATCGTGTTTTTGTAATCAGCCATTTCTTTAGAATGACAACTTGTTAACTATTAATTTACATCTTTTGATCAAGATTCTTTCCCTTCTCTTCATGTTCGAAGTTAGGGATGAACTTCTTGATGGATTCTATTACTTCCGCTTTGGTGAAGTCTTCCTTCTGGAAGATGCCTTCGAGCTCAAGGAAGAAGTCATTCACTTCGTTCATTGGACGACGAGTGCTTTCGCAAACCACCCCGAGGCTTATGAAACGTTCCATATCAATCTTTTCTCCAGGGACATAGAACTCCTCGTATGCTTTTTCGCCGGTGGTGTCAGACTTGAAGTAAACCACAGGATAAGTGTCAGACTCATAGGACATCTGAGCAGCATACCGCTTTGCCTCTGGATCATTCTTGCACTCTACTTTGGTGAAACCCTCCGCCTTTACGAAATCGTCACAGATGGCTGAGAACGTGAGCATCTGGTCTTCGCCCAATTTAGGAAAAAACACTTCACCACCGTTGCCGAGGATACAAGCCAGCATACAGATCTGACCGGACTCTTCGGGGGAGACAAAATAGCGCTTCACGTCTGATGGTGCAGCCAAAGGCTGCTTCTTCTGGAGGCGATGGATCCATCCGTCAGGAAGGGATCCATTAGAGAAAGCGACATTGGCAAAGCGTGCGGTAGTAACCTTGAAGTGGGTGTTGTAGGCCATCACGAGGTCTTCCATGATGCGCTTGCTGGCTCCCATGATATTCACAGGATTGGCAGCCTTATCGGTGGAAACGCAGAAGAAGTGTTTAGGCGGATAGATGCAAAGGAGGTCCATCAGCCTTTTGGCCTTGATGTCGTTGTTCTCGATGAGTGCCTGAACAGAGTATTTGTCCTTCTCCGAACGTACGTGCTTGTGGGCAGAGAAATTGGCAACGATGTCGAAGCCTCTCTCCTCGCGGAAGATACATTCGAAGATAGGGTCTGCAAAGTTGAGCGTATAACAGCGGAACTCCTCTGGTACATAAAGACTTTCAGTAGAGCGAATGTCACGGACGAGTTCTGCGAGTCCGTTCTCGTTGAGGTCAACGACAACAACCGAAGCCGGCTCGAAGCGAAGAACAGCCTTGATGAAGCTGGAGCCGATAGAGCCTGCACCACCGATTACACATACTTTCTTACCTTTGATCTCTGCGGTAAGTGTCTCCTTGTTTGCCTCTATATCCGCTGCAAACATGCTGACGGGACGATTGGTTACACTGTCAGCGATGAATTTTTCTAAATTGAACATATTGAATACTTTATTTCCTATTCTCAAGCTATTTCTGCTTTTGCCGGTTTGGCACGACCGATAATGGCAGGATAATAATTAACTATCATATATATGAGTACTCCCAATATCAGCCACATTGCAATTCGTTGCAAAACGCCGTTCGGGAATATACCAGTTTTGCCAAGTAGTTGAAGGATGATTTGATGAAATGCTAGAACGATATATGAGTTTTTTCCTATATAGATGATAAAACTCTTAACGGCAACTACGATATTATTAGTTATTCTCTCTAATACCATGGCGAATGTACACATGAACAATGCTCCGCAGAATGCTGCTGGATAAATCCAAATACTTGCCATATTGTTCACCGCAAACTCTGGTAGATCAGGACTCATCAAGTATATGAAAGAAGCGGCCAGGAACAAGCAGGATGCAGCCATTACTTTGAAGAGGTTCTGTTTGCTGAGGTTGATAACAACATTTTTAGATAGAGAGCCAAAACCATAAAACATAACAGCCGTTAGAACAAACCATAAGTTATATGGATTGGGTAACGAATAAATGTAAGCGAGCCTTCCAATAATAGCCAAAGTAAAAAGGACAGCAATTTCCCCCCCCCTATTGCGAATTTTCGTTACATAATAAAATAGAATTTCAGTTAAGCTTAAGACCGGAATAAACCATAGCGCCCATCCTTCCCATCCTGTTTTGATATACTGAAGTATGTGCTCTCTTGTGCTAAATCTTGGATCATTAAGCAACCATATGCCAAGCATCAATACCGCAGAAAAGAGGAAGTACGGTCTGTATAATGTCTTTACTCGTTTTCGTAAGAATGGGACAATGGTGTCGTATTTTGCTCCAGAAAACAATAATCCCGAGACGAAGAAGAAGAACGGCATTCGATAAGCATGTAACCATGAACCTATGATAGGTACACTATTCAATCCGCTGTGTCCATATACGACCAAAATGATAGAGATACCCTTGGCGATATCAATCCATTGTATTCTTTTTTTAGTAGTAGTCATATTGATGAATAATTGTGAGATAAATACAATTTAAATAAAGACGGAATAATTACGAATATAATCCAAGATGCCTCAGTTATAGTATTAATCGGGTTGAAAAAAGCAAAAAGTAAATAATAAACGACTATAGGATAATAGCTTTTATGTAAATTTGAATCAATAGCCAGATTAATCTCTTGTTGGAATGTTGCATGGAAAGTTTTCAGATAGCTCCATATACCGATGATGCCAGTAGAACTGGCAACAGCCAACAGCGTAGAATGACAAGCACTATTAATAAAAGCATTAGGTTGTTGAGTTATATTGTTACCCCAAATTGGACTCTCCAGAAATAATTTAATCGCATTAATTTGATACATGCTACGCTTTCCAGAAATATCAGTTACGTTGCCCGCGCCCCATAATGAATCATACATTCGAGATAAACGCATGCCTATGGTCGTATCTTGATATAAATCTATCAGAATTTGTACTATCACAGGTAACAGAAAAATGAGGCCAATTGTGATAATAATGACCTTTATCTTTTTTTCTTTTGTTCGTGCATTGAGCAAATATGTTGTAGCAGCACCGACAATTGTTATAATTAATAACGTCGTAAATTGAGCTTGAGTTACAAAATAAAACGAAAACACCAACATTGCTAATATGATCCATTTCCATATATTCCATTTCTTCACTTGTTTAAATAAGGCAAACAAACCTACGGCAAATGCCCCCATAGCATACGCAATACCAAATCCGCCAACTCCCATTTCACGTAGCTCCATAGCGTAAGTTTCATCTGTTGTACTAGCAGTTAGTTCTCGCATTACGTTTTCAGACTCATCCATCACGGTCAAAGTTGTTAAACACGTAATTGTGAGCATAATTATTGCAGTCCACGTGATAATAAACAATTCTCGTGGACGGTTTCGCAAGAATAAACCAATGCAAATGATACTTGGGATTATTAAATTCCATAATTCCAATAAGTTATACAGGAAGCCGTACTTGAAATTTAATCCTTTCGCAACAAACATTAGAAGACAAAACGGTATGGCATACTTCATCAGATTTACTACCTGATTAAAACTTACATATTTTGCAACAAAGCATAAATAGTATAATACAGTAAGGTAAGCTAATTGATCAAATCGAATTAAAATTCTCAATTGAGGGAAGCAATAGAATGCTCCCACAAGTATTGTACATGCGACGTATACTATTGATATGCTTTTATTCGTGTTTAAATTTATCATGCAATTGGGTTATTATTAATTTACTTTGTTTTGAATGATTATTTCCGAATGTTTATGCTTGCCTTGGAGAAAAATACTAGCATTCGGTAATCAATGACTATGTTGTCTGTTCAATTGCACTGATGAGTTAAATATTCTTCATAGTAGAACCAAACTGTAACTTATTGTTGTTCAGTTTGGTTTAATGCTGTTTAGGGAATTCTTGCTCCATTCCATAAAACGAGTTGTCAATGGCTTTACTGCCCATGCCATAAGGATAGTCAATGGGAAAACCGAAAAAAAGAAGGACCATCCTTCAAGGTTCCAATACTTGTTGCTCAATAGCAAGAAAGCAAGACCTTGGCAAATGTATATTTCCAAAAATAGTTTGCTTAAGAACGCAGTAAAAGGATTTGCCAAAGACTTTAACCTCATAACAGGAATCCAGCATAGAACGAATAATGGTGAGGTTATCATTTTCAGTATCATTGCAGGCAACTCTGGCACAAAAGACGCACGTCTAAACAGGAAGCAAAAAGCAAATGCAAAAAGCAGTATTGCTAATATCCATATGGTGCGCCATTTCGTCGCAAGTATCATGTCCACTACAGGTTTGTTTGCGGCTATCAGCATCCCAGCAAGAAATGCCAAAACGGTTTCATACCAAGTATCAGATAGATTCATTATCAAACATCCTCCCATATACAGGCTTAATGCAAAAGTCATAAGAATACATAACGCTGCTTCTGGATTGGTATGTGAGACTTTCGTTGAAATCCTTGCCGAAATATAAAACAGCAAGTAGATAACTACAATTGCCTGTAGAAACCACCCGAACTTGATAACCGTATTCCCGAAAAAAAAGGATTGGATAAAGCAAGACAATGAAGGAGGTTCAAGAGCTAACAAGTGTCCCATTCCATAATACACAACCGAAAGGAGTACCATTAACATGTAAATAGGTAATACTCTTTTATTTAAGAAGGTTTGTAAATATCTGCTCTTATTATGAAAATTTGATATTGAATAAGTTAATCCGTATCCACTCATGAACATAAAGCCTGATACCGCCAAATAGCCAAAGGCTGTATAGATAGGCCCGAGTCCAATACTGGCGCCAATGTTTGTTCGCGAGCAGACATGGCAGATAACTACCATTATTGCGCAGATACCCTTCAAGCAATCTGTATTCTCACGGGAAAGATAATTCTGATTCATACACGTTTTTTTCGATACGAATCTAGCTATAGATTATTGTAAGTTTTAATCGCTTTTTCCAATATCATCAATGTCCTCTGCAAATCCTCTTTTTTTGAGTACGTATGCCAATCTCACCTGATTCTTGCCAAGTGTTGGATCTCCGTAAAATCCTGCTGCTGGAGCCATCATGATGGTCTCGCCTGTCACAGGCAATTTTTTACAGCCCGAAGGCTGCATTTCAGCCTGCCGGCCAACGAAATAGCCTTGCTGGACAGGAATTGTTGGCAGATAAAGTTGTGTTTTTTTAGTGGATAAAGGGGCGCACCGAAAATGCCGGTAAAGGAGCAGCTCTATTGCGCAATAATTACACCTGGTTGCCATTGCGACCAAGAAACTTAAGATAGAGCGTCCGATCTACACAATTTTACAAATTGTCGGATTCTCTCTACAGGACAAAACACTTATAAATGAATTACTTATTTGAATGCTGATTACAAAAATACCAATGAGTTCAATTGCAACTTATTGTTATTCAGGTATATTAGGCGCAATACAAGCAGTTCATTTCCACTAATGGTTTGAAATAATTAACCAAATTTGGAGTATTGTGATATCTTAGTATGAATTGACAAAGTAGAAAGGTTTGAGCAACAAGAGTGGTATGGTTGAGTAACGAGGTTGCTCATGTTTATGGGATATTCAAGTTCTTCTTTAGCAGGCGCTGGTGGCATTGAACCACATCTTTTGACCTGTACAACGGCTTCATATTACAGATTAGATAATCTCCTCCTCACCACGGAAGTGTACGTTGAGTTCATGGAGAGGTGCAAGTAGGACACCGAGAGGTGTACCCTGAGTCATCTTGGTGAAGGCATTGACATCCTTGGGGAAGCACTTGCCACCGTAGCCGAAGCGTCCGTCTGGACCTGGAACATAGGTGTGCGTATCGTTGATGTAGCCTGAAAGAAGGATACCAGTATGTACGGTACGCCAGTCGGCACCCATCTTCTTGCAGTACTCACGGCAGGCGTTGAAGTAGGTCACCTTGTAGGCGCCAAAGACATTGTGCATGTATTTCGTGAGTTCTGCCTCAAGTGGGGTCATGACGGTGAATTTCTTGCCGATGAAGATTTTGGTGAGGAGTTCCACGGCTCCGGTGAAGACCATGGTCTGCTTTTTGAAGTCTTCGATATGGGTGCGCTCGGTGAGAAATTCAGGCATGTAGTGTACGCGATGGCCGGTCTCCTTGGAGAGCAGTTCGCTGGTGCCAGGGAGAATGGTGGTTCGTACGAAAACTGGTACGTCGGGGAGGTTCTTGATGAGTTCCTTCATGAGGCTGAGATTCTGTGTACCGTCGTCTTCGGTGCGTACATGAATCTGCAGGAACGCGATATCAATTTCTTTCATGTCATCGTTGTAACCTTTAGCAGGGTCGCTGATGAACAGTTTACACTCTGGATTATTGTGCTCCAACCAATCCTTCAGGGCTCCGCCTACGAAGCCACATCCGATGATTCCAATGTTGATCATTGATTTATGTTTATATTGATAAATTTCTTATTAATTCTTCATAGTCGGTTTCAATAGCTCAAGTATGTAATCATGTGTTACTTTGCAATATTCATGATTCCATTGAGCTCGTTCTGAATGTACTCAAGGTTTGCGATTTTGGTCTTGGTCTCTTCAAGATTCAGACGACGGGTGTTGTCGGAATTGAACTCGGAGAGTTTGCAACGCTTTGCATCGCCCTCGGTGAAGAACTGATCGTAGTTGAGGGAGCGATTATCAGCTGGCACGCGATAGAAGTCGCCCATGTCCTCGGCCTTGGCACATTCCTCGTTGGTGAGGAGGGTCTCGTACATTTTCTCGCCGTGGCGGATGCCGATGACCTTGATGTCTTCCTTCTTACCTCCGAAAAGTTCGCATACGGCTTCGGCTTGAGTCTGGATAGTACATGCAGGAGCTTTCTGAACAAGTATATCACCGTTCTGGCCATGTTCGAAGGCGAAGAGGACGAGATCGACGGCTTCTTCGAGCGACATGATGAAGCGGGTCATCTTGGGCTCGGTGAGGGTGATGGGGTTGCCGTGGCGGATTTGGTCGATCCAGAGAGGGATGACGGAACCTCGGGAGCACATCACATTGCCATAGCGGGTGCAGCAGATTTTGGTGTCGCCGGAATAGCGGCTTTTTGCTACTGCAATTTTCTCCTCAATGGCCTTGGTAATGCCCATTGCGTTGATTGGATACGCTGCTTTATCCGTTGAAAGGCAGATGACGGCCTTCACCCCCGCTTCGATGGCTGCTGTCAATACGTTGTCTGTGCCGATGACATTGGTCTGAACTGCCTCCATTGGGAAGAATTCACAAGAAGGAACCTGCTTGAGGGCGGCGGCATGGAAGATGTAATCTACACCAGGCATGGCGTTCTTGCACGACTGGAGATTGCGGACATCGCCGATGAAGAATTTGATTTTATGGGCCACATCAGGCATCTTGGTCTGGTATTCGTGACGCATGTCGTCCTGTTTCTTTTCGTCGCGACTGAAGATACGAATCTCTGCAATGTCGGTCTGGAGGAAACGGTTGAGGACGGCATTCCCGAATGAACCTGTGCCGCCGGTAATCATAAGGGTTTTACCTGCAAAAATTGACATAATTGAATGTTATTTGTTTATTTGTTTGTTATTCTTTTACTACCCTGACGCTGTCGAGCTTGATCACACTCGGCAATGCTCTAAATATCTTTCAATCATTGCTCTCACTCAATCACAACCTTATCAAAAAACGTATCTGGCCTATCCGGATTAAAGATTTCGTTGCAATACATGACGGTGACGAGGTCTTGGGTGTCGGAGAGGTTGATGATGTTGTGGGTATAGCCCGGGAGCATGATGACGCTCTGAATCTTGTCTCCATTTACTTCATATTCAAGAATTTCAGCATTTGGATCATTCTCGTTACGAAGTTGAATAAGTCCGTGACCGCTGACTACTATGAACTGCTCCCACTTGGTGTGATGCCAATGCTCTCCTTTTGTGATTCCTGGTTTGGAGATGTTTATGCTGACCTGACCGCAATTCAAGGTATGAACGAGTTCTGTGAAACAGCCTCGGTCGTCAATGTTCATCTTGAGGTCGAAGATGGCTTTCTCCTTTGGGAGATACGAGAGATAAGTACTGTAGAGTCGCTTTGCAAAACTGTCTGCTGGAATATCAGGAATCATAAGGGTCTTGGGCATATCACGGAACTTGTAGAGGAGTTCAACGATCTCTCCAAGCTTGACGTGATGAGTGATAGGCGCAGCACAATAGCGGCCTTCTGGTGTAAAAACTGTCTCAACACCGTCAAACTCACAATGGTGCTCCTCACCTTTGAGGGCGCAGATCATCTCATCGACAAGGTCGTCGATGTAGAGGAGCTCCATATCAACGGTCGGGTCGTTGACGGTGATGGGGAGGTCGTTGGCGATGTTGTTACAGAAAGTAGCAACAGCGCTGTTGTAGTTCGGTCTGCACCACTTTCCATAGAGATTAGGGAACCGATAGACAAGTACTTTGGCTCCTGTTTCTTCGCCGTACTGGAACATCAGTTCCTCGCCAGCCTTCTTACTTTTGCCATATTCGCTGGTGCCAAAGCGACCTGCAAGGGTCGCTTGGATCGAGCTTGAAATCATCACAGGGCAGTTGTTCTTGTGCTTCTTGAGGGTATTAAGCAGTATGGTGGCAAAGCCGAAGTTGCCTTCCATGAACTCTTTAGGGTCCTGCGGGCGATTGACACCTGCGAGGTTGAAGACGAAGTCGCAATTCTTGCACCAGGCGTCGAGTTGTTCAGGGGTGGAGTCTATGTCATATTCATAAACTTCGTCGATGACGAGATTGCTGTAGTACTTGGCTTTACCTGTCTTTATATTACCTAATTGAGCACAGAGATTCTTTCCAACGAATCCCCGTGCTCCTGTAACCAATACTTTCATTTTTGCTGAAAATTAGAACTTACGCCATACCATTTTATTGACAACACCAACATACGACTGGATGATCTTGACCACCTTGGTAGATACATTTTCATCCGTGTAGTTTGGAACCGGAATACCGTAGTCGCCATTCTTTACAAGTTCCACGGCGGTATCAACAGACTGAAGGAGACCATTGGTGTCAATACCGGAAAGGATGAAACCGGCCTTATCAAGTGACTCGGGACGTTCTGTAGAGGTGCGTATGCAGACAGCAGGGAAGGGATGGCCTACGCTGGTGAAGAAACTTGACTCTTCAGGCAGAGTGCCTGAATCTGAAACTACTGCGAATGCGTTCATCTGAAGGCAGTTGTAATCGTGGAAACCAAGAGGCTGCTGAACATGTACGCGAGGGTCAAGCTGGAACCCAGATGCTGCAAGGCGGTTGCGTGAACGTGGGTGGCAACTGTAGAGAATCGGCATATCATACTTTTCTGCCATAGCGTTGATTGCATTGAAGAGACTGAAGAAGTTCTTCTCGGTGTCGATGTTCTCCTCGCGGTGAGCAGAGAGAAGAATATACTTGCCCTTTTCCAGACCCAGACGTTGGTGAATATCGCTTGCTTCAATTTCCGCCAGATTCTGATGAAGTACTTCGGCCATTGGCGAACCTGTCACATAAGTACGCTCTCTTGGAAGTCCGCACTCTGCAAGGTATCTTCTGGCGTGCTCTGAATAAGCAAGATTCACGTCGGAAATAATATCTACGATGCGTCGGTTGGTCTCTTCGGGAAGACATTCGTCTTTGCATCGGTTGCCGGCCTCCATGTGGAAGATCGGGATATGCAACCGTTTGGCCCCAATGACAGACAGGCACGAGTTCGTGTCGCCAAGTACCAGCACGGCATCCGGCTGTGTCTGAACCATGAGTTTGTAAGAGGCGTTGATGATATTGCCCATCGTCGCTCCCAAGTCGTCGCCCACGGCATCCATATACACTTCAGGATCTTTCAACTTCAGGTCTTTGAAGAAAACGCCATTGAGGTTGTAATCGTAGTTCTGACCAGTATGTGCGAGGATGACATCGAAATACTGACGCGTTTTGTTGATGACTGCTGCAAGACGTATGATCTCGGGCCGTGTGCCGACAATAATCAGTAACTTCAGTTTGCCGTTGTTCTGGAAACCGACGTTTGAATAGTCTGTTCTGAGTTCCATATCTTATTTCTATTAATTCATTTTTTGTTTTTACTTCAGACGTCTGAGCACGATCCACAACCTCGGAAATAAGGTCTCCAAGCGCAGAAATGTTATATATTGATGGCGGAATCCCTGTTTTACCGCTAAATTGCGGTGTGAAATTGATAATTGTTTATTCCGAGATTTCCTTATCGTATTTTTCGAACCTCGAATTCTTCGACTTGAACTCGGGAACCGTCCGCTTCATAAGCCGTATCATGTCGGGAATCTCCACCTTTCGGGACAGCG
>OGQV01000577.1_pt1 | contig 33784 bp, 30 predicted proteins | sample 1553311 | NCBI WGS metagenome assembly OGQV01 (sample SAMEA2579976, study PRJEB22360) | human gut metagenome
GTGCAGGATCATCTCCTGCACGGCGGCTTCTCGTATAGGGGGAAATGTTATTTCACGTATTTGCCTTCGCAGATATTCTTGCAGCAGGCGCTGATGGGGAACCAGCAGCAGTCCCGGCAGATATCGGCCAGCATCTCGGGGGTGGCTTTGGCATCGATCTCCCGAATGAGGGCCTGGTAGTCGTATTCCTTTTCCTCCAGCCCGAAATACTCCACGGTCTTGCGGTCGTACCGCTTGACCTTTTCCTGTGTGTCGCACAGGTCGGTGCCCAGCTTGTTGGGGCAGCAGGAGCAGAGGGTGTCGGTGGAGAAGGTGAGCTGGATCTTCGTCCCTGGCACCTCCCGCAGCTGGTGAACGACATCGTTCATGTGCTCCACAAAGGCTTCGCTGTAGCCGTGGCCGGAGTAGCCCTGGGTGCAGAGCAGGTGATGCGGGCGCAGTACGATGCTCATGCTTTTTTTACCCCCGGGATCCGCTTCCGGATGTTCATGCCCAGCACGCAGGCCAGCACAGCCTTGATGATGGCGGTGGGGATGAAGGGAAGAACGCAGGCGGAAACGGCCACGGACACGGTGCTGTGGGCGACGATCACGAACAGGATGACACCCACGATATAGTTGACCACAGTGCCCACGACAACCGCCACGGGGAAAGCACCCTTGAAAGCATCCCTGTGCTCCACGCCCAGGCCGATGATGTAGGCCATGATGGGGAAGGAGATCAGGAAGCCGCCGGTGGGGCCGACAAACTTGTCGATGCCGCCGGAGAAGTTGGCCAGCACCGGCACGCCCACAGCGCCCAGCAGCAGGTAAACGAGCGTGGCAATGGCGGACAGCTTGGAGCCCAGCACCACAGCCGCCAGCGTGATGGCGAAGGTCTGCATGGTCATGGGCACACCCAGCGGCATGGGGATGGAGATCTGTGCCATCACGGCGATGACGGCGGCAAACAGGCCCGCGTAGCAGATATCGCGCACCGAGAACTTACTGGTCTGATTCATGGTAAAAAATCCTCCTCTGATTTGGTACAAACAACGTCCCGATTAAACCAGAAAGCGGCAGGCAGGTCAACTTGCGATTTGCGCAAAGGTTTACAATCTGTGAAAATTTGCTGAAAAGCGTTCAAACGAAATTTGGACGCTTGTGTATCCGGGCAAAATGCGATACACTACACCTATACATAGGAAAGGAATCTGGCAGGCCGCCCTCCGGCGGGCCTGAATCTGATAGGAGGAACATGATGATCTGGAACAAGAAGAAGGACGGCGCGGAGAACCCGGGTGCGGAAACGCCTGCGGCACAGACAACCAAGGCCCCGGTGCTGTTTTTGCAGAAGAACTGGAAATGGCTCGTGCCGGTGGTCTGTGTGGTGATCGCGGGCGGTGTGTTTCTGCTCAAGCCCAAGAAGGCCAGCACCACAGCCGTGGACCCCAGCTATCTGGAAGCCAGCCCTGAAGTGCGGGATGTCTCCAACACCCTGAGCGGCACCGGCACCCTGAACCCTGCCAACACCTACACCGTGAAATCTCTGGTGGAGGGCAAGGTGCTCACCGGCGAGTTTGAGGAGGGCGACGTGCTGGATGAGGGGAGCATCCTCTACACGCTGGACAGCTCGGACGCTTCCACCAACTTTGAAAAGGCCGAGATCGCCATGCAGCAGGCACAGCGCAGCTATGACAAGGTGGTGGACCGCCAGTATGTGCGTGCCGAAGTGGATGGCACTGTGAGCACCCTGAAGGTCGCAAAAGGCGACGAGGTGACCAGTGGGCAGGAGGTCGCCATCATCCGCGACAGCTCCAAAATGCTGCTGACGCTGGAATTCCCCGCCGCCGATGCCGCCAATTTCAGCGTGGGCCAGACCGCCCAGGTGACGCTGGACGGCACCTTTGAGCAGCTGGACGGCACCGTGACCAGCGTGACCGGAACGGATGCACTGAGTACCGGCAACCTGCTCACCCGCACCGTGACCATTGCCGTGCGGAACGCGGGCGGCCTGACCACCGCGCAGGCGGCCACCGCCTCCATCAACGGGGTCAGCTCCATCGGTTCTGCCACCTTTGGCTATCAGGCGGAGCGTACCCTGACCGCACAGGCCGCAGGCACCGTGACCTCCATCCATGTGCAGGAGGGCCAGACTGTTGCCAAGGACGATATCCTGATCGAGCTGAGCGGCGATGACCTGACCGAGAGCATCCAGTCGGCCTCTGAGACTCTGCGCAGCGCTGAGATCTCCCTGCAGAACCTGCAGGATACCATGGCCAACTATACCGTCACCTCTCCCATCAGCGGCACCATCATTGAAAAGGATGCCAAGGTGGGCGATGCGGTCAAATCCGGCGATACCCTCTGCGTCATCTACGACCTGAGCTATCTGGAAATGGTCATCAACGTGGACGAGCTGCAGATCAGCTCCCTGACTGTGGGCCAGAAGGTGCAGATCACAGCCGATGCCGTGCAGGATAAGAACTATGTGGGCACTGTGACCCGCGTCTCCATGAAGGGCACTTCCAACGGCGGCACCACCACCTACCCGGTGACCATCCGCATTGACGAGACCGACGGCCTGCGGCCCGGCATGAACGCCAACGCCGAGATTGTGGTGGCCGAGGCCGCCAATGCCCTGACCGTGCCCAATGCGGCCATCGTCCGGGGCGGATATGTGCTGGTGACCCAGGATTCCCCCAGCGCCTCCAAGGCGGATACCACCATGGAGGCCCCCGAGGGCTTTGTCTATGTGGCCGTCAAGACCGGTGTCAGCGATGATGATTACACCCAGATCGTCAGCGGCATCCAGGAGGGGGACACCATTGGTTACGACCCCAACTCGGTCAGCAGCGACAGCTACTATGACGATGGCAGCGGCATGATGATCTTCTGATGGGAGGATGGAATGAGTGCTCTGATCGAATTTGATGCGGTCTGCAAGTATTACCAGATGGGCGACACCACGGTAAAAGCTGCCGACCACATCACCATGAAAATAGAAAAAGGCGAGTTTGTTGCCATTGTGGGCCAGTCCGGCTCGGGCAAGTCCACCTGCATGAACATCATCGGCTGTCTGGATGTGCCCACGGCGGGCACCTACCGGCTGAATGGCCGGGATGTGGGCAAGATGAGCCGGAATGAGCTGGCCTCCATCCGCAACGAGATGCTGGGGTTCATCTTCCAGCAGTATAATCTTCTGCCCAAATTAAACTTACTGGAAAACGTGGAGGTGCCGCTGGTCTATGCGGGCATCCCCCGCGCCGAGCGCCACCGCCGGGCCCGCGAGGTGCTGGAGCAGGTGGGGCTGGGCGATAAGCTGAAAAACAAGCCCAGCCAGCTTTCCGGCGGTCAGCAGCAGCGCGTCTCCATTGCCCGGGCGCTGGCCGGGAATCCGGCGGTCATTCTGGCCGACGAGCCCACCGGCGCGCTGGACAGCCACACCGGCCGCGAGGTGCTGGGAATGCTGCAGGACCTGCATGGGCAGGGCCATACGGTGGTGCTCATCACCCATGACAACTCCATTGCCGTGCAGGCTGACCGCATCATCCGGCTGGAGGATGGTCAGGTGGTCTACGATGGCGACTCCCGCGCGCCGGAAGCCATCGTCCAGCCGACGCTGAACTTTGAACCGGCAGAACAGGAGGGGAACAAATGATCATTGAGACCTTCCGTCAGGCCCTCCAGAACGTGTGGAGCAACAAGCTCCGCACCTTTTTGACCATGCTGGGCATCATCATCGGTGTCATGGCGGTCATCGTCATCGTGGGTCTGGGCAACGGCATGACCCAGAGCATGCGGGACAGCTTTTCGGCGCTGGGCACGAATGCCCTGTCCATTCAGGTCTGGGGCTACGGCTCCCGCACCGCCTCGGTGGAGGATGTGTATAAGATCGCGGATAAGAACAAGGAGCTCATCTCCGCAGTCTCGCCCCAGATCGATTTCAGCAACAACACCCCCAAGGTGGGCACCACGACCTACCGCTACGGCACCAGTGTTTACGGTGTGGACGAGCACTACGCCGAGATGAAAAACTACACCCTCGCCCAGGGGCGCGGCCTGCAGTACATGGACATCAAGGACAACAAGCAGGTCTGCATCATTGGTGATTACCTCAACCGGGCGGCCTACGGCGGCAACGCGGTGGGCCAGACCATCAAGCTGGGGGCCTACAAGTTCCGGATCGTGGGCGTGCTGAACGCCAAGGTGACGGACAAGAACATGCAGCCGGGCTCCGACGATGACTGCATCTATCTGCCCTACACCACGGCCATGCGGCTCTCCAACCAGTCCAGTGCAAAAAACTTTGTTGCAATTATGACGGACGAGAGCCGGGCCAACGAGGCCAAGGCGGTGGTGGAAAGCGGCCTGTACGACCTGCTCAAGAGCGACAACGCTTATTACATCTACAGCGCCAGCGAGTGGCTGGAGGAGATGAACGAGATGATTAACATGGTCATCATCGTCCTTACCGGCATTGCCAGCATCTCGCTGCTGGTGGGCGGCATCGGCATTATGAACATCATGCTGGTGTCGGTGACCGAGCGCACCCGGGAGATCGGCATCCGCAAGGCACTGGGTGCCAAGGAGCGGGTGATCCTGTCGCAGTTTGTGGTGGAAGCTGCCACCACCTCCGCACTGGGCGGCGTGCTGGGCATCGTCCTTGGCTATATCGTGTCCATGGCGGCAAACCGCATCCTGCCCATGATCTCCAGCAGCATTGATGTGACCGTCAGCCCCTCGTTCAACTCCATCGTGGTGGCCTTTGGCATCTCAGTGGGCATCGGCGTGCTGTTCGGCTATCTGCCCGCCAAGCGCGCCGCAAGGCTGAACCCCATTGAAGCGCTGAGATATGATTAAACCTTTCACCGCTTCGGCCTGGCTTTGCCAGCGCCTTGCGGAGCTCCCCTAATAGGGGCAACAACGACGACCGCCGCCAGTGGCGGATGAAGGGAGGAGTTGTTGGGGCCGCGGCCAGCAGGATGCAAGTGCAAGGCTTTGCACGAAGCAGACGCTGGGAGCCGCAACCCGGAATACATTAGAAACTATTTTAAGGAGGATTTTCCATGAAAAAGCGAATCCTTGCATTTCTGCTGGCGGTAAGCATTGCCGTGTCGATGCTGGTGCTGCCGGCATCGGCAGCGGGCAACGCCAACACGGCGGTCCAGCTGTCCATCACGCTGAACGCGATGGACAGCAGCCAGCAGGCAGCTCTGAACGCTGTGGTCACCCGCGGTGCACTGGCCCGGATGCTGGTGTCCTACTCCACCTACCGCGAGAGCGTGGGCTCTCAGGGCACGGTGGGCACCTTGTTCACCGACCTGCCCGGCACTTCGCCCTATGCACCCTATGTCCGCATTGCGGTGCAGAACGGTTGGATGAACGGCTACACCGACGGCTCTTTCCGGCCCGACAATGCCGTGACGCTGGAAGAAGCGGTCACGGCCATCCTCAAGCTGATGGGCTATAAGATGACCGACCTGAGCGGCTCCTTCCCCAACGCACAGCTGAACAAGGCCAGTGAGCTGGGCCTGCGCAATCAGGTGGACCGCAGCCAGGGCGAGGTGCTCAACTACGAGGAGTGCGCCCTGCTGTTCTACAACGCCCTGACAGCCAACACCGCCAGCGGCAGTGCCTACGGCAGCAGCCTGGGCTTCACGGTCTCCAACGGTCAGGTGGATACCTCCAGCGTCATGCTCAAGAGCCTGAAGGGCCCCTTTGTGGCGGGCGATACGGTCCAGCTGCCCTTTGTTCCCAAGATGGTCTACCGCAACGATAAAGCGTCGGAATCTGCGGAGCTGAACAAATACGATGTGTATTATTACAGCGAAAGTTTACAGACATTGTGGGTCTACACCCGCCGCGCCGCTGGCCGCATCACGGCGGGTTCGCCCAGTGCCAGCGCCCCCACCAGTGTAACGGTGGCAGGCACCAGCTATACGCTGGGTTCCTCTGCGGTGGCCTCCCAGGTGTCCTCCCTCAACGGCGGCGGCGTGGGCGAGGTCGTCACCCTGCTGCTGGGCATGAACAATGAGGCTGCCGGGATCGTGACCGGCGAGGAAGCCGACAGCGTGTTCTACGGTGTCGTGCAGACCGCCACCCGCAGTCTGGTGGAAGAGAACGGCGCGGATGTTCTGCAGAAGGTCTCCGTCATGTGCACCGATGGCATTGCCCGCACTGTGAACGTGGACAAGAGCCTGAACTTTCCGCAGGGGTGGCTGGTAGAGATCAAGGTCACCCCGGAGGGCGAGAGCGTGGAACACATCGATGACCGCCGCGTCAACGGCACCATCAATACCAATGCCACTGCGCTGGGCGCTGCCGCCCTGGCCGACGATGTAGAGATTCTGGATACAACTTCGGAGGGTGTGGCTGGGACGGTTCGTCCCAGCCGCCTATCGGGGGTAACACTGAGTGACCTCGATGTCCGCTACTATACCGTCAACGATGCCGGACAGATCGACCGGCTCATCCTGAACGATGTGACCGGCGACCTGTGGAGCTACGGCGTGCTGGACGATGTGAAAAATCTGGCCATGAATTATTCTGACCTGAAGAGCCTCGTCACCGGCATTGTGGCGGGAGATTCCGCTTCCGGCACCACGACCACGACAGGCACCACCACCGGAGCGGCCACGGGCGGCACCGACGGCTCCGGCTCTACCTCGGATACCACCACCACTGTGACCGGTGCCACGGCGGTAGACCGCCTGTCCAACCTGCTGGTGCCCACCACCAGCGAGATCCTGTGGGGCATCGTCTCGGGCGATATCCTGAGCACGGCCTGGCAGAAGCTGACCAGCAACACCGGCTCCCTGATGAGCATTGGCTTCCAGCAGATCGCGGAGATCACGGGCACCCCCTTCAAGCAGATCTTCAATTACATCGGCGGCGGGGCGACCTATATCTGTTACGTCAACGGCGCGGTGGCCAGCTACACCACGGCCATCAAGTATCCGGTGCTGGCGGGCGGCATTGCCGTGCGGCAGGAGACCACCGACTCTGTCAAGGCCATGATGCAGCTGATGCCCCTGAAGATCGACAAGGTCGGCGCGGCCTCGGTGCTCTCGGGCAATGAACGCTACGAGATGGCAGACAATGTGCAGGTCTACCTGTGGTACAAGGGCCAGTATTACCCCACCAAGCTGGCTCAGGTGGATGCGGACGGCTACCAGCTGACCGGCTGGTACGATAATTTCGGCTGCGCTGCCGGAAAAAAGGTCCGCGTCATCATTGCGGTCAAGAACGACTGATGCTTTATTACAGCGGCCTGAGCCGCACACTGCGGCAGCTGCGCTGGGTGCTTTACCCGCGCCGCTGCCCTTTTTGTGATCGGGTGCTGGGGAACCAGCCTGCCTGCCCGGACTGCGCCGATGGGCTGGCAGAGCTGCGCCGTGCACCCTCCATGCGGCTGCGCGGCTCCGAGCACTACCTGGGGCGGCTGGATGGGGCAGCCGCACCCTACCGATACACCGGCCTTGTCCGCCGCGCGGTGCTGCGGGCGAAATATCAGGGCGCGCCCTGGGCAGCTGTGGAGCTGGGCGTGGAGATGGCCCGCCTGCTCTTTGGCAGCGAGATCAGAATGTGCGGCTCTGAGCCCCTGCCCGAACCGGTGCCGGGCCTTGACAGGGGTTATGACTGCATCCTTCCGGTACCGGCCTCCAGCAAAAAGCGCGGCTACAATGTGCCGGAGCGGATGGCACAGCCCCTTGCCCGGGCGGTGGGCGTGCCGGTGGTCACAGACGCGCTGACCCGTGCCCGCTCCACCCGGCGGCAGGAGGGACTTTCCCTTGACGAGCGGCTGGCCAATGTGGCGGGTGCCTTCCGGGTGGCCCGGCCGGAGGCTGTGGAGGGAAAGCGCATCCTTCTGGTGGACGATGTCCTGACCACCGGAGCCACGGCCTCGGCCTGCGCGCAGGCTCTGCTGGATGCCGGTGCGCAGAGCGTGTTCGCTGTGGCGCTGGCTACGGTGGAGTTTCCGCAGCCGGTGGGCAGCACAACGGCCATTGCCGAAAATGAAGAAGAAATTTGAAAATAGTGCTTGACAAAACACCATTCTTCGGGTATACTGATTGAGCTGTGAGCGACAAGCTCGATCAGATGTCCGGGTGTAGCGCAGTTTTGGTAGCGCGCTTGAATGGGGTTCAAGAGGCCGTGAGTTCGATTCTCGCCACTCGGATTGGAACAAGACCGACGATTTCAAAAGAGATCGTCGGTCTTGATTTTTTATTCGGCTGTTTTCGGTGTGCTGTCCCGGAGGGGCGGGCACCGCTGCAAGGAGGGCGAGTCTATGAATGCTGCACTGCGCCGGGATGCGGATGTGATCCTTCGTTCCAGCCTGAACACTGTTCTGCCGGATGAGGCGGTGCGCCGCGCGCTGCGGGATCTCCGGCCCGGGAAGGGCCGGGTGCTTCTGGTGGCGGCGGGCAAGGCGGCCTGGCAGATGGCACACGCGGCGGTTGAAACGCTGGGCCGGGTGGATGGCGGCGTGGTCGTGACCAAGTACGGCCATGTGAAAGGTGAGATCCCAGGTGTGACCTGCTATGAGGCGGGCCACCCGGTGCCGGATGCAAACGGTTTTGCGGCCACCCAAAAGGCGCTGGAGCTGGTGCAGGGGCTGACCGCCGGGGATACAGTGCTGTTCCTGCTTTCCGGCGGCGGCAGTGCGCTGTTCGAGCAGCCGCTCGTTCCCGGGGCAGAGCTGCAGGACATCACGAGCCAGCTGCTGGCCAGCGGGGCCGACATTGTGGAGATGAATACCATCCGCAAGCGGCTTTCCGGTGTGAAGGGCGGGCGGTTCGCGCAGCGCTGTGCCCCTGCGCAGGTGTTCAGCATCGTGCTGAGCGACATTCTGGGGGACCCGCTGGATATGATCGCCAGCGGCCCGGCGGTGCCGGATACCTCCACCTGCGCCCAGGCGCTTGCCGTTGCCGAAAGGTATCATCTGGCACTCTCAGCACAGGCCCGGGCCCTGCTGGCGCAGGAAACGCCCAAAACGCTGGACAATGTGACCACCCGGATCACCGGCAGCGTGCGGGAGCTTTGCCGTGCCGCGGCCAGTGCCTGCCGGAATCTGGGATATGAACCGGTTCTCCTGACCGACCAACTCTGCTGCGAAGCACGGGAAGCAGGCAGCTTTCTTGGCTCCATTGTCCGCACCCAGGCAGGGCAGGGGAAAAAGCTGGCCTACATCGCGGGCGGCGAGACCATCGTTCACCTGACCGGAAAAGGGCTTGGCGGAAGAAATCAGGAGCTGGCCCTTGCGGCTGCGCCTGCCATTGCCGGGCTGAACGCGGCGGTGTTCTCTGTGGGCAGCGATGGCACAGACGGCCCCACCGATGCCGCCGGCGGCTATGTGGATGGGGATACCCTTGCCGCGCTGGAGGCCGGGGGCTGGAGCGGATACGCTGCTTTGCAGAACAACGATTCCTACCACGCCCTGAAAGCAGTGGATGGCCTGATCATCACCGGGGCAACGGGCACCAATGTCAACGATGTGGCGGTGGCCCTGATCGGGGAAAAAACACCGCCTGTGAGCCCGGAAGTTTCCCCGGAGTGGTGATTGCATTCCTCCGTTGAGTATGTTATACTGAACAGCGAACTGAATAGAAAACAGCAGGTGCGTACCGCCCGCGGCTCTGGCCGGGGGCAGGCACGTTAAAAGGGAAGCGGGTGCAAATCCCGCACGATCTCGTCACTGTGATAAGGGAGTTTACCGCCAGGGTGCAGCTGCACCGGTCACTGGAACGTATGTTCCGGGAAGGCGGCGGTGGATGTTGAGCTTTCAGCCAGGAAACCTGCCCGCTGTTGGTACGGGGGCGCAAGCCCCAGATCACGAGGAATTGGTTGTACCCAAAAAGCCTGAAAAAACTGAAAAGGGCCTTTTTGCTTTGCCGTCCCGCAAGCAGAAAGGCCCCTTTTGTTTTGCCGGGCACTCTTTCCTGTACCTTCTGTTCAGCAAAAATCATGTTCAAAAACAGGAAAGGAACGAACAAAAATGAGAAAACGCACCATCCACAAAGCAGCGGCCGCTCTGACCGCTCTGGCCCTCTGCGCCGGTGTACTGACCGGCTGCGGCGGTGCCGCAAGCAGCACCACTGCTTCCAGCACGGCAGGATCTGCTGCCAGCAGCGAGGTTTCCGGCGAGGAGGCTGACGAATTGGCCGCAAAGAACGTTGCAGACCTGATCGATGCCATCTATGTGCAGGAGCGCACCGATGACACCGATGCCCAGTGTGAGGCCGCCAAGGCCGCATGGGATGCCCTGACCGATGCCCAGAAGGAGCTGGTCGAGGGCGAAGAGGCTGACCCTGACTACTTTGGCCGCGACACCGGCGATGCTTCCAAGGACGACAGCCGCAATCAGGACGACATCGGCGAGAATGAGCTGCTGGTGGTCTCCTTCGGCACCTCTTTCAACGACAGCCGAGTGAAGGATATCAAGGGCATCGAGGATGCGCTGCAGGCCGCTTATCCCGATTGGTCTGTCCGCCGCGCCTTCACCGCACAGATCATCATCAACCATGTTCAGGCCCGCGACGGCGAGAAGATCGACAACATGCAGCAGGCTCTGGACCGCGCTGTGGCCAACGGCGTGAAGAACCTGGTCGTCCAGCCCACCCACCTGATGCACGGTGCAGAGTACGACGAGATGATGGAGATGATCGACGAGTACAAGGACAAGTTCGAGAGCGTCGCCGTTGCCGAGCCCCTGCTGGGCGAGGTCGGTGCCGATGCTGCGGTCATCAACGCCGACAAGGAAGCTGTTGCCAAGGCCGTTACCGCTGCCGCTGTGAAGGATGCCGGTTTCGACAGCCTGGAGGCCGCTGCTGAGGAGAAGGTCGCCTTCGTCTTTATGGGCCACGGCACCTCCCACACCGCAAAGGTGAGCTACAGCCAGATGCAGACCGCCATGCAGACCCTGGGCTACAGCAACGTGTTCATCGGCACGGTGGAGGGTGAACCCGAGGAGACCGCCTGCGAGAACGTCATCGAGGCTGTCAAGGCCGCCGGTTACACCAAGGTCATCCTGCGCCCCCTGATGGTCGTTGCCGGTGACCACGCCAACAACGATATGGCCGGTGCGGATGACGATTCCTGGCTGAGCCAGTTCCAGGCCTCCGGTGACTTCGCGTCCGTGGAGTGCCAGATCGCCGGTCTGGGTGAGATCGAGGACATCCAGCAGCGCTACATTGAGCACACCAAAGCCGCCATTGATTCCCTGAACGGCTAATATTCCGCATTCCAATGCCCGAAGGGAGAGATCTTTTCGGGCATTTTTTATGGAGAGCTTCCCCGCATGAGGAGAAACACTCCCATTTCAAATTCTGAATTTTTGAGGTATTTTGTTTATGCACTGCAAACAGCTTGTTTCCCTGTCCGTTGCTTCTCTGATGCTGGCCGCCGTCCTCACCGGCTGCGGCGGGGGGTCTTTCCCCCCCTTCGCATCGGCGGGGCTTCTTCCACTGCTTCCTCTGCTGTCAGCTCGGAAGCCGCTTCTGCCGTGAGCGCTGCCGCCGCATCCGAGCCTGCCGAAGCTGCCCTGCCGGACGGCGTGTACACGGCTGAGTTCGACACCGACAGCGGCATGTTCCACGCCAACGAAGCCTGCAATGGCATGGGCACCCTGACCGTGGAGAACGGACGGATGACCTTCCACGTCAGTCTGGCCTCCAAGAAGATCGTCAACCTGTACGTTGGCATGGCCGCCGATGCCGAGGCCAACAAGGCAGACTGGCTGCTGCCTACCACTGACACCGTCACTTACTCCGACGGCACCTCGGAGGAAGTCTACGGCTATGATATTCCCGTGGCCGCTGTGGACCAGGACTTCCAGCTGGCACTCCTCGGGACCAAGGGCAAGTGGTATGACCACACTGTGAGCATCCGCAATGCACAGCCCAAGGCTGAGGAAGCTGCCGAGACCCCTGCGGACGGTGAATACAGCGTCAATGTGACCCTGGAGGGCGGCTCTGGCCGTGCCACTGTGGAAAGCCCTGCCGCCCTGACCGTGGCGGACGGCAAAATGACCGCTGTCATCCGGTGGAGCAGCCCCAATTATGATTACATGATCGTGGATGGTGAGAAGTATCTGCCCACCAACACCGAGGGCAACTCCACCTTTGAGATCCCTGTTTCTGCACTGGGCACCCCGCTGGCTGTCACTGCCGATACCGTAGCCATGAGCACCCCCCATGAGATCGAGTATACGCTGACCTTTGCGCTGAACTGATGAAACTGACGAGACAACAATTCCTGCGCGTTCTGCCTGCTACAGTACTGGCCCTGTCGGGTTGCGCCGCCTCCGAGACAGCGCCCGCCAGCACAGAAGAACTGGTCTTTGACCATGCCTGTCCGCTGGATTACGCCACACAGTTTACTGCCGACTGCTATGAGGGCGGCTATACCATGCTGACCCTGACCGAATCGGGGCAGCAGTTCCTTGTGACCCCGGAGGATGCCGCTGCGGTGGAAGGCCTGCCCGAGAGCGTGACGGTGCTGCGTCAGCCCGTCCGGAACATCTACCTTGTCTCCACCTCGGTGATGGACCTGTTCCTCGCGCTGGATGGGCTGGACAGTGTGACTCTTTCCGGTACCCAGGCGGAGGGCTGGTATCTGGATGAGGCCAGAGCCGCCATGGAGGCCGGGCGCATTGCCTATGCGGGCAAGTACAGCGCCCCGGACTATGAAAAGATCCTTGCGGCCAACTGCGGCCTTGCCATCGAGAACACCATGATCTACCACACCCCGGAGGTCAAGGAGCAGCTGGAACGGTTTGGCATCCCGGTGCTGGTGGAGCGCTCCAGCTATGAGAGCGGCCCGCTGGCCCGGCTGGAATGGCTCAAGTTCTGGGGCATCCTGCTGGGGAAAGAGGAGCTGGCGGAACAGGAATTCGCCCGGCAGGTGGAGCGCCTTGCACCGCTGGCCGGGCAGGCTTCCACCGGCAAGCGCTGTGCTTTTTTCTCCATCACAGCCAACAACCTTGCCAATGTGCGCAAGGGCGGCGACTATGTGGCCCAGATGATCGAGATGGCGGGCGGTGATTATGTTTTTGCGGACCTGACCGACAACGGCAACAACCTTTCCACCATGAACCTGCCGCTGGAGGATTTTTACGCCGGTGCAAAGGATGCGGATGTGCTCCTTTACAACAGCACCATTGAGGGCGTGGTGCACACCACCGAGGAACTGGTGGCAAAATGCCCCCTGCTGGCCGAGTTCAAGGCCGTGCAGAGCGGCAGTGTCTGGTGCACCACCCAGAGCTTTTTCCAGCAGAGCATGGCGCTGGTCGATTTTGTGCTCGACCTGCACCGTGTCTTTACGGAGAACGACCCAGCCGACCTGCAATTTCTGAGGAAAGTAGAGTAACCTATGACCAGCAAAAAGCGCCTGATCCTTTCTTACGGCATCCTTGCCCTGCTGCTGGCGGTGCTGTTTGCCGCCAATCTGTTCTGGGGCAGTGTGTCCCTGACACCGGGGGCAGTGCTGGCGGCCCTGACCGGCCGCGGGCAGGACGCTTTGAGCGTGGGTATCATCACCCAGCTGCGCCTGCCCCGGGCCGTGATGGTGGTGCTGCTGGGGGCGGCGCTCTCGGCGGCGGGCTACCTGCTGCAGACCTTTTTTGCCAACCCCATTGCAGGGCCCTTTGTCATGGGCATTTCCAGCGGGGCCAAGCTGGCCGTGGCACTGGTCATGGTGGCTTTTCTGAACCATGGCCTGCTCACCAGCTCCCTTACCCTGATCACAGCCGCCTTTGCGGGGGCCATGGCCTCCATGGCCTTTGTGCTGGCGGTCTCCCGGCGGGTGCAGCGGATGAGCATCCTTGTTATCTGCGGCGTAATGATCGGCTACATCTGTTCGGCCGTTACGGAGTTTGTGGTGGCCTTTGCCCAGGACAGCAACATCGTCAACCTCCACAACTGGTCTCAGGGCAGCTTTTCCGGCATGACCTGGGGCAATGTGCGGGCGGCGGCGCTGGTGGTGCTGCCCGCTCTGGCGGCAGCATTCTGCCTTTCCAAGCCCATGGCCGCCTACCAGATGGGGGAGGCCTACGCCCGGAGCGTGGGCATCAATGTCAAAGCCTTTTCCCGGCTGCTGGTGCTGCTTTCCAGCCTGCTGGCCGCCTGTGTCACGGCCTTTGCGGGGCCCATCTCCTTTGTGGGCATCGCGGTGCCCCATCTGGTCAAGCAGCTGTTCGGCAGCGCAAGGCCGCTGGTGGTGCTGCCCGGGTGCTGCCTGGGCGGGGCGGCCTTCTGCCTGCTGTGCGACCTCATCGCCCGCAGCATGTTTGCCCCCACCGAGCTTTCGATCAGCGCCGTAACGGCAGTGTTTGGTGCACCGGTGGTCATCTGGCTGCTGGTGCGCCGGGGTCAGGAGGGTGTGCGATGAAATACCTCTGTGAAACGAAAGAGCTGGCCATCGGCTATGGCAGCGCGCCCCTTGCTTCCGACATCACGCTGGGGGCGGTGCCGGGGCAGATCCTGGCCCTCATCGGGCCAAACGGCGCGGGAAAATCCACCCTGCTCAAAACGCTGGCGGGCCAGCTGGCCCCCCTGGGCGGGGCTGTCCTGCTGGATGGCCGCAGCCTGACCGATTACACCGGCCCGGCCCGGGCCCGGAAGCTGGCCCTGATGCTGCCCCACACCCGCCGCACCGAGCTGACTTCCTGCTTTGAGTTTGCCGCCGCCGGGCGCATCCCCTATACCGGGCGGCTGGGCATCCTGTCCGATGCCGACCGGCAGGCCGTGCGGGACGCGCTGGAACTGGTGGGGGCGTCCCCTCTGGCGGGCCGGGATTTCAACTGCATCAGCGACGGCCAGCGCCAGCGCGTTCTGCTGGCCCGTGCCATCTGCCAGCAGCCCGGAGTTTTGCTGCTGGACGAGCCGACCTCTTTTCTGGATGTCAAGGGCAAGATCGAGCTGCTGACCATCCTGCAGAAACTGGCCCATGAGCGGGGGCTGGCCGTGATCGTCAGCCTGCACGAGCTGGACATGGCGCAGAAGATCGCGGATGCGGTGGTCTGCGTGTTCCCGCACAGCGTTTCGGGGGTGCTGACCCCAAAGGAGGCCTTTGCCCCAGAGAACATCCGGGCGCTGTACAGCCTGACCAAGGAGCAGTACGAGGCCGTGTTCGGCCCGGAAAAGCCTGCCGGGCCAAAGTTTGAACATTACGTCCGCAGTGGGCAGAAGCTGCTCCGCTGCGGGTACACCACCGGCACCTGCGCGGCGCTGGGTGCGGCGGGGGCCGCGCGGCTCCTGCTCACCGGCCATGCACCGGAGAGCGTTGCCCTGCGCACGCCGAAGGGCATCGTGGTGGAGGTGGCCCCGCTGTACTGCCGCCCCGCCGGAGCCGGTGCCGAATGCGCCATTGAGAAAGACGGCGGGGATGATGTGGATGTGACCACCGGCCTGCCCGTGATCGCCGCCGTAGAATTGCTGCCCGATACCACCGAGATCCGCATCTCCGGCGGCAAGGGCGTGGGCCGGGTGACCAAGGCCGGGCTGGATCAGCCGGTGGGGGAAGCTGCCATCAACCATGTGCCCCGGCAGATGATCGCTGAGGCCCTGCAAAGGGAAGCCGAAAGCGCCTGCTACACCGGCGGCTTTGCCGTGACCATCTCCATCGAGGGAGGGGAAGAGGTGGCAAAGCGTACCTTCAACCCCCACATCGGGGTCGAGGGCGGGCTTTCGGTGCTGGGAACCAGCGGCATTGTGGAGCCTATGAGCCAGCAGGCGATCCTGGACACCATCCAGCTGGAAATGAATCAGGCTGCTCTCCGGGCGGGCAGCCCCAGGCGGCTCATCCTGGCCCCCGGCAATTACGGGCTGGACTATCTGCACGAAAGATACCCGGAGTTTCACGCTGTTCCGGTGGTGAAAACCTCGAACTTTATTGGAGACACGCTGGATATGGCTGCAGCGGCCCGCTTTGAAGAGGTGCTTCTGGTGGGCCATGTGGGCAAGCTGGTCAAGGTGGCGGGCGGCATTATGAACACCCATTCCCACACTGCTGACTGCCGCACCGAGCTGTTCTGCACCCATGCGGCACTCTGCGGCGCTTCCCGGGAAGTCTGCGCCGCCCTGATGAACGCTGCCACCACCGATGCCTGCCTGGAACTCCTGGACAGCGCCGGCCTGCGGGCTCCGGTGCTGGAAAGCCTGCTGCGGGCAGTCCAGCTCCACCTTGACCGGCGGGCCTGCGGGGCGTTCCGGGTGGGGGCGGTGCTGTTTTCCAACCAGCACGGCCCACTGGGAGCCACCGACACTGCCGCACAACTGCTGAACGAATGGAAGGAGCATTGAGATGGTACATTTTGTAGGCGCAGGCCCCGGCGCACCTGACCTCATCACCCGGCGGGGCGCGGCCCTGCTGCAGGAAGCCGACTGCATCATTTATGCGGGCAGTCTGGTCAACCCGGCTCTGCTGGGGCTGGCGAAGCCGGAGAGTGCCGTTTACAACAGCGCCGAGATGACACTGGAACAGGTGCTGGACGTGATGCGCCGGGTGGAAGCCGCAGGCAGGACCACCGTGCGGCTCCACACCGGCGACCCCTGCCTGTATGGGGCCATCCGGGAGCAGATGGACGCACTGGATGCGGATGGCATCCCCTACGATGATACCCCCGGCGTGTCCAGCTTTTGCGGGGCGGCGGCGGCGCTGAACGCCGAGTACACCCTGCCCACCATCAGCCAGACCGTGATCATCACCCGGATGGAGGGGCGCACCCCGGTGCCGGAAAAGGAGAAGCTGGCCAGCCTTGCCGCCCATGGGGCAACCATGGTGATCTTCCTTTCCATCGGCCTCATCGACAAGGTGCAGCAGGCCCTGCTGGCAGGCGGAGCCTACACGCCGGAGACTCCTGCCGCCGTGGTCTATAAGGCCAGCTGGCCGGAGCAGAAGGTGGTGCGCTGCACCGTGGGCACGCTGGCCGGGAGCACCCGCGCCAACGGCATCACCAAGACGGCGCTCATCGTGGTGGGGGAATTTCTGGGCACCCGGTATGAGCGGAGCAAGCTCTACGACCCAACCTTTACGACGGAGTTCCGCAAGGGGGCAGACCAGTGACCCGCGCCTATCTCGCCTTTACGGAAAAAGGGCTGGCGCTGGCCCAAAAGCTGGCCGGTGCCCTGCCCGGCACCGTAGACCGCTGCGGCCATGGCGGGCCCGGCCTTGCCGATTGGGCTGCAGAGCAGTTCGCCCATGCGGATGCCCTGATCTTTGTGGGGGCTGTGGGCATAGCGGTGCGGGCCATTGCGCCCCACTGCCGGAGCAAGGCGGTGGACCCTGCCGTGGTGGTGCTGGACGAGTGTGGTCATTTTGCGGTGCCGATCCTTTCGGGGCATCTGGGCGGGGCCAACGATCTGGTCCGGGCGCTGGCGGCGGTCTGCGGTGCGGTGCCGGTCATTACCACGGCCACCGATGCCAACGGGGTGTTTGCCGTGGATGAGTGGGCCAGGCACCAGAACTGCGCCGTGCTGGAGCCGGGGCGCATCAAGCGCGTCAGCAGCAGACTGCTGGCGGGCGGGCCGGTGCGGTACCGGTCAGAATTCCCCATTGCCGGGCAGGCCCCTGCCGGGGTGGTCCCGGCGGGGGAGGCAGAGCGCGCCGACTTTGCCCTGACCCTTTTCCCGGCGGGCGATGCGCTGCACCTGATCCCGAAGATCGGTGTGCTGGGCATCGGGTGCAGGCGGGGGACCAGCGCCGCACAGCTGGAAGCGGCCTTTGCACAGTTCTGTGCGGCCCACGGCCTTGCAGCAGTGTGCATCACGGCGGCAGCCAGCATCGACCTGAAAGCCCATGAGCCGGGTCTGCTGGAATTTTGCAGAGCCCACGGCTGGCCGGTGCAGTTCTATTCTGCCGCACAGCTGCAGAATGCCCCCGGGCAGTTCACACCTTCGGCCTTTGTCCGGAGCGTGACCGGTGTGGACAATGTCTGCGAGCGGGCGGCGGTGCTGGCGGCAGGCGGCACGATCATTCTTCCCAAACAGGCGGGCAACGGCGTGACCTTTGCGCTGGCGCTTCGTCCCTTTGCCCCGGATTGGAGGTGGCAGGATGCCTAATGTTGTTTTTGTTGTCGGGCTTGGGCCCGGGGATCCCCGGTTTCTGACCGCACAGGCGCAGAGCGCCTTAACGCAAGCCGAGGTGCTGTGCGGCTATACGGTCTATCTGGATCTGGTGCGCCCCTACTTCCCGGACAAGCTCTATTATTCCACCGGCATGACCAAGGAGATCGACCGCTGCCGTTGGGCGCTGGAAACGGCCCGGAGCGGCAGGGCGGTGGCGCTGGTCTGCTCGGGAGATGCCGGGGTCTACGGCATGGCAAGCCCTCTGCTGGAGCTGGCCGAGCACTTCCCGGACGTGACGGTGGAGGTGGTGCCCGGCCTGACCGCCGCCCTGAGCGGCGGTGCGGTGCTGGGTGCCCCGCTGGCCCACGATTTCTGTGTGCTCTCCCTCTCTGACCGGCTTACGCCCTGGGAGGTCATTGAGCGGCGGCTGGCGGCAGCAGCCATGGGGGATTTCTGCATCGCGCTGTACAACCCCTCCTCCAAGGGGCGGCCGGACTATCTGGCGCGGGCGGTGCGCATCCTGCTGGCAAACGGCAAAGCACCCGGAACGGTCTGCGGCATTGTGCGGAACATTGGCCGGGAGGGGCAGGAAAGCCGCGTTCTGACGCTGGCTGCGCTGGAAACCACCCCGGTGGATATGTTCACCACCGTGTTTGTCGGCAACGCCCAGACCCGCCAGCTGAGCGGGCGGATGGTCACGCCGCGGGGGTACCGCGCATGAGGGCCGTGGTATTCAGCGGCACCACCGAGGGCCGTGTGTTTTCAAAGCAGCTGGCCGCACTGGGGGCCGAGGTACTGGTCAGCGTGGCCACCCCGCTGGGGGCCGAGGAACAGGGCGAAAGGTCCGGCATCACCGTCCACTGCGGGCGGCTGACCCCGGAGGAGATGACCGCCCTGCTGCAAGGGGCTGACCTCTGTGTGGATGCGACCCATCCCTATGCCGTGGAGGCCACCCGGAACATCCGGGCAGCCTGCAAAACAGCGGGCACGGAGTACCGCCGCCTGCTCCGGCCCGAAAGCCCGCTGCCTGCCGGGAGCATGGTGTTTGCCTCTGCGGCCCATGCGGCGGGATTTCTGGCCCGGACGCAGGGAAATGTCCTGCTTGCCACCGGGGCCAAGGAGCTTTCTGCCTTTGCTGTGCTGGAACCGGCACGGCTTTTTCCCCGTGTCCTGCCCACCCGGGAGGGCATTGCCGCCTGCGAGGGGGCAGATATCCCCCATAAGAACATCATCGCCATGCAGGGGCCGTTCTCCTATGCGCTGAACCGGGCGCTGATGGAGCAGTTTGCCATCCGCTTCCTCGTTACCAAAGATGGCGGCGCGGCGGGCGGCTTTGAAGAAAAAGCCCGGGCAGCGCAGGACACCGGGGCTCAGCTCATCGTCATCCGCCGCCCGGCCGAGCAGGGCGAAACGGCGGAACAGATCCTGACACATTGTAAGGAGATGCTGCAATGATCACACTCATCGGGATGGGGTCGGGCACGCCGGAAAGCCTGACCGCGCAGGGCCTTGCCGCCCTGCAGAACGCCGGACTGATCCTGGGGGCAAAGCGCCTGCTGGAACAGCTGCCGCAGGGCTGCACGGATCACCGGAAGGCCCTGTATCAGCCTGAGGATGTCCTTGCCGCGCTGGCGGCTGACCCGGAGGTGGATGCTGCCCTTGTGTACAGCGGCGACACCGGGTTTTATTCCGGTGCGGCCCAGCTGCTGCCGATGCTGCGGGCCTTTGGCATCTCCTGCCGGGTGCTGCCGGGGCTTTCCAGCGTTCAGCTGCTGGCCGCTGCGGTGGGCCGCTCCTGGCAGGAGTGGAAGCTGGTCTCGGCCCACGGCTGTGCCTGCGACCCGGTGGCCGAATGCCTGACGGCCGGGGGAAAGCCTGTGTTTTTCCTGACCGGCGGGGCAGAAACGCCTGCCTCCCTCTGCGGCCGATTGGCTGCTGCCGGGCTGGGCGATGCCCATGTGCTGGTGGGCGAAGAGCTGGGCCGGGCAGAGGAAAAGATCCTGTTCGGCACGGCGCAGGAATTTGCGCAAAAGCAGTTTGCAAGCCTGAGCGTTCTGCTTGTGGAACACGTTCCTCAGCCGCCCCGGCGGGTGCCCGGCTTCCCGGATGAAGCCTTCCACAGGGGAGAGGTGCCCATGACCAAGCAGGAGGTGCGGGCGGCGGCGCTGGCCAAGCTGGCCGTGCAGCCCGGCGATACCTTGTGGGATGTGGGGGCGGGCACCGGCAGCGTGAGCGTGGAGCTGGCGCTGGCCGCACCCCGGGGGCATGTGTATGCCGTGGAGTGTGATCCGGAGGCCTGCGGGCTCATCCGGCAGAACCGGGAAACGTTCCACGCCTGCAACCTGACACTGGTGGAGGGCCGCGCCCCCGCTGCGCTGGCTGACCTGCCCGCTCCGGATGCCGTGTTCATCGGCGGGACCAAGGGGGGCATGGAGGCTGTGGTGGACACGGTGCTTGCCCGGAATCCGAACGCCCGCATCTGCATCTCTGCCATTGCGCTGGAAACGCTGAGCGCCGCCGTGGCCGCACTGACTGCCCACGGCCTTGCTGCGGAGGTGACGCAGATCTCGGTCAGCCGCACCCGGCCTGCGGGCAGGCTCCACCTGCTGATGGCCAATAACCCCATCTTCCTTATCACAGGAGAACGTAAATGATCCAATTTCTTGTGGCCGCGCCCTGTTCCGGCAGCGGCAAAACCACACTGACCTGCGCCCTACTGGCGGCGCTCAAGCGGCGGGGGCAGGACCCCTGCTCCTTCAAGAGCGGGCCGGACTATATCGACCCCATGTTTCACCGGGCCGTGCTGGGGGTGGAGAGCCACAACCTCGACCTGTTTTTCTCCGCGCCGGAGACCGTGCGCGCGCTCTATGCGCAGGCCGCCGCCGGGCACGGGGCAGCCGTGTGCGAGGGTGCTATGGGCTTTTACGATGGACTGGGCGGCGTGAGTGATACCGCCAGTGCCTGGCATCTGGCCGATACGCTGGGCCTGCCGGTGCTGCTGGTGGTCCAGCCCAGAGGGGCCAGCCTGACGCTGGCGGCCCAGATCAACGGACTGAAACAGTTCCGCACCCCCAGCCATCTGGCGGGCATCCTGCTCAATGACTGCGCCCCCCATCTGTATGCTCTGCTGGCTCCCATGCTGGAACGGGAGACCGGCCTGCCGGTGCTGGGCTATCTGCCCCACCTGCCGGATGCCGCCCTTGAGAGCCGCCACTTAGGGTTGAAAACTGCCGGGGAGATCGCGGACCTGCAGCAGAAGATCAGCCGGATGGCCGATGCGCTGGTGGTGGATTGGGAAAAGCTTTTTGCCCTGACCGAAGGCGCAGCGCCTTTGGTGCACACCGATCGGCTCCCCCCTGCGGGAGAGCTGCCGCCCCAGGGAGCAGAGGAACAGCGCCCCCGCGTTCCCATTGCCGTTGCAAGGGATGCGGCGTTTTGCTTCACCTACGCCGAAACGCTGGAAGCACTGGAGCGGGCGGGGGCGGAGCTCTGCTGGTTCAGCCCCCTGCAGGACCCCGCCCTGCCGGAGCAGATCGGCGGGCTCTATCTGCCCGGCGGCTACCCGGAGCTGTATGCCGGGCAGTTGAGCGCGAATCGCTCCATGCTGGCCTCTGTGCGCCGGGCTGTGGAGCGCGGTCTGCCCACGGTGGCCGAGTGCGGGGGCTTTCTCTATCTGGGCCAGAGCCTGGAGGATGCCAACGGGGAACGCTGGCCCATGGCAGGCGTTCTGCCGGGGCAGGGCTTCCGGGTGGGGAGGCTGGTGCGGTTTGGATACGCGGCATTGACCGCCCACGCCGACAGTATGCTGTTCCGCGCCGGGGAGCGTCTGCCGGTGCACGAGTTCCACCACTGGGATTCCACAGACAACGGCACCGGCTTTACCGCCGCAAAGCCCAACGGGAAACAATGGGACTGCGGCTTTGCAAACGAGCATTTCTATGCGGGCTTCCCGCATTTGTATTGGGCGGGCACGGCCCTGCCCCGGCGGTTCGTGGATGCCGCCGCACACTATCATCAAGAGGAACAGGACCAATGACAGAGCTTGAACTGAAACAGCTTCTTTCCAAGATCACCCGGCCGGACGAGACCGCCCGCACCGCCGCCCATGCTCACTGGGCCAGCCTGGCCAAGCCGCTGGGCGGGCTGGGCAGGCTGGAGACCATGCTGGAGGATGCCGCCGCCCTGACCGGTACGGCAGAGCTGGCATTTTCCCGCCGGGCCGTGCTGGTGCTCTGCGCCGACAACGGCGTGGTGGCACAGGGTGTGAGCCAGACGGACCAGAGCGTGACCCGGGCCGTGGCAGAGAACCTTGCCGCCCGGCGCACCAGTGTCTGCCAGATGGCAAAAACGGCCCGCTGTGAAGTGGTGCCTGTGGACCTTGGCATGGCCGGGGAGCCTGTGCCCGGGGTGCAGAACTGCCGCATTGCCGCCGGGACGGCGGATTTCACCACCGGCCCTGCCATGACCCGCCAGCAGGCGGTGGATGCCATTGCGGCGGGCATGGGGCTTGTCCGGGCGCAGAAGGCGGCGGGGGTGCAGCTGCTGGCCACGGGGGAGATGGGCATCGGCAACACCACCACCTCCAGCGCCGTGGCCGCTGTTCTGCTGGGTCAGCCCGTGGAGCGGATGACAGGCCGGGGCGCGGGCCTTTCCGACGCGGGGCTTGCCCGCAAGCTGGATGCCATCCGGCGGGGCATTGCGCGGAATCAGCCCGATGCCGCTGACCCTCTGGATGTGCTCTCCAAGCTGGGCGGGTTCGACATCGCCGGGCTGTGCGGTGTTTTTCTGGGCGGTGCGCTGGAAGGCCTGCCCGTGCTGATGGATGGCTTCATCAGCGGGGTGGCGGCGCTGTGCGCGGTGCGGCTCTGCCCCGCCGCAGAAAAGGCCGTGTTTGCCAGCCACTGCTCCACCGAACCAGCAGCAAGGCTGGTGCTGGAAGCGCTGGGCAAAGCGCCCCTGCTCACCGCCGGGCTCCATCTCGGCGAGGGCACCGGAGCGGTGGCAAGCATCCCGCTGTGGGATATGGCACTGGCCGTTTACCGCGATTGCTATTCCTTCACGGAGGGCGGCATCACGCCGTACACCCCCCAATGCTGACGCTGGTATTGGGCAGTGCCGCCAGCGGCAAGAGCGGGTATGCCGAGAGCCTGGTGCTGAAAACCGCGCTCCCGCGCTATTACATCGCCACCATGCAGGTGTGGGATGCCGAGTGTGCCGCCCGGGTGGAAAAGCACCGGAGGATGCGGGCGGCAAAGCAGTTTGAGACCGTGGAGTGCCCCCTGCATCTGGAGAACATCCGTCTGCCTGCCCGGGGAACTGCGCTGTTGGAGGATCTGGGCAACCTGACCGCCAACGAGCTCTACGACCCCGCCGGGGCGGGAGAAAATGCGGCTTCGGCCATTTTGGAAGGACTGGACCAATTGGCCGGACAGTGCGCGCACCTCATCGTGGTCTCCAACGAGGTGTTCAGCGGCGGTGCCGACTACGCAGGCGACACCGGGCGCTACCTGAAAGCGCTGGCGCAGGTGAACAATGCCCTTGCCGCCCGGGCTGACCATGTGGTGCGGGTGGTGTGCGGCATTCCGGTCTATTATAAAGGAGTGGAAAAATGATTGGATTGCAGACCATTGCAGTGGCCTTTGCCATGTTTTCGGCCCTGCCGGTGCCGCAGTTCGCGTGGAACCAGAAAAACATGCGGTATGCCATGTGTGCCTTCCCGCTCATCGGGGTGGTCATTGGCGGGCTGTGGTGCCTGTGCGGCGCTCTGCCCCTGCCGATGCCCGCAAAAGCGGCGGGGTTCTGCCTGATCCCGGTCTGGGTCACAGGCGGCATCCACCTGGATGGCTATGCCGATACCTGCGATGCCCTTTCCAGCTATGGCGACCGGGAAAAGAAGCTGGAGATCCTCAAAGACCCCCACTGCGGTGCCTTTGCGGTGATCCGGCTGTGCAGTTATTTTGCGGCCTACCTTGCCCTTTGCGCCTGCGTGGACTTTACGCCCCGGGTGGGCCTGTGCTGGACACTGGCCCTTGTGCTGGAACGGGCCCTTTCGGGCCTGGCCGTGGCATCGTTCCCGATGGCAAAGAACACAGGCCTTGCCCACACCTTTGCCACGGCGGCGGATCAGACCACCGTCCGTCGGGTGCTGATGGTGCTGGCCGCTCTGCTCAGCGCCGCCCTGCTGGCACTGGGCGGCTGGGCGCTGGTGCTGGCGGCGTTTCTTGTGTTTGCACGCTATCATGTTGTTTCGGACAAGCAGTTTGGCGGCATCACCGGCGATCTGGCCGGGTGGTTTTTGCAGAAAGCCGAGCTGTGGATGCTGGCGGCGCTGTGTGCCTGCCAGTGGGGAGGACTGTTATGATCTTTATCACCGGGCCGCTGTACAGCGGCAAGCGCACCTTTGCCCAGCGCCTGCCCGGCACCCGCATTGCGGAGGTGCAGGCCCTGGCCGCAGAGGCTGAGGATCTGGAAAAGCTTGCGGAGGAGCTCTCCGCTTATGATATCGTGATGGCCACCGAGGTGGGCGGCGGCGTGGTGCCCATGGACGCAGGGGAGCGGGCCGCACGGGAAGCCGCCGGGCGGCTGGCCTGCCTGCTGGCGGCCCGGGCCGGGTGCGTGGTGCAGATGTTCTGCGGCATCCCCACAGTATTGAAAGGAGAACTTCCCCCATGCTGATCTATCTTCTGCGCCACGGCCTGACGGCCTACAACGCCGAAAAGCGCTATCAGGGCCAGCGGGATATCCCCCTGTGCCCCGCGGGCCGCGCCCAGCTGCGGCAGGCGGATCTCCGGCCGGAAACGGTCTATATCACCCCGCTCTGCCGCACCCGGCAGACCGCTGAGGTGCTCTTCCCGGGTGCAAGGCTCGTGGAGGTGAAAGACCTGCAGGAGATGTGCTTCGGCAGCTTTGAGGGCCGCAATTTCATTGAGATGGAGCATGACCCGGACTATCTGGCCTGGGTGAACGCCAACTGCGAAAGCCCCTGCCCGGACGGCGAGACCAAGGCTGTCTTTTCGGAGCGGGTGTGCAGGGCCTTTGCCGCACTGGTGGACAGGGCCCTTGCCGATGGGGAAGAGACACTGGTCATTCTGGCCCACGGCGGCACCCAGATGGCTGCCATGGAGCGCTACGCCCTGCCCCATGCGGATTATTACCACTGGTGCGCCCCCAACGCGGGCGGCTACGTTCTGGATGCAGGAGATTGGGCGGAGCAGCGGGTGCTGCACCTGCTGAAAACTGTGCAGTACACAAAGGAGGATGCCCGATGATCGAATACGCAGTACTCGGCGGTTTTGTGCTGGACTGCCTCTTTGGCGACCCGGCCTGGCTGCCCCACCCGGTGGTGTACATGGGCAAGGCCATCTCGGCGCTGGAAAAGCGCCTGCGGGCCCGCCTGCCCAAAACGCCTCAGGGGGAACTGCTGGGCGGGGCCATTGTGGCCTTCTGCCTGCCGGTGGGCACCTTTCTGCTGACGAGCCTTGTCTGCCTGGGAGCTGCCCGCATCAGCCTGTGGCTGGGGCTGGCCGTCCAGATGTTCTGGTGCGGGCAGGCACTGGCCGCAAAGGGGCTGGCGCAGGAGAGCACCAATGTTTACCGGGAACTGGTCAAGCCCGACCTGCCTGCCGCCCGCAGGGCGGTCAGCCGCATCGTGGGGCGGGACACCCAGGACCTGACGCTGGAGGGTGTGACCAGAGCCGCTGTGGAGACGGTGGCCGAAAACGCCAGCGACGGCGTGATCGCGCCCCTGCTCTATATGCTCATCGGCGGGGCACCGCTGGCCCTGACCTACAAGGCCATCAACACGATGGACAGTATGCTGGGCTACAAAAACGAAAAATACCTCTACTTTGGCCGCATCCCGGCCAAACTGGACGATGTGGCAAATTACCTTCCCAGCCGCCTTGCCGCCCTGCTGTGGGTGGCTGCCGCGGCCTTTACGCACAATGACGCAAAAGGGGCGTGGAAGATCTGGCGGCGGGATCGCCGGAACCACGCCAGCCCCAACAGCGCCCAGACCGAGAGCGCCTGCGCCGGTGCGCTGGGGGTGCAGTTGGCCGGGCCCGCCTATTACTTTGGCGAATACTACGCCAAGCCTACCATCGGCGATCCGCTGCGCCCCATTGAACCGGAGGATATCCTGCGTGCCAACCGGATGATGTACGTGGCAAGCGCCTTTGCACTGGCGTGGGGCGTGGCAATACGGGCTGTTTTGTAATCACCCTCGCCCTCTCAGTCATGCTTTGCATGACAGCTCCCCCAAAGGGAAGAGCCGGGAACGGGTATCCATAACCATCCAGGAAAAGGAGAACGAAGATGCAACTAGTACATGGCGGCGATTGGGCCGGTTATCGGGCCGAGTTCGGACGGGACGCGCTGGATTTTTCGGCCAACGTCAGCCCGCTGGGCCTGCCGGAAGGGGTGGCCCGGGCCATCACGGCGGCATTGCCCACGGCGGACCGCTACCCCGACCCCCTGTGCCGGGAACTGCGGGCAAAGCTGGCGCTCCATGAGGGCGTGCCGGCGGAGCAGATCCTCTGCGGCAATGGGGCAGCCGACCTCATCTTCCGGCTGGTCTGGGCCAGAAAGCCCCGCCGGGCGCTGGTCACCGCACCCACCTTTGCGGAGTATGCCACTGCTTTGAAAAGTGTCGGCTGCATGGTGGAACGCTTCTTTTTGCGGGAGCAGGAGGACTTTGCGGTCACGGATGCGTTCTGTGCGGCCATCCGCCCGGGGGTGGACATGGTGTTTCTCTGCCAGCCCAACAACCCCACCGGCCAGCTGACGGCCCTGCCGCTGGTGGAGCAGATCCTCCACCGCTGCGCGGCGTGCGGCACCCTGCTGGTGGTGGACGAATGCTTCCTCGATTTCCTGCCCGACCATGCCCTGCACACGGCAAAAGGTCTGCTGGGGGAGGGAGATCTGGTTATCCTGAAAGCCTTCACCAAGCTTTACGGCATGGCGGGCGTGCGGCTGGGCTATGCCCTGAGTGCCGACACAGCGCTGCTGGAACAGATGCAGGCCTGCGGCCAGCCCTGGGGTGTTTCCAGTCTGGCGCAGGCGGCAGGCCTTGCCGCGCTGGAGGAGACGGCGTATGTGGAAAAGGTCCGGGCCCTCATTGCCGAACAGCGGCCCCGCCTGACGGCTGGGCTGCGGGCGCTGGGCCTGCGGGTGCTGGACGGCAGGGCAAATTACCTGCTGTTTCAGGCCCCGGAGACGCTGGGAGAAGCCCTGCGGCAAAGGGGCGCTGTGCTGCGCAGCTGTGCGAACTACCCCGGGCTGGGCCCCGGCTGGTACCGCACCGCCGTGCGCACCAGACCTGAAAACGAACAGCTTTTGAAACTTCTTGCGGAGGTGCTGGAATGAGCAAGGCAAAGTGCATCATGGTGCAGGGAACCATGAGCGGTGCAGGCAAAAGCCTGCTGTGCGCCGCCCTCTGCCGCATTTTTGCGCAGGACGGTTACAGCGTGGCTCCCTTCAAGAGCCAGAACATGGCGCTGAACAGCTTTGTCACCCGGGATGGGCTGGAAATGGGCCGGGCACAGGTGGTGCAGGCGCAGGCCGCAGGCATCGAGCCGGATGTGCGGATGAACCCCATCCTGCTCAAGCCCAGCAGTGACGTGGGCAGTCAGGTCATCGTGAACGGCGAGGTGCGGGGCCAGATGCCCGCCGCCGCCTATTTCAAAATGAAAAGAGCGCTCATCCCGGAGATCCTCTCGGCCTACAACAGTCTGGCCGAAACCGTGGACATCATCGTCATTGAGGGGGCCGGAAGCCCGGCGGAGATCAACCTGAAGGCAGACGATATCGTCAACATGGGCCTTGCCCGGCTGGTGGATGCCCCCGTTCTGCTGGCGGGAGATATCGACCGGGGCGGTGTGTTCGCCCAGCTGTACGGCACGGTGGCGCTGCTGGAGCCGGAGGAGCGCGCCCGCATCAAGGGGCTGCTCATCAATAAATTCCGCGGCGATGTGGAGATCCTGCGCCCCGGCCTTGCTATGCTGGAAGAAAAAACGCAGCTGCCGGTGCTGGGGGTCGTGCCCTACCTGAAGGTGGACATTGAGGACGAGGATTCCCTTTCCACCCGGCTGGATGCGGGCAGAACGGTCCACCCGCTGGATGCGGCCATCCTCCGCCTGCCGCACATCTCCAACTTTACCGATTTCATGCCGCTGGAGCAGCATCCGCTGCTGGGCGTGCGGTATGTGCAGAATACCCGCCAGCTGGGCACACCGGATCTCATCATCCTGCCCGGCACCAAGAACACAGTGGATGACCTGCTCTGGCTGCGGCAGTCCGGGCTGGAAGCAGCCCTGTTGAAGCTGGCGGCCAACGGCACGCCGGTGCTGGGGGTCTGCGGCGGGTATCAGATGCTGGGCGAGACGCTGGCCGACCCTGAGGGCACGGAGAGCGGTACGGCGCAGACCGTGCGGGGGCTGGGGCTGCTGCCCGCCCGCACGGTCTTTACCGGCCAGAAGCACCGCACCCAGGACACTGCCGCCGTGACCGCCGCCCCCTTTGCGGGTGCGGCCCTGACCGGATACCAGATCCACACCGGCCGCACCGAGGTGCAGGGTGTGCCCTTCTGCACACTGGCAGACGGCACACCCGAGGGCTGCGTGCAGGACAATGTGTTCGGTACCTACCTGCACGGCCTGTTTGATACCGGTGCGCTCACCGAGAAGCTGGTGGCCCTGCTCTGCCAGCGCAAGGGCATTGCGCCGGACAGCGCCGCCCTCATCCCGATGGAGCAGTACCGCCAGCAGCAATTTGACCTGCTGGCCGATGGCGTGCGCGGCGCGCTGGATATGGATGCCGTTTACGCGGCCATGGGGTTGGAGAACCCGCGGAGGAATGCACAATGATCCCACAACATCATCTGCCCGCCGACATTGAGCGGACAAGCCTTTCCATCATCACGGCAGAGCTGGAAGTGTTGGGCCTGACCCCGCCGCCCGAGACTGCCGCTGTGGTCAAGCGGGTCATCCACACCACCGCCGACTTTGACTATGCGAAAAATCTGCGCTTTACGCCGGGGGCTGTGGCGGCAGGTGTGGCCGCCCTGCGGGCAGGGACCCCTATCATCACCGACACCAACATGGCACTTTCGGGCATTTCCAAGCCTGCCCTTGCCCGGCTGGGCGGCAGTGCCCTCTGCTACATGGCGGACCCTGAGGTGGCGCGGACCGCAGCCGAGACCGGAACCACCCGGGCAGTGGCCTCCATGCACCGCGCGGCGCAGGAGCACCCCGGGGCCATCCTTGCGGTGGGCAATGCCCCTACCGCTCTGCTGACCATTGTGGAGGAGATCGAGGCCGGGCTGCGGCCTGCTCTGGTCATCGCCGTGCCGGTGGGCTTTGTGAATGTGGTGGAAAGCAAGGAAGCGCTGTTTGCCGCCTGTGCAGCCCACGGCGTGCCTGCCATCGCGGCCATGGGCCGCAAGGGCGGAAGCACCGTGGCCGCTGCAGTCTGCAACGCCCTGGTCTACTCCGCTGCCGAGATGCTGGACCCTGCGGCGAGAGGGTGGAAATAGGGCGGAACCGGTAAAAGCGCCCCTTTTTACGCTTTTGCTTGACTTTTTGGTAGAAACAAGGTATCGTTTACCTGTATGACGATTGATATATGAGTTGAAGCTTTGCGTGAAAAAGGAAACATTATGGCACAAACGATTTTAGAAGAAAAGAAAAAATCACGGCTGATGACAGAGGGCAGCATCTGGAAGAGCATCCTGCTCTTCTCGGTGCCGCTGATCCTAGGCAACATGCTGCAGCAGCTGTACAACACCGCCGATTCCATCATCGTGGGCAACTTTGTGGGCAGCAACGCGCTGGCAGCGGTCGGCTCCAGCGGCTCGCCCATCTTCCTGCTCATCGGGTTCAGCCAGGGCATTGCCGTGGGTGCCGGTGTCGTGGTGTCCCAGTTTCTGGGAGCCAAGGACAGGGAGGGCGCGCACACTGCGGTGCACACCTCGCTGGCCCTTTCGGCCATTCTGGGTGCGATCCTAACCGTGTGCGGCATTGCCGTCAGCCGGGCCCTGCTCACCGCCATGAACACCCCCGCAGAGGTGCTGGAGGATGCGGTGCTCTATATGCGGCTCTATTTTGGCGGTGTGCTGTTCAGCGTGGTGTATAACATGGCGGCCGGTATCCTGAACGCCGCCGGCAACTCCAAGCGGAGCCTGCTCTACCTGGGCGCTGCCTCCATCACCAACATCGTCCTCGACCTTGTCCTGATCGCCGGATGCAAGATGGGCGTGGCCGGTGCGGCCATTGCCACCGATATCAGCCAGCTGGTGTCCTGTGTGCTCTCCCTGCGGTTTCTGATGCGGGTGGAGGACGATTACCGCGTGACGGCAAAGGAAGTGCGCGTGCACAAAAAGATGGCGGTCCGCATCATCAAGGTGGGCCTGCCCACCGGCATCCAGAACATGGTCATCTCCCTTTCCAATGTGCTGGTGCAGGTCAGCGTCAACGGCTATGGTGCCGCTGCCATGGCAGGCTTTGCCGCCTATATGAAGGTGGATGGCTTCAACATTCTGCCTGTGCTGAGCTTCAGCATGGCGGCCACCACCTTTGTGGGCCAGAACTTTGGTGCGGGCAAGATCGACCGTGTCAAAAAGGGCACCTTTGTCACCCTGGGCATGTGCATCGTTTACACCATCCTGACCGGCATCCTGCTGCTCGTCTTCCAGGATTCCATCATGCACCTGTTCACCGGCGATGAAACGGTCATTGCCTACGGCAAGATCTGTATGCTCTATTTCTGCCCCTTCTACTGGATGCTGGGCATCCTGCAGGGCCTTGCCGGTACGGTGCGCGGCACCGGCAAGAGCGTGCCGCCCATGGTGGTGCTGCTGATCTCCCTGTGCCTGTTCCGCATCGTCTGGATCCAGTTTGTCCTGCCCCTGTTTGCAGGCATTGAGGGTGTGCTGCTGGTCTACCCGGTGTCCTGGGCTGTGGGTGCAGTGCTGATGGTGCTCTACGCCTGGAAGGGCAAATGGATGCAGCTGCCGGAAGCAATTTCGTAAATCGGGCACTCCTTTCCCCCGGTAAGAGTGCGCTTTATACAAAAAATAACGTATGAATGCGTAAAAATATTCGGAGGGGGGCTAAAAATCTGCGAAAATCAGTTGATTTCTGCCGAAAAATACCGTATACTGAATTATAGTTTCAAATCGAACGACGGACTTCGACAAAAGGGGCTGATAAGATGGAGTGCACACAGGCAGAGGCTTTTGAACAGTATATTCGGGATCTGCGCGTTGTGCGCTCGATCTCCCGGCCCAGCTTTCCGGAGGGCAAAGCTCCCGCTGCTGTGCTGGAAGAGATCCAGAGCAACGCGCTGAGATGCAACACCTTGATGCGGCAGAATGAGGCACTGCTGGCGCAGTTTGTCTACGACCGCGACCCTGCCTCCCTGACCGAAACGGATATCCAGGGACTGAGTGCCTTTGCAGGCAGGCTGTTCAACTACGCGAACAGCGAGGATATGGGCGTGGCGTTCAAGGTGCATCAGCTGCTGCTGGCAGCGGCCCGCAGCCGGGAAGACGTGCCCATGATCGTCAGGGAGCTGTACTACACGGGTATCACCCTGCATTATATGAACGTCCGGGATGAGGGAACTGGCATCAACCTGTTAGGAGATGCGATCCAGGTCTATTTCACGGAAGCTGCTGAATACATGTCACGGTATGAACAGCTGGACAGGAATACCCGGCAGTATCTCATCCGCTGTGTGGGCAACACCCGGCTGGGGATGTCCCGCGGCACCCATGCGGAAAGCTGCCGGTATCTGGAGCGGTTCCGCCGCGCAATGGACATCATCCAGTCTGCGCATTACCATGCGCTGGACCCGGAGTTCCCCTGGGAAAGCTACATCTATTCCATGCACATGGACCGCATGACCCTGCTGACCCATCTGCGGCAGGAGGAGGATCCTGAGGTGGCGCGGCAGGTGCTGGAATCGGCGGAATACATCTGGGGGCACAAGAAGAAGTACAAGGGTCAGGATGCGCGCCTGCAGAACTGGCGGGTGCCCTATTTTTACGCCGCTGCCCGCTACCATGCCGGGGTGGGCAGCCTGGAAGACGTGGTCAAGATCCTTCTGGAATCGGCGGGAAGCGTGGCGCAGGATGATTATTCTGCCGAGGCCATCAACCGGAAGCTGGTTCTGGCGGCCTATCTCTCGGTCTATGCAGAACGTCTGGACGAGGCGGGAGCACAGAGGTATCGTGCAACCGTGGAGCAGGTACGCCGTTCTGCGGATCAGTATCTGGAACAGATGCCGGCCAGCCAGTATCCCCGTGTGGTAAACTCTGCCGCTTGGGAGTTGAGCAAGATCAACACCAGCTCAGATGAAACGGCGAACCGCCGGATGCTGGGCAGTATCCTGGCCGGGCACAAGCCGACCTATGTCCACTCGCTGATGGTGGCAGAGCTGACCCGTGCCCTGCTGCAGCGGCAGATCGAGACACGGCCCGAAACACTGGTGGGCCTGCTGGGCTGCAGGAGCGCGGCCGAAGTGCAGGCCCGGCGGGAAGAGCTCTGCCAGACGGCCTATGAATGCGGCCTGTACCACGACCTTGGCAAGTGTGCCGTTCTGATGTACATCGACAACAACGCCCGCCGCCTGCTGGATGAGGAATTTTTCTGCATCCAGAGCCACCCAAGGACCGGCGCTGACATTCTGAATAGAATGGGCTGCGGAAGAACGCTGGCCCTGGCGGCGCTCTATCACCACTGCTATTACAACGGCAAGGGCGGATATCCCAATGATGTACCCTCCTGCCCGCCGGAGATCAAGGGAATCGTGGATGCGCTGAGCGTGGCAGACTCGCTGGATGCCGCCACCGATAATATCGGTCGGTGCTACAACCTTGCCAAGCCCTTCCGCACGCTGCTGGAAGAGCTGCGGGCCCAGAGCGGCACCCGCTATGCGCCCAATGTGGTCGCCCTGTTCGAGGATGAGCGTTTCTGCCAGCAGCTGGCAGAGAACACGGATGCCGAGCGCAAAAGGGTGTATCTGCAGGTGTATCACGCCGGAAGTGAAGAAAAATAAACGACCCTCTCTATCATTGCTTCGCAGTGCCACCTCCCACAAAAGGGAGCGGGCATACGTCAGCGTGATAGAGAGGGTCATTCTTTTTGTTTAAGTCAGGATGAAGCTTTCCCAGTCTACCCTGCCGGTGCAGTTCAGCCGGGGTACTTAGCCACTTCCAACAATTCCTCCGCCCGGCGGACCTGTTCCGCCGTGGGGGGAACAGCATCGGGCAGGGGATAGGAGATGCCCAGCTTCTGCCACTTGAACAGCCCCAGCGTGTGGTAGGGGAGCACCTCCACCCGCTGCACCGTTTTCAGGCTGCGGATGAAATCTGCGGTCCTGCGCAGGCCCTCCTCGTCATCGGTGAGGCCGGGCACCAGCACATGCCGGATCCAGAGCGGAACGCCCAGATCAGAGATGTGCCGTGCCATGGCTAAGATGTTGGCATTGTCCCGGCCGGTAAGCTGACGGTGCTTCTCCGGGTCGATCTCCTTGAGATCCAGGATCACCAGACTGGTGGAAGCCATCAGGGTATCGAAGGCGGCCAGGTAGGCGGGGTCATCGGGCTGGAACGGCTGACCGGCCGTGTCCAGCGCGGTGTGCACCCCCTTGGCGCGCGCCAGCTGGAAGAATTTTGTCAAGAAGTCCATCTGCCGCAGCGGCTCCCCCCCCCCTCCCGGGGGTCCGCCCCTATGGACGTGA
>OGQV01000584.1_pt1 | contig 33615 bp, 24 predicted proteins | sample 1553311 | NCBI WGS metagenome assembly OGQV01 (sample SAMEA2579976, study PRJEB22360) | human gut metagenome
GGTATTTCAGCGCTGCAACAACCCCACGGCCGCCCCGGCCACCCGCCGCTTCTACTGGCAGAACAGCGTCACCTCGGCCGGCAACATCCTCTCGGGCGTGCTGAGCCTGTTCGGCGAAAAACAGCCCCAGCACCTGTTCGGGAACCGCTTTTCGCAGTTCGTCAAGGAGGTGAGCGAAGTGAAGTTCTACCACCGCATCGGGCGCCGGAACAACTGGCTGGCGACGCGGCTGCTCGTCGGCGTGGGATATGCCTACGGGAATTCCGAGGTGATGCCCTACAGCGAGCAGTTCTACATCGGAGGCGCCAACAGCATCCGCGCCTTCACGATCCGGTCGCTCGGGCCGGGCAGCTACCGTCCCCCGGCCAACGACCGCAACGGCTATCTCGACCAGACGGGCGATTTCAAGCTGGAGGCTAACGTCGAATACCGCTTCGGCATCATGGGACGCCTGAACGGCGCCGTTTTCCTCGACGCCGGGAATATCTGGCTGCTGAAAAAAGACCCCAAACGCCCCGGTGCGGAACTGAAATGGAAAGGGCTGCTCAATGAAATCGCGCTGGGCACCGGATTCGGGTTGCGTTACGACATCAGCTACCTGGTCATCCGTGCCGACCTCGGAATCGGCATCCACACCCCCTACCCCAATCCCGACAAGACGGGGTATTACAACATCTCCAGTTTCAAGGACGGGCTCGGGTTCCACCTGGCGATCGGCTATCCGTTCTGAGGGGAGGGGCATACGGATACGGCGAGGGCGGCTGGGTATTCTCAGCCGCCCTCGCCCACACCAGTCTTCCGTCCTATCGGGAGCGGATTTCCCGCCGCATGAATATCGAGTAGGAAACGGCAAAGCAGACGACGGTCGCGGCAATTAGTCCGGTCAACTGCGCCCACACGACCTTGATACTTTCGCCCAGAGGCAGCGGACTGGGAATAGCCCCGTCCAATTGCTCCATCGTCAGGGGGCCGAGGCTCCGCACCGAAGGCATGAGCAGCGTCGAAGTGGCATCGTTGAACAGTTCGCTCGGCGCCAGCCGCATCAGCCCCAGGATAAACCGCTGGTAGCTGAGCTGGTGGTAGACCGGAGCCATCTCGGAGGGGCTCAGCGCCCGGGCGACCACGCTGACGATCATCGCATAGAACACACTGAAAAAAAGCCACACGGCGATGGATGCCAGCGCAGAGGTAGCCGCCTGGCGGAAACAGAGCGAGAACAGGATCGCCACCGTAAGCCAGAATGCCACGTAGAAGATCCCGGTAACGATGTACAGAATGATCCTCCAGAACTCTCCGGGGGTCGGAGGAATGCCGATGGCAATCAAGCCGCACCCCATCACCAGAAAGCCCAGTGCGAAGAGCAATACCCCGATGACGATCAGCGCAGCCACGAACTTGGCGTTGATGATACAGTCGCGGTGGATGGGCTGCGACAGCATACGGCTGAGCGTTCCTTTGTTCTGCTCTGAATTGACGGCATCGAAGCCCAATGCGATACCGAGCAAAGGCCCCAGGAAATTGATGAAAAATACGAACGAAGGGAGCGTCCCGTCCGACACCGTGAAGAGTTTCAGGAAGAGGAAGGAGCTGTCCGGATCGTCGGGCTTTATCGCGGCCGCGATATTCGTAAGCGCCGTATACAACGACCCCGCACAGGTGAGCACGATGATGCTCACCAGAATAATGAACCGCAGGCTGCGCACATGGTCGGCGATCTCCTTCCGGACGATCGTCCAGAACGGGGAATGCACTTTCTGGTCAGTCATGCTGCCCACCCCCTTCCGTAAAATAGCGGTTGTAGACATCGGCCAGATCGCGGTTTTCGCGCCGCAGTTCCTCCAGGCCGATCTGTGCCACGAGCCGCCCCCGGTTGAAAAGCCCGACGCGGTCGCAAACCTTCTGCACTTGCTCCAGGTTGTGCGAAGAGAACAACACGGTCAGTTGCCCTTCGCTGCTGAGCTGTTTTATGAGGGCGATGAACTCCTGCACCCCGGCGGGGTCGATCCCCGAGGTAGGTTCGTCCAGGATGACGATCTGCGGTTGCTTGATAAGCACGTCCGCCAGCCCGAGCCGCTGGCGCATGCCCCGGGAATATTTCCCGGCCTTCTTCTCCATCTGTTCGCCCAACCCGACGCGCTCCATCAGCCGCACGGCCCTGCTGTGCGCCTCGTCGCGCGCAATCCCGTTCAGCGCGGCCGTATACATCAGGTTCTCCACACCGGTCATGTCGTCATAGAAGCCGACATCCTCGGGCAGGTAGCCGATACGCCTCTTCACCTCGATCGGGTTGTGCGTAGCGTCAATCCCGCAGATGCTGACATTGCCCGACGTCGGTTCGGTCAGTCCGAGCATCATGAGGATGGTAGTCGACTTGCCCGCCCCGTTGGGCCCGAGCAAACCGAAGACCTCCCCTTTCGCCACCGACAGGCAAATACGGTCTACTGCCGTGAAAGCACCGTATTTTTTCGTCAGATCGGTCAATACGATTACCTCTTCAGCCATGGCCTACCTCCTTCCGTATTTGCGGAAAAGACAATAGACCCCTCCCACGGCAGCCAGGATGACAAGCACGCCGACCCATCCCCAGAACAGGGGCGTCTTCACCGAAATCCGGAACTGCGCATCGGCAGTCACCTCGGGGGTCTTGGCATCCATCACGACCACGTAGTCGCCCGGGAGGGCTTTCGGCGAAGCCTTGAGCTCGGCCGTGACGTTGGCCGCAGCCCCGGCCTTCAGCGACGCGATCTTCGACGGTTCGAACGAGAGTTCCCACCCGGCGGGTTTGCGCGAGGAGAGCTGGATGTCCTTCAGCTCCGACGATCCGGTATTGACGACCTCCAGATCGATACGGCGGGTATCGCCCGCCGTGATGTCGGCGCTCAACAACCCCTTGGGTGTAGTCACCTCCATCTGGAACGTCCCCGTGATGGCGACTTCGAGTGTCAGTTCCGCGGAGGTGGAATTGGTGACGGCACGCACGGGGATTTTATAGGTTCCGGCCTCGGCATTGGCCGCGGGCGTAACTTCGACGGAGATATTCTGGCTGGCATTCGCATCGACCTGCGCCGAGGTCGCCTGCTTATAGTTGGGCTTGAACACCACGTTCCAGCCCCGCGGGGCATCGGCCATCAGCGCATAGAGCTGCCGGTCGGCGGTCTGGTTGCGGAGTGTGGTGCTGAAGGTGAAATTCGATTTGGAATTGCCCTGCATGTTGGGCTGATCGGTCGTGAATTCGCTCTGGTAAGTCCCCTGTTTGGAGACCACGATGGTGAGCGGCAACCGGGCTTCGCCCGCCGAGAGATGGAACTTATAGCTTCCCTTGTTGATCTTCAGCGGGACGTTGACGGTAAGGGTGAAATTCTTTTTTTCGTCGGGCAGGACGGCCATCTGCTCGATATTCCAGCCTCCGGACTTGATGTCGTATTTCCAGGAGGAAGGAAGGCCGCCGAGCGCAATGTTCTCGGTTCGGATTTCATGGCCGTTGTTGATCAGGTCGACGCTGTAATTGATGGAAGCTCCCGGCGATACGACGATCTTCGTATAGGGCGAATAAAGCACCACGCCGGTCGAGAGGGAATCGGCTGCGGCATGTGCCCCGGCCGCGGGAAAGGCTCCCAGAAGAACTGCAAAGAACAACAAATAATTAGTTCGCATAGTCATATAAAATTTGGTTAGTATAAAAAAATTAAATATGAGAGTCGAATCTGAGCTGAAAAGCGCGGGTTAATTATTTGTCTTGATGGGGTTAGATGTGTTTTGGTTATCGTTTGGTATCCGGGGATCAGGCTGCGGGACGGCGGTTACGACAGGGTTTCGCCGCAGTCAAAGGCAAAAAAAGCCCCTGTATCGAAACAGAGGCTTTTATGTGTTCCCGTACAAGGCATCAGAAAACGAACTTTTCGAGTTTCATCTCGCTGAGCTGGTGCAGGCGCGGTACGAGGGTCGTGAAATGCGACGCCTGCTCGTGCGCAGCCAGCGCCTTGGCGTCGCTCCACGTCTCGCAGATCATCAGCACGTCATTGCGCGTAGTGCTTTCGAACAGGTCATAGGCAACGCAGCCCTCGTCCTTGAGCGAAGCCGCCACCAGTTCCCTGGCCGTATTTACCACTTCCTCGCGGTTGGAATCCGTCGTACGGATAAAAACATTCAATCGTATCATTTCTTTACTATTTAAGTTTATAAGGCTTTCACGGCCTCGACGGCCGCATCGTAATCGGGTTCCTCGGTAATTTCGGGCACGAGCTGGGTGTAGACCACCTTCCCCGCCTTGTCGATCACCACCACGGCACGGGCGAGCAACCCGGCCAGCGGGCCGTCGGCCATCAGCACGCCATAGGCGCCGGCAAAACCCGCAGCACGGAAATCCGACGCGGGAACGACGTTGGCGATGCCCTCGGTCGTACAGAACCGGGACTGCGCGAAAGGCAGGTCTTTCGACACGGCCACGACGACCGTGTCGGGCAGCGAAGATGCCAGCTTATTGAATTTTCGCACCGAAGTCGCACAGACGCCCGTATCGAGGCTGGGAAATATGTTCAGCACGACGCGCTTGCCTTTCAGGTCGCTGAGTTTCAGCGGGGAGAGGTCGCCCCTTACCAATTCGAAATCGGGAGCCTGGACGCCGGCCCGGATGAATTCGCCGTCGATATGCACGGGCGTGCCCTTGAATTTTGTCGTTGTCATGGTCTTTAATTTTTCTGTCGTTTCATAAAACGTAAAACCGGCAGGTTTATTGTCCGTCCGGCAACATGCCGCCAACGGAAACCGTACCCGGATGCCGCACCACAAATTTAATTCCTTTTCGGGAAGATTCCAACGGCTATTTCATATTCTTTTCAGGTTTACCGCCCAACTTTGCAGCGACTTAACCGGGTAAGAGCATATTTTTTGTATTTTTGCCCGAACCCGGCCGAAACAAAACGAAACAGACAGACAGACAAGACCGACATGAAAAAGACACTCCTTCTGCTCCTGCTGACGTGCAGCTGCGCAATCGCTGCAGCACAGGAACGCTCGCCGCTGAGGCAAACCGAATTCATCTCCGCCGATTCGCTCGAAGACGAACACGAACTGTTGGAGCGCGTACGCAACATGCCCAACCTCGAAGTCGGCAAGGGCATCACGTTCCGCCCCAAAAGCAACTGGTTCTCGCTGACAATGCGCTTCCGGATGCAGAACATGGTGGGACTCTCGTTCGACAAGGATTTCACGCTCACGAAAACCGATGCGCAGGTCAAGCGCCTGCGCCTGCGCTTCGACGGGTACATCTATTCCCCGAAACTGGTCTATTCGGTTCAGCTGGGATTCACCTCCTACGACACGGAACCGCTGCCCAACGGCAATATGAACATCGTCCGCGACGCAATCGTCTACTACGTCCCGAGTCCCAAGTGGAACATCGGGTTCGGGCAGACCAAAATCAAGGCCAACCGGGCGCGCATTAACTCTTCGAGCGCCCTGCAATTCGTCGACCGCAGCATCGTCAACAGCGAGTTCAACCTCGACCGCGATTTCGGGTTCTTCGGCGAATACAACATGCGCGGGGGCGAGGGCTTCAACCTCTCGGCCAAAGGTTCGGTGACGCTGGGCGAAGGCCGCAACTGGGGCAGTTCGTCCAACGGCGGGCTTGCCTACACGGGACGGCTGGAGCTCTACCCGCTGGGGCGGTTCAAGTCGAAAGGCGACGTGATGGAGGGGGATTTCGAAGGCGAGGAGCAGGTCAAGATACTCGTGGCCGGAGCCTACTCCTACAACCACAAGGCATCGCGCCTGAAAGGCCAGCGCGGCGCCGTCATGCCGGACGACGCGACCCGCAACATCGGCTCCTATTTCGCGGATTTCATCCTCAAATACCGGGGCTTCGCATTCTATACCGATTTCATGGGACGCAGCTGCGACCGACCGCTGTTCGACCCCCAGAGCAATGCCTTCGTATACAGCGGGCAGGGGCTCAACATACAGACCAGCTACCTGTTCGACAAGAAATGGGAGGTCGCCCTGCGTAATTCGACGCTCTTCCCCGAGCACGAGGTACAACCCTTTGCGGGGTACAAGCGCTGGAACCAGACGACCGTAGGCATTACCCGTTACATCATCGGCCACAGCCTGAAAGTACAGGCCGACATGTCGTACAACCACCGCAGCGAATCGTTCGACCCCGACTACAACCGCTGGGAAATCCGCTTCCAGCTGGAGCTGGGGCTCTGACCCGGCAACAGGAAAATACGAAAACTCCCGGCTGTTGCCGGGAGTTTCTGTTTCGGGACAGGAACCCCGTTACAGGATTTTCAGCGCGATCCGCGCACACGCCTCGGCATCGGCCAGGGCATGGTGGTGGTTGGCAAGGTCGAAACCGCACGCCGCCGACACGGTATGGAGCTGGTGGTTGGGCAGGCGGCTGCCGAACGTCCTGCGCGAAGCGCGGCACGTACAATAGAACCGGTAGCCGGGGTAAGGCATCCCGTACAACTCGAACACGGCGCGCAGGCACCCCTCGTCGAAGGGCGAGTTGTGCGCCACGAGCGGCAGCCCCTCGATGCGGGGTGCAATCTCGCTCCATACGGCCGCGAAGTCGGGCGCCTGGGCCGTATCCTCGTAGCTGAGGCCGTGGATAGCCGTGGTAAAACGGCTGTAAAAATTAGGACGCGGGCGGATCAGGCTGTAAAGCGTGTCGACCACCTCGCCGCCACGCACCACGACGACGCCCACCGAGCAGACGCTCGTACGCCGGCCGTTGGCCGTCTCGAAATCTATGGCTGCAAAATCTTTCATCGGTCAGGAGTGAATATCCGGGGCAAAGATACGGATTTTAACGCTTCCCGGTATCGCCGGCAACGAAAAAACGGCCGCCTTTCCGAGGGCGGCCGTCGTTTCTGCCGGAGCGGGTTATTCGGTATACTCGTCGTCCGACGTGTCGGGCGTAACCCACGAGTCGGCCGGCGTCAGTTGCTCGACTTCCGCCTCCGTCAGGAAGGCGTCTTCATCGAACATGATGTCGTCGAAGTAGTTGACCGTGCACTGGTAAGCGCCGAAGTTGTATGTCCAGTCCTTGGAGTAGATGCCGAAGATGGCCATGATATCGCCTTTCGCGCCGTCGCGGACGACGGGATATTGGGCGAAACGCGAATAACCGCTCGTGCGCACCGTATAGACACCCTTCTTGTTGGTCGTCGAAGGCAGGGTGCTGTCATAGGTGAAAAGCACCGAACCGTAGAGGTTCGTACCAGCATTGCTGAACGCCCACCTGTACCAGAACTTGTTTTCCACCGGACGGATGTCGGTATACATCCACGCGGGATATTTGTTCGACCCTACCGTCCCGTAACGGCACGTAACGCCGCGCAGGATCACCAGGCGCCCGAAATACTGCTGCCCGTTCTGGCCGAAGAAATCGTCGCAGTTGGCTTCGGTGACCTCGAGGATCTCCTTGCCCAGCTCCAGCTGCGTCTCCCCGCCGAGGAATACGCGCTTGCGGATCTCCGTCGGGTCTTCGATGTTCGAGTTGGCATAGAATTTATGTTCGCCCACCTTGTTGTAGGAATCGGTAGGCCCCTCGCCCAGCGACAGCATCATGCGGTAGTTGCCGATATAGAGGCCCGAGACCTTGACATAGACCCAGTTCGAGGGGATCGTACCCGTGGCCTTGTCGAAACGCCCCATCGGATAGGTAAAATAGAGCCCCGTAGTGAGCTTCACCTCGATGGCACCCGAATCGTCCACCATGTAGAGCGACTTGTAGACGTTGCCCTCCTCGTCGCTCGACTGCACCTTGCCCTTGATGTAGTAATCCAGCCCGTCGGGCGACTGGCCGATCTGTACGTACTTCGTATCGCCCCAGCTCGAGTTGCTGCCCGTACCGCCGAGCGACTTGTGCTCATCGAGGAACATCTGTTTCACATCGGCGATGGAGATATGCTTCATCCCCGCGAAATCCTCGTCGGTATAGACTTTGGCAGGCTTCGGCGCATCGAAATCATTATAGCACCCCGTAACCGCAAACATCACGGCCAGCACGGCGCATAACTGAAATATCTTTTTCATAATCGTCATATCGTATTAGAAGCGGAAATATACATTCAGGTAATAGGTCGTCCCCAGCAGGTAAAAGTACTTCGAATCGAACGGCACGTAATACTGGATCGGCTGGGCGGCCGCACCCTCCTTGTTCACATAGGTACGGCGCGAAAGGCGCATCTGTTCGTAACCGCCCGTACGGATCGTCTGGTCGTTGAGGATATTCTTCACCTCGAGGCTGAAGCCCAGCTGGTAGATGCGGTGGATGTACCAGTTCTTGCCGACGCTCAGGTTGAGCGTATAGGCCGAGTCGAATTTCTCCTGCTCGCGCAGGTTCATCAGCGCCGTGTATTTCACGGCGCCGGGGAGCTGTGCCGCCTCGTCGGGACGCAGTACCGTGGCATAAGCGGCACGGGTACGGCGCGCGGGGTTCATCGAGAGGTAGATACGGTCGTAATAGTTGAAATCGACCGAGGCGAACCAGTTGCGCGGGCCGCGGTAGCTCAGGCCGAGGTTGAGCGCCGTCTGGGGCGTGCTTTCGACGTAGAGGTCGTCCCAGAGCACCTTGTCGCCGCGGAGCACCTCCTCGCTGTTGTCGCGCGTCTGCGTGAAGTTGGCGTCCGACGTATAGCGGTAGTCGCCCAGGCTCAGGGCGCCGTTGAACGAGATGCCGCCCCAGATGGGAACCACGACGCCCACTTCGAGGCCGTAGTAACGCTTGTCGATGCCGCTCATGGCGAAGTTGGTGAACGACGACTGCGTATCGTCATAGTACGAGATGACCTTCGACTGGTCGGCGACCGAGGTATAGTAACCCGAAACGCGCGCCGTGATCCACGGCAGGTTGAGGTTGTACGACAGGTCGACGCCGAGTACCTTCTCGGAATCGAGGCCCGGCGTAGTCGTATTGCGGGTACGCGCCGAAACGAAAGCGTCGCGGAACTGCGGGGGATTGACCATGTAGGCCACATTGGCGTCGATGGCATGCGCACCCGAGAAACGGTACGAGAACTCGCCCTTGAGCTTGTAGGTCAGGTAGTCGAGCGTCTTCGATTTACCGAGCGAGTTGTTCGCGAAGAGTCCCTTGCGCAGCCGGCCGTCGCGCCACATGGCCGTATAGCCGGCCTCGCCGCCGAGGCTCATCGTGAAACCGCCGAACGAGGCGTAATACTGCGCCCAGACCTGTGCCTGGCGCAGGTTGGCGTAGTAATCGTAGCTGAACTTGTCGCCTTCCCCGACGCGGCGGGCCTCGCCGTGCTTGAGGTAATAATCCAGGTCGTTCTGCGAAAGCAGCGGGTTGTAGTTGCCGTTGTCGCGCAGGGCGAACTTATCCACGTCGAGCCAGTAGTCGGCGCCGAGCAGGTCTTTCACCTGGTCGTAGTACTCCGTGCGGTTGATACGCGCCGTCAGGCCTCCGCGCAGCACGGACTGGTTGCGGAACGTATGGGCGATGTTGGCCGCGAAGTTGAAATCGCGCTGGTCGGTATGGCGTTCTTCGATCATGTAGATGCCCGAAGCCCCGGACTTGTTGCGGTTGTAGTTCATGCGGAACATGTTGTCGTAATCCATCTGGCTCTTGCTGGGGTCGGTGATCCACTCACGCATCGAACGCAGCGCAAGGTCGTTGTACGTCCCCAGATCCGAACTCTCGATGCCCTCGGACAACTGGAGGATACGGTTCGTGTAGAAGCTGGGCAGGTAACGGTAGTAGTCGGGGCGCGGGTCGGGGCCGTCCGTCCACGTCAGGGCCGAATAGCCGTTCTTGCCGAAGCGGAACGAAGCCGCGGCGGCAAGTTTGGTATTCGACGAAATGTCGAACCCGTAGTTGAGCATCACGATCGGCTCGTGGTAATCGCGCACGCGCGAGTTGCGCAGCTTGCCGTCCTGCTTACCCACATTGGGGTTGTAATAGTTGTTACTCAACAGGTCGTAGGCTTCCTGCGTCGACGCCTGCTGCGCTCCGCGCTCGGTCGGTGCGCCCAGGATGGTCAGCGCCAGGTTGTGGCGGTCGCCGCCGAAACGCTTTTCGACCGATGCGAAGTAACCGTAGGCATTATAGTACACCCCGTCGACATAGGAGTTGCCGCCCTGGCGGGTCGAGAACGAGAAGGCGTACGACCATCCGTTGTCGAGCAGGCCCGAAGCGTAGGAAACCATCGCGCGGAAGCGGTACATCGAGTTGCCGTTCACGACGCTGGCACGGAAGCCCTTGCGCATCTGCGAAGCGCGCGCATTGACATTGGTCGTACCGCCGATGCCGTCGATGCCGTAGCCCGACGAGCGCAGCCCGGCGGTATTCTCCTGGTTACGCGTGGCGTCGTTCAGGCCGCTCCACAACGACCAGGAGCCATAGCCCGTCATGGCGTCGTTGAACCGGATGCCGTTCAGGTAGATGCTCGAATACTGCGAATCGTAACCGCGCACGTTGAAACGCATCTCGCTGAATTTATACGAGGCGATGTTGTTGAAGACATCCTTCGACGACGAAAGCGACGAAGGCAGCGACTGCCCGTCGGCCGCCGTATCGGAGTCGAACTCCGCGAACACGGCGTCGTCGATGACATACTGCACATCGGGGGCCATCACCACCGAATTGAGGTTCTTGACCATCTTGTCGACACGGATCGCCAGGTCGAGGTTCTCGAACTCGGGGGCTTCGAATTTCAACTGGTATTCCCCTTTGGGCAGCTGGTCGATATTGAAATTACCGTGGTTGTCGGTCATGACGGTGACGCCGAGCGGTTCGACGACCACCTTGACATTGCTCAGTGCGACACGGCCGTCACGCGAGACGACCTTGCCTTTGACGCCCCCGTCCTGGGCATACGCCCCGGCACAGGCCAGCGTGAGCAGGATAACAAGTAAAGCTCTGATCTTCATAATTACTTTGTTGGGTTATTTACCGATGTAAATGAATACGGGAAGGTGGTCGCTGTATCCCCCCTGGAAATTGTTGCCCACGAACGTACGCAGCGGGTAGCCCTTGTACTGGCCTTCCTGCTGGAACAGATAGGGGGCACGGAAAATATTGCCGTAATATTTCCCCTTGGGGGCACGCTCCAGCTTGAGCGAACCCGTCGAGCCGGTAGCGAGGTTCTCCGACACGACGATATTGTCGAACAGGTTCCACTGGTCGCGGTAGGCAAGCGAACCGATGCCCGCCTTCAGCATGTCGATAAAAGGATTGTAGTATCCGCCCGGTTGGAGCTTGCGGATGTTGCCTTCGGCGCCGAGCACCTCGGTGATGCTCTTGTCGGTGGCGTCGTCGTTGAAGTCACCCATCATCACGACCTTGGTCGCGGGGTTGATCGCCAGCACCGAGTCGGCGGCATGGCGCATGATCTCGGCGGCGCGCTCGCGCTTGGGTGCCGAAGCCTCCTTGCCGCCCAGGCGCGAAGGCCAGTGGGCCACCATGAAATAGAACGGTTCCCCGTCGATCGTCCCCCACATCGTCACCACGTCGCGCGTGCGGAAATTCGGCAGGCTCTCCATCGTAAACGGAATCGGGGCGCTGCCCTCGAGCTTGAACACGTCGGGACGGTAATAGAACGCCACATCCACGCCGCGGGCATCGGGCGAATCGTAGTGCACGATGCGGTAATTGGCCGGGGCGAGTTTGGGCGTAGCGATCACGTCTTCCATGACATTGCGGTTCTCGATCTCCGAAACGCCGATCACCACCGGGTAGTCCTTGTTGATGGCGGCGATGTCGAACAACACGCGCGAAAGGTTATTGATCTTTTTGGTGTACTTGGGCGTATTCCACTTCTTGGGCCCTTCGGGCGTAAACTCCTCGTCGTAAATCTCCGGGTTGCGGATCGTATCGAAGAGGTTTTCGAAGTTGTAGAAAACGACCTTGTAGGGTTTCTGGGCGAAGCAGGCGACGATCAGCGCTGCGAAAAGCCCGGTAAAAAGCAGTTTCTTCATATAATTCAGATTAATTTATACCCCAGTCCGAGGGATTGTTCTGTGCCTTCACGTCGGCGGCAATGTCCTCGTCGAGCATCGTAAAGAATTTATAGCCCGTTTTCTCTTCGATGTCGGCGACGCTCGTGATATATTCCTTCAACCCGTTTTTGCTCGACGAAGCGTTTTTCGCCCAGAACCCGATGGCCATCAACTGCGACGCATCCGTAATCTGGTCGACCCGTTTCCCCGTCCGGCCGCTCCGGGTACGCAGCAGCACCTTCCAGCAATACTCCGGAACGGCGACCGACGTACCCGCCTTGTCCGAACCGGAACCCTGCACGCCGTAGGTACCCGTCACGATATAAAGCGTATCGGCACACCGTTTCGACGATGCGGTATTCTCCATACTGAGCCAGGAGCCACCGTTAAACGCAGAATTCTGCGGCATGATGTTGGTCGAATAGAAGGTCTGTTCGTTCAGCAGCGGGGAATAGGGAACATAGCGGTGGTTGGACATACACTGGTGACCGCGAATACCGCCGCTGCGATAGGAACCGAGCGAGAGGTCGGCTTGATACTGGGACGGTATGTCGGGATCATATGCCCATGTGTCCGCACGGTTGTATGAGCCCTGCATATAACAATCGTGGATCGGATAGGCGACCCAGTTGGCGATGCGTTTCTTCGTGTCGTAGCAGATCGTAAAGTTACGTGCCGTCACAGTCGAAGAGAGCGGCGCGTAATGTGTTACGTAACGGTAATCGGGGTCTTCGACATAGGCGGGCAATTCCGCCCACGCGTGATCCATCGACGCCGGAACCGAGTAGTCCGCCTGGTCGATCGTCAACGTGAATTCGTGCCCGCCGTCGAAAACGACATCGACCGCAGCCCGGCGCGAAGCGCCCGTTTCATTATCGTCCAGGTAGAGGTACACGACATCGTTCGCCGAAACGAGTTTCGCCGATTTGGTCGTGGTATGCGTCCTGCGCGACGTCCAGCACCAACTGCCGCCTTCGGTCACGGTGACGGTGTAAGCCGTACCTACGGGCCCCGTCAGCACGAGCCGGGGATCGGTCGCATAACCTTTGGCGTCGAGCGTGGTCGTCTCGGTTTCCATGAACACCGCGGAAATATTCGCCGGGGTGCCGTCGTCGGAGGAACCGCACCGCCCGAAAACCAGCAGGAGCGCCCCGAGCACCATAGCCCGCCCGAAAAGTTTCAATAACCCGTTTATCAAAATCATGTGGGAATTTGCAGATAAAAATGTCAGGTAGAAAATCCGACAATCATCCCCGGCGGAAGCCAATCCGCCGGGGATGGATTATCGGAATCAGAGAGTTGCTATTCGCTCAATTCATAAAGGGCGACAGTAACATAGTCGCTAGTATCAGCATTCTGTTCTGCATAACCACCAAAACGCTGGTATGCTGATGTGTTTTGGAACAGCAGGCAACGCACAGTCGATGCAGACATCGTCTCCTTATCTGTAAACTTAATCGTATTCTTTGCCTGAACAGCAGTTGCTATCCAAATTCGACCTGCCGTATCAGAAAGTTTCAAAGTTGTACTGGAGCCATTATACTCGACAAATTTACCACCTGCCGTTTTAATAACATAACCATCCCCACTTGCCTCAATCGTCACAGCATATGCATCATTTGTAGTGTTGGACTCAATCTTGCTATTACTTACAGCAATTTCAACACCGTTAGGACGTCCAGCCCCGTCGGCAAGTTGTGCAGCTTCGAAAACATAATTCTTTTCTCCGGTTTCTGCTACAATTAAATACTTCTTACCGGCAGTTACCGCATTGACTCGCGTATAGCCGCTACCGCCCGGCACGGATTTGCCGGCCTGCGAAATCGCAACGGTCTTGGTATCCACAGCGGCACCGGCCTTCATCAGTTTGATGGTCAGCGTGGCGGTGATAGCCTGCTCCGTCGTGTTTTCCTTGGGCGTCACGGTTACAACCATCCCGTTTACGGAGGTCGTGAACTGCTCCGATTTATCCGTAGCGGCTTCGATCGTGCAGTCGTCGGCATTGGCAGCCGTGACCGTCACGGTCTTGGCATTGTCCGTCGCAGCGAACGAAAGCGACGTCGGGTCGAGCTTGGTAATCGCCGGGTCGGTCGAAGGCTCGCCCATGAAAGCTGCCACATCCTCGGGACGCTGCGGACAAACCTGCGCGGCATTGCTGTTCACCGAAGCGTAACCGGTAATATCCCCGGTGGAACCTGCCACGAACTGTGTCCCTACGAGCCCGGGCATGGCCTTCTGCACGAATACCGTCATGTTACCGGCCGAGGTCGTAAACGTATGCTTTCCGAAAGCTTCGTTCGTAGTCCAGTCGGCAGCCGTAGCAGGGGCGGTCACACCCTTGACCGTCACGACCATACCCTGATATTCGGCCAGCTTAGCGGGATCGACTACGACAGGCGTGATGGTCTCTGTACCGATCTTTTCGATCTCGACCCAGTCGGCACCCTTGCTGCCGGTAACCTCGTACAGGCCGTTGTAACTTACGATACGCGCTTCGCCCTTTTTCAGCGTCACCTTCACCTTGTCACCCTTGACAAACGTAAAGCCATCGTCATAGGGATCGGTATACTTACCGCTGCCGTAGAGCGTGATACCGTTCTTGGCGGTAGTCGCCCCCGGGGTCATCACCTGAAGGTTCTGGCCGTTGAAATTCCCGCCTTCTTTGTCGGTTACGACGACGGCCTCGAAATAACGGTCGTTATTCGTATCGAGGGCTACCTGCGACGTCGTAAGTTTGGCGATGATTTCGGGAATCGTAATAACGACAGCCTCGCCCGGGGTCGGGGGAGTTACGTTGCCCAGGTCGACCTCCGTACCACCGATGCCCTCGAAAAGTTTCACGTCGTCGATACGGTGTGCGGATGAAAGATCGGAAATGAAACGGATATAAAGTTCAGAGGGAACCTCTTTCAGCGTAAAGTTGGCCGTTGCCAAAGCCCAGGTGCCGTAGTTGGAGTGTTCGTCGGCCTCGACAGGGCGGTCATAGGCGATTTCCGCCCAGTTTTCACCGTCCTTGCTCAGGTATACATGGAACTCCGAAGTCACGAACGCATTATCCTCAGCACCATAAAGGCTTTTATACGAACCGAACGTCAGGCAAAGATTTTTCTGAGCAGGATCAAGTGCGATCTTGTGGATTTCGAGTTCGGCACCGGCACGGAACAGCATGTTGTTGACGCCGGATGCATCGTCCTTATATTTCGAATAGCTGCCGTTAGACGCGGAATTCGCACGGACAGATATACTGTTGGCCACATAAGCCACATTATCGGCACCCGTGCCGGTCTGATTCTTCCAACCCTCGAACTGGTCGGCAAAAGGCCAGCCGCTGCTGCCTTCCGTTGCCTGCTCCTTATCGAAATCGTTAGCATAGATAGCATCGCCCGTGGGGGGGGGTGTAACCCCGCTGCCGTACTGTTTTACGGCTACGGACGACTCGGCCTGACCCCATTTGCCGAATTCGGGGTGGATAAGCGTGAAGGAGATTTTGCCTTCGCGCAGGTTCGTACCGGCGGGCAGCTCGGAAACCGTAACGGAGATCGTTCCGTTGCCTTTGCCGCTCATCGGGGAAATGGTAGCCCAATCCAGGTTACTTGCAGTAACCGTCCATTCGCAGTTCGCCGTGATGGCAACGGTCTGCGTCGTCGCCGTCTCATCGGTGAAATCAAGCGCCGTCGGATCGGCCGTCAACTTCGGCGTCAGCGACTTGTCATCATCATCGGAGCATCCCGTAAATGCCGTGGCAGCCACGAGGAAGAATGCGCCGAACAACAACCTAAAAAGATGTTTACTCATAAAAAATAGTTTTAATTAGGTGATTATAAACTAATATCTGTACACAATAAATGACTTACGATTCTTCCGTTTTTTCAAGGGGAAACTATTACAAAGATAGTTTTTATTTCAAAAATACAAAAGGATTTCGGCATATATTTACTGTTAATATTCCGTTACATAGCAAAAAAAACGTTCCATGCTGCTTCGAAAGGGACAACCCGTCCGGCAGACAGCCTCATCCGCTCCCAAATTAAGGCTCCGGCGGAGGGGGGGGGCTCCCGCCCCGAACCGTAAAATCCCCGGGGTACCTTCGGCCAGACAAAAAAACCGCCCCGGAAACCGGGACGGGCGAAGTTTCAAGGCTGGTTGGCGGATTGCATCGGCAGGGGTCATAAATCGACATCGTTTCTGACGCTGCAAAATTACCCAGCGGCTATTTCATAGTTGCGACAATCCCATAACAATCCCGGGAATATGGCATTGCACGCATGTTGCATCAGCCGGCAAAGCCCGTCGGCAACACCACCCGGCCGCAAAAGCAGCCAGCCCGGACTGTAAACGTCCGGGCTGGCCGTGCCGAATAACGGGTTCGGCAACGATTGCAATACGACAGCGGCCGATCCCACACAGCGGCCGCGCAGGGATCACGCCCTATTCCCACTCGATCGTTGCGGGCGGTTTCGAGGAGATGTCGTAGACGACGCGGTTGACCCCTTTGACTTTATTGATGATGTCGTTCGACACATTGGCAAGGAACTCGTAGGGCAGGTGCACCCAGTCGGCGGTCATGCCGTCGGTCGAGGTCACGGCACGCAGTGCGACGCAGCTCTCGTAGGTTCGCTCGTCGCCCATCACGCCGACGCTCTTCACGGGGAGCAGGATAGCCCCCGCCTGCCACACCTTGTCGTAAAGCCCGGCATCGCGCAGGGCGTCGATGTAGATTTTATCCACGTCCTGCAGGATTCCGACCTTTTCGGGCGTGATGTCGCCCAGGATGCGGATCGCAAGGCCGGGCCCCGGGAAGGGATGGCGCCCGATCAGCTGCTCGGAGATCCCGAGCGAACGGCCTACGCGGCGCACCTCGTCCTTGAAGAGCAGGCGCAGCGGTTCGACGATCCCGAGGTGCATCTTCTCGGGCAGCCCGCCGACGTTGTGGTGCGACTTGATCGTCGCCGAGGGGCCGTTGACCGACACCGATTCGATCACGTCGGGATAGATCGTCCCCTGCGCCAGCCAGCGCACGTCCTCGATCCGGATCGCCTCGTCGTTGAATACCTCGACGAAATCGCGGCCGATGATCTTGCGCTTGGTCTCGGGATCGCTCACGCCGGCCAGGTCACCCAGGAACTTGTCGCCGGCCTTCACGCCCTTGACGTTCAAGCCCATGTTCTTATACGACTCGAGCACGTCCTCGAATTCGTTCTTGCGCAGCAGGCCCGAATCCACGAAGATGCAGTAGAGGTTCTTGCCGATGGCCCTGTGCAGCAGCACGGCGGCCACCGACGAGTCGACGCCGCCCGAAAGTCCGAGCACGACCTTGTCGTCGCCCAGTTTCTCCTGCAACTCGCGCACGGTGGCCTCTACGAAACTCTCAGACGTCCACTCCTGCCTGCAGCCGCAGATACCCACGACGAAATTCTTCAGCAGGTGCGTGCCGTCGGTCGAATGGTAAACCTCGGGGTGGAACTGGATGCCCCAGGTCTGCTCGCCCTCGATGCGGAACGCAGCCACGCGCACCTCCTCGGTGCTGGCCACGACCTTGTAGTCAGCCGGCACGGACGTGATCGTATCGCCGTGCGACATCCACACCTGCGTGGTCGCAGGCAGGCCGCGCATCAGCGGGTCACCGGCATCGCCCACCGTAAGCATCGCACGGCCGTACTCGCGGCTGGGCGCAGGCTGCACCTCGCCGCCGAAGGCCGATGCGAGGAACTGTGCGCCGTAGCAGACCCCCAGCAGGGGCAGTTTGCCCTTGATGGCCGAAAGGTCGGGGGCAGGGGCATGCTCGTCCCTCACGGAGAAGGGACTGCCCGAGAGGATCACGCCCCGCACCGAAGCATCCGGCACCGGAATCTTGTTGAAGGGGTGGATCTCGCAATAGACATTCAGTTCGCGTACGCGCCGTGCGATGAGCTGCGTATACTGCGACCCGAAGTCGAGAATCAGGATTTTTTCCATAATATAACGTAAGTCCGACGAATCTGGGTTCATCAATTTCGGAAGGTTTACAAGCCATGAAACTCGCCGGACTCACTCTACGGCGTCTCCGACGCCGGTTCCAGGCTTAATATCCCTCTGAATCTCCCTTTGGCAAGGAAGACCCCGAATCCTTATTATTTTCTTTTTACCGGACGGTTGTAGCTTCCCGCAAGGCGCATCTCCGCGGCGAAAGCCTCGCTCCCGACTTCGCGGATGCGTTCTATGCAACCTCGGCGGTCTGAGCGAAAAACGACCTGAAAAATCCCGGCGATGAAATTATTGAACTTTCCGCAGGTATCCAGCGGCACCAGCGTGCATTCGGCGCAACTCTGCCAGCCGTTCTCCCGGCAGCAGGAACGAACCTTGCACCACGCGGCCTTTTCGTTATCGCGGCACCCCGGACAACTCCCTTTCCGGAATTTCCGGCATGAACCGCAAAAAAGCCCGCAGGCCGCGATCCCGGGATCGGAACTATTCACCGCGGGAATAATTGGGCGTTTCACTCGTGATGGTCACATCGTGCGGGTGGTTCTCCGTAACGCCGTTCGAGGTGATGCGGATGAACTGCGCGCGCTGCAAAGCCGCGATGTCCCTGGCACCGCAATAACCCATGCCCGAACGGATGCCGCCGATAAGCTGGAAGACAGCCTCGCTCAACGTGCCCTTGAAGGGTACGCGCGCCACGATCCCTTCGGGAACGAGCTTGTTGATATTGCCCTCGCAGCCCTTCTGGAAATAGCGGTCGGCGGAACCCGCCTTCATGGCGTCGATCGAGCCCATGCCGCGGTAGGTCTTGAACTTACGGCCGTTATAGATGATCGTCTCGCCGGGGGATTCCTCCGTGCCGGCGAACATCGAGCCGATCATCACGCAGTCGCCGCCCGCAGCCAGCGCCTTGACGATGTCGCCCGAATAACGCAGGCCGCCGTCGGCGATAACCGGGACGCCCGTATCTTTGGCGGCCGACGCCGCGGCATAGATGGCCGACAGCTGGGGAACGCCCACGCCCGCGATCACGCGGGTGGTGCAGATCGAGCCGGGGCCGATGCCGACCTTGATGCCGTCGGCGCCGTTCTCGATCAGGAACCGTGCGGCCCCTGCCGTGGCGATATTTCCGACCACCACGTCGAGCGACGGATAGGCGGCCTTGATCTCCTTGAGCTTATTGACGATATTCATCGAATGCCCGTGCGCGGAGTCGAGCACAACGGCATCCACATCCTCCTCGACGAGCGCCTTCACACGATCCAGCGCATCGGGCGTGATGCCCACGCCGGCCGCGACGCGCAGACGGCCTTTGGCATCCTTGCAGGCGTTGGGATGATCCTGCACCTTCGTGATATCCTTATAAGTAATAAGCCCCACCAGATGGCCTTCGTCGTCGACCACGGGGAGCTTTTCGATCTTGCAGTTGAGCAGCACCTCCGAGGCGTTGGACAATTCGGAGCTATGCGTGGTGATGAGGCGGTCGCCGGGGGTCATCACCTCCTCGATACGGCGCGACATGTCGCGCTGGAACCGCAGGTCGCGGTTGGTGACGATACCGATCAGCTTCCGATCCGCGTCCACGACCGGAATACCCCCGATCTTGTTCTCTTTCATCAGGTTGAGCGCATCGCCGACCGTATGGTCTTTCGAGATGGTCACCGGGTCGTAAATCATGCCGTTCTCGGCCCGCTTCACCCGGCGCACGTGGGCGGCCTGCTCGGCGATGGACATGTTCTTGTGGATCACGCCGATCCCGCCTTCACGAGCCAGCGCAATAGCCATCGGCGCTTCGGTAACGGTGTCCATGGCAGCGGACACAATGGGGATGTTGAGTTTGATATTTCGCGAGAAACGGGTCTGGACACTGACCTCTCGCGGCAACACTTCCGAATAGGCGGGTATAAGCAGCACATCGTCGAACGTAAGTCCTTCGGGCTGAACCCTTTCATTGATAAAAGACATAATGAACGTGGATTTTTGTTGCTCGCAAATGTAGTGATAATTTTCGAAACGGCCTAATATCCGGGGCAACGCGACGATTTTTTTTATCAACAATTTATCAAAGCCGCCGGGTGCGGGCGAAACCGGAGCCCCCGCAACAACGCCCGGCCGGCCCCGCGACGGGTAAATACACACGCCTGCGTCCGGGACAGCCCCCGGCGCCCCGGGCCGGGAAGCCGCCCGCGCAGTCCCGTACAAGCCGGAGGGGACGCCCCGCGCCCGGAATCCCCGGACAGCAATCGGGGGCATCCTCCCGCCGACGACTTCCCGGACAGGAAAAATCCCCGGCCTCAGGGTCGGGGATCGAAATTATTCCGTCACGGCGGCCTGCGCACCCGGCGGGGTCAATACTGCTCCTGCCCGTTGGGGAAATCGCATGACTTCACGTCCGCGATATACTGCGACACGGCGTCCGACATGACAGTATACAGGTCGGCATAGCGGCGCAGGAAGCGCGGCGAGAAACCCTTGTTGATGCCCAGCATGTCGTGGATCACCAACACCTGCCCGTCGCAGCCGTTACCGGCCCCGATACCGATGGTCGGCGCGGAGATTTCGGAGGTGACGCGGGCGGCCAGCGCCGCGGGAATCTTTTCAAGCACGATGCCGAAGCACCCCGCATCGCTCAGCAGGTGGGCGTCGCGGACGAGTTTCGCTGCCTCGGCCTCCTCCTTGGCACGCACGCTGTACGTCCCGAATTTATGGATCGACTGCGGCGTCAGCCCCAGGTGCCCCATGACGGGGATTCCGGCCGAAAGGATGCGGTTGACCGATTCGAGGATCTCTTCGCCGCCCTCGATCTTCACGGCATCGGCCTCGGTCTCCTTCATGATGCGGATGGCCGAGTCGAGCGCCACCTTCGAATTGCCCTGGTAGGTTCCGAACGGCAGGTCGACGACGACCAGCGCACGGCTGACGGCACGCACGACCGAACGCGCATGGTAAATCATCATATCGAGGGTAATGGGAAGCGTGGTTTCGTAACCGGCCATCACGTTGGCCGCCGAGTCGCCCACGAGGATCACGTCGATACCCGCGGCGTCGACGATCCTGGCCATCGAATAATCGTACGAAGTCAGCATGGCGATCTTCTCGCCGCGCTGTTTCATCTCCGTCAGACGGTAGGTGGTCACAGCCCTGACAGTACTTTCTACAGACATAGTTTACTACGAACCCAATGGATTTATTCAACATTTCATTTGTTCGCAAGGTTCCGGTATGGAATCCATCGGATTCGTATTACGGCGCAAAAACGCCGATTCCATATCGACAATCCCTCCAAACCTCCCTTTGAAAGGGGAGACTTATCAACACCTGTAAACCGGGGTGATAGCGCAAGCCGGGTGCAAAGCCAAATTCATCTGCTTTGCCGGGGCGCAGCCAAACCGCGGTTCAGCGCGGCAAAGTTAACGCTTTGGCCGGATTTGGCAAAAAAAATCCCATAAAACGACACCGCCCGAGACCGAAACGTTGATCGAATGCTTCGTCCCGGCCTGAGGGATCTCGATCGCGCCGTGGCACATGTCCACGGCCTGCTGCCCCACGCCCATCACCTCGTTGCCGAACACGAGCGCATATTTCACGCCCGGCTCCGCCCGGAAGTCGCCGAGCATCACGGCGCCTTCGACCTGCTCGACGGCATAGACCCGGTAGCCTTCGGCGCGCAGGCGGGCGATGCACTCCTCCGTCGTCTTGTGATAAGTCCACGGCACGGTCAGTTCGGCGCCGAGCGCCGTCTTGTGGATGTCGCGGTTGGGCGGCGTCGCGGTGATGCCGCAGAGGGCGATGCGTTCCACGGCGAAAGCATCCCCCGTGCGGAAGAAAGCCCCTACGTTCTGCAACGAACGGACGTTATCGAGCACCACCGCGACGGGCATTTTCTCCATCGCGGCGAACTCCCCGGCCGAGGGCCGGTTCAGCTCTTCGTTGGTGATTTTACGCATAACGTATGCAAATGAGTGATTTCGGGGTCAAAAGTAGTCAAATAATAAATATTTTACCTATTTTTGGGGTCTCAATTCAAAAGAATTATGTCACTCAAAAAAGTCTTGATGCTGTCGTTCGCCGCCTTTGTCGCGGGAGGAAGCCTCAGCGCACAGAATCTGATCGTCGGCGCCGACTTCGCGACCCGCTTCGACAACCGGGAATACGCCAACAACGATTTCAACGAATCGCAGACGCTCTTCAGCGCCCGCCTCACGCCCCGCATCGGCGTGGAATGGATGGGGAAAAACCGCCTGGTGGTCGGTGTCGACCTGTTGCAGGACTTCGGCAACGACACCCGGTTCCTGACCAAGGCCCGCCCTATCGTATACTACCAGTTCAACAGCAAGAACGTACAGGCCAACGCCGGTATCTTCGACCGCAAGGAGCTGCTGGGCGACTATTCGAGGGCGTTCTTCAGCGACTCGACGGCGTTCTACCACAACCGCCTTTCGGGTTTCCTCGGGCATTATAAATCCACCGAGCGCGAGAATACCTATGTAGAAATGGCGATCGACTGGGAAGGCATGTATTCCGAGCAGTCGCGCGAAATGTTCCGCATCATCTCGGCGGGACGCTATACGCTCGAGCGGGGCTTCTACTTCGGTTATGCCTTCTCGATGTTCCATTTCGCAGGTTCGAAGCTCAACGAGAACGTCACGGACAACCTGCTGGTAAACCCCTATGCGGGCTGGGGATTCAACGCCTACTTCGACTTCGACATCAAGGCCGGGTTCCTCTTCGCCCCGCAGCGCGGCCGCAGCGTAGACCACAACTGGAAAAAACCGTGCGGTGCACAGATCGACTTCGTGCTGACCAAGTGGGGCGTGAAACTTGAGAACAACCTCTATCTGGGCGAAAACCTGCAACCCCTGCGCAACATCGCGGTCGGCGAAGACATCCCCGTCACCTACGGACAGGACGGGCTTTATGCCGGCGAGCCTTTCTACGCGACGACAAAAAATGTCTATAACCGCACGTGGGTCGGCTACGACCGCCGATTCTTCAAGGGCACGCTGGCCGTCGAGGCGGGCATGGTGTTCCACTACGACGGCACGGGCATGGGCACACAGCAGGTCGTGAAGCTCTCGGTGGACATCCAGAAGCTGTTCAACATCGGCCCCAAGGCAAAGAAATAAAGCATACAACAAGCGAAACATACACATATGGCAAGCGAAACAAACGAAACACGGGAGAAGTCGCTGAACTTCCTCGAAGAGATCATCGAAGAGTCGATCGCCAAGGGCGAAACGCGCGTCCAGACCCGTTTCCCGCCCGAACCGAACGGCTACCTGCATATCGGACACGCCAAGAGCATCTGCATCAACTTCGGGCTGGCACGGAAATACGGAGGCAAGTGCAACCTCCGTTTCGACGATACGAACCCCGTCAAGGAGGATGTGGAGTATGTCGATTCGATCAAGCGCGACATCCAGTGGCTCGGGTTCGACTGGGCCGTCGAACGCTATGCGTCGGACTATTTCGACCAACTCTACGACTGGGCGATCGTACTGATTAAAAAAGGGCTGGCATACGTCGACGACCAAACGCAGGAGCAGATCCGCGAAAACCGCGGTACGGTTTCCGTACCGGGCACTCCGTCGCCGTGGCGCGACCGTTCCGTGGAGGAAAACCTCGACCTGTTCGTCCGCATGAAAAACGGCGAATTCCCCGACGGGGCCAAGGTGCTGCGCGCCAAGATCGACATGGCGCACCCCAACATGCTCTTCCGCGACCCGATCATGTACCGCATCATCCATGCCGAGCATCACCGCACGGGCGACAAGTGGTGCATCTACCCGATGTACGACTATGCCCACGGGCAGAGCGACTCGATCGAGCAGATCACCCACTCGATCTGCACGCTCGAATTCGACGTGCACCGTCCGCTCTACGACTGGTTCATCCAGGCGCTGGAGATCTACCCTTCGCACCAGTACGAATTCGCCCGGCTGAACCTCACCTACACGATGATGTCGAAGCGCAAGCTGCTCAAACTCGTGCAGGAAGGCGCCGTGATGGGCTGGGACGACCCCCGCATGCCGACGATCTGCGCACTGCGCCGCAAGGGCTATACCCCGGCCTCGGTGCGGAACTTCGCCGAGATGGTGGGCGTAGCCAAGCGCGACAACGTGATCGACCTGGGCAAGCTTGAATACTGCGTGCGCGAAGACCTGAACAAGATCGCAGAGCGCCGCATGGCAGTGCTCAACCCGCTGAAGGTGGTCATCACCAACTACGAGGAAGGCAAGACCGAGCTCTTCACGGCGATCAACAACCCCGAGGACGAATCGGCCGGCACGCGGCAGGTACCCTTCTCGAAGGTCATCTACATCGAGCGCGACGATTTCATGGAGGAGCCTCCCAAAAAGTTCTTCCGCCTGGCACCCGGCGGCGAGGTGCGCCTGCGCTATTCGTACCTGATCAGGTGCGAGGAGGTCATCAAGGATGCCGCGGGCAACATCACCGAGCTGCGCTGCACCTACGACCCGATGTCGGGCGGAGGGTCGTCGAGCGACGGCCGCCGCGTGAAGGGTGTCATCCACTGGGTATCGGCCAAAGATGCCGTGGAGGCCGAAATCCGCCTGTTCAACCCGCTCTTCACGAAGGAGAACCCCGACGACGTGGAGGAAGGACAGACCTGGGAGGACAACCTCAACCCCGAATCCATGGTCAAGGTCACGGGCTATCTGGAGCCGTCGCTGCGCGACATACCCATAGGGCAGGCCGTGCAGTTCGAGCGCGTAGGCTACTTCTGCCCCGACACCGACTCGACACCCGAACACCCCGTGTTCAACCGCACGGTGACGCTCAAGGATTCGTGGGCGAAAATCAACAAGTAGGAAAACACCGAATACTGTTTAAAATAAGACCTCCCGGCAAAACCGGGAGGTCTTATTTTAGGTTATTCCACCGGAAGGCAAATCTCCGTCCTGAGTTTTTCCGCCGGGTCACATCATCCGCCCGAAGGTCTTTCGCCCCAAAAGGTAACGCAGGACTACGGAACCGCGGTAAACCTTCCCGGCGACCGTTCCCCTGCACTGCTGCCGAATCTCCTTCCGCTTGCGCGACAGGCTGCCGTGCCAGCGGAGGAAATCGCGCCAGGCGCGGAATACGGCACGGAAATTATCGCCCCGCCCCTGTGCCAGGTACGACAATGCAGCCATCAGGTCGAGCACGGGGCGCACGACGGCCACGACGGCACGCTGTACGGGAGAAGCACACTTGTAGAGCATCGCCAGGTTATTGCGATGGTTGTAGCACACCTTGGTCGGGGAATCGGTCGTCAGCGTCCCGCCGCCGAGGTGGTAGACCGTACTCCCGGGCACGACCCGCACGCGGTAACCCGCGAGCTGCATGCGCCAGCAGAGGTCGATCTCCTCCATGTGGGCGAAGAAATCGTCGTCGAAGCCCCCCAATGCGCGGAACACGTCGGCACGGCAGCAAAAAGCCGCTCCGCTGACCCAGAATACGTCGCGGGCATCGTCGTACTGCCCCTCGTCGGCTTCGACCCGCTTGAGGATACGCCCCCGGCAAAAAGGATAGCCCAGGAAGTCGATAAAGCCCCCGGAAGCCCCTGCGTACTCGAATCTCGTACGGTCGAGCCACGAAACCAGCTTGGGCGAAACGACCGCCACGTCGGGCTCACGCTCCAGAACGCCGAGGATCGGCTCCAGCCATCCCCGGGGTGTCTCGACATCGGAATTGAGCAACAGGTAATAATCCGCCTCGACCTGCGCCAAAGCGCGGTTGTAACCGCCCGCAAAACCGTAATTCCGGTCGAGGCGCACCACGGCGACGGTCGGGAACTCCTCCGCCAGCACCGCCAGCGACCCGTCCGTCGAACCGTTGTCGGCGACGACGACCCCGACCCCGGCGGGAGCCGCGGCCACGACGCTCGGCAGGAAGCGGCGCAGATGTTCCGCGCCGTTCCAGTTGAGTATGACGATTTTAACGATTGGCATTCGTGCGTTTGTGTTTCCAGCGGCGGTGCGACCACATCCAGAGCTCGGGATGCTCGCGGATCATGGCTTCTAAACGTCTAACGTAGCGTTCCGTGATTTCGTATTCAGCGACCTCCTCCACACCGTCATAGATCGGTTCGAACGACATCTGGTAACGTCCCCGCTGCAAGCGCTCCATCCGGACGAAATAGACCGGCAGGTTACAGCGCAGCGCCAGTTTCTCCCCGCCGTCGAAGAAGATCGTATCCTGATTGAGAAAGCGGAACCAATGGCTGTCGGGGCGGCGCGGCGGGTTCTGGTCGGCGATAAGCCCCATCACGAGGTTCTTGCCCTCGATGCCGCGTTCCCGGTTGCGCAGGTAGAAGCGCAGCGAATCCTTCATCGCCACGGTCATCGAATTCTCGTAGTTGCGCAGGCGCTGGTAAAGGCATTCCATCACTTTGCTGCGCAGCGGGTGGTAAACGGCCACGAGCATCTGCGAGCGTTCGTAAAGCCCCCAGTAGGAGCAATACTCCCAGCAGCCGAAATGGGCCGTCATGGCGATCCAGTCGCGGCCGTGCACCTTCGCATAATGTTCCTCGAACCCTTTTACGGTGAGAACCGTACGGCCTTTTTCCTCGCCCATGTGGGCCATATTGACCGTATCGACGAAAATCTCGGCAAGCGTACGGTAAAAACTGCGGCAGACGGCCGCCCGTTCCTGCTCGCTTTTTTCGGGGAACGAGTTCCGCAAATTGGCCTTCACGACCTTCATGCGGTAGCGCAGGCAATAATATATGATGAAAAAGAGCAGGTTTTCAACAATGTAGTATTTGAACCAGTAGGGCATCATGGCAAACACCCGCGCCCCGAGCCACAGGGACTCCAACCATACCTTTTGTACGAAATTCAGCTCTGTACGTTTCATCCGGCAAATCAGCGGTTACGGTTCGACGAAAAGTTTTACGTTGGCGACCTTGGTGCGGATTCTCAGCCAGTTCGCAAGTGTCGTCCGGTCGATGGAATCGGAAGGGACTTTCGGCGTGACCACGCAGACGAGCGTCGTATCGAGCGGCGTGCCCGAAACGTCGAACGTAATGCCCTTCATCAGCGATATGGCCCTGACGTTCGTGGTCATGGCGCCCACCTCGCGCGAAATGTCGTCCACCTCGACATTCGTGACACGGTAGCGTTTCAGCTGCGCAGCCATCTCGCCGATGCGCCTGTTCTTCTCTTCCAGGAGTTCGAGGTAACTCTGTTGCAGCGACGCCACGTCGATCTTGTCTGTGGTGTTCGCCTGGCGGACGACCAGCTCGGCCTTGTCGAGCCCGAAGCTGCGCATCTGGGTGCGGGCGTTCTCGATCGTCCCGTCGTCGAGCGGCTCCCCCAGGAGCAGCAGTTCGATCTGCGACGGATGCCCGCGGTGCGCGTAACGCTTATTACACTCGATCACGCGCGTATGGGGGAAATTGAAGACCTGCGAGACATATTTGTCGGCCGCCGCTTCGAAAAGCGACACCCTGACCATGTGGAACCCGATGACGACGCTCGGGATGAAGGTCACCAGCGTGATGACCATCATCAGCCGCTTCACGTTGCGCTCGCGCACCTTGTCGATGAACGCCTTTTTCTCGTATTTCAGGAACCGCACCATGGCATAGGTCGCCAGGGCGATGAATACCGAGTTGATGAAAAAGAGGTAGAACGCCCCGAAGAAGAAGCGCATCTGCCCCGTGGCAAGGCCGAAGCCCGCGGTACAGAGGGGCGGGATCAGCGCCGTAGCGATCGCCACGCCCGGGATCACGGTCGACGTGCGATCCTGCCGCGTCTGCGCCACGATGCCCGCCAGGCCGCCGAACAATGCGATCAGCACGTCGTAGGTCGTCGGCACGGTGCGTGCCAGCAACTCGCTGCTGTTCGACGACAGGGGCGACACCAGGAAATAGACCGTCGAGGTGACGATCGCCACGACGAACATCAGCGCATAATTGCGCAGCGACTTTTTGAGCAGTTCGAAATCGTTGATACCCAGCGAAAGGCCGATGCCCATGATCGGCCCCATGATGGGCGAGATGAGCATGGCGCCGATGATCACGGCGGCCGAGTTGACATTCAGGCCCAGCGACGCGATCATCGTCGCAAAGATCAGTACCCACAGGTTGACCCCGCGAAATACCACCCCCTTGGAAATCGACGCCACGACCTCGTCGCGCTGCGCCTTGTCCTCATCGAGGCTGAAACGCCCCCGGAGGAATTCGCGCATCTCCCCCAGCCATGCCGAGAAAGAGCGTTTGACCCGATGCGTATCGTTGTTATTCATCATATCCGATCTTTTGTTCGTCGCCGTCCCCCTGCGTTTCCCGTCCGGGCTTGGGTTTTCCGGCCAGCACGATCACGAATTCGCCTTTGGGTTCGGTCGTGCGGAAATGCTCCAGCACCTCGGCGACAGTGCCCCGCACGGTCTGCTCGAACTTCTTGGTCAGTTCGCGCGATACGGACACCCGGCGCCCGGGGCCGAACACTTCGGCAAACTGTTCGAGGCATTTCACCACCCGGTAGGGCGATTCATAAAATATCATCGTACGCTCCTCGTCGGCGAGCGCCTGCAACTGCTTCGTCCGCCCCTTTTTCTGGGGCAGGAACCCCTCGAAACAAAACCGGTCGCACGGGAAGCCGCTCTGCACGAGGGCGGGGATGAGCGCCGTGGCACCGGGCAGGGTCTCGACCTCGATGCCGGCCTCGACACAAGTCCTGACGAGCAGGAACCCCGGGTCGGAGATACCGGGTGTCCCGGCGTCCGAAACCAACGCGGCATTGCGTCCGGCGGCAATCGACCCGGCCACCATCTTGACCGTGGCGTGTTCATTGAACTTGTGGTGCGAATGGAGTTTTTTCTCGATACCGAGGTGTCTGAGCAGGAACGACGTAGTACGCGTATCCTCGGCGAGGATGAAATCCACCTCGCGCAGCACATTGACCGCCCGCAGCGTGATATCGTCGAGGTTCCCGATCGGCGTAGGTACGATATAGAGCTTGGCCATGGGGCTATGCGAATTTACGTTCGAGCAGTTCCATCAGGAACTTCGCGCCGTCGGAATTGGCATTCCAGGCATAATTCTCGGCAATGTAGATCATGCAGTCGTCGAAATCGCCGAAGGCATCGAGCTTGTCGAGCGCCGCTTCGTAAGCCCGGGCATCGCCGTCGAACAGGTCGCGTATCATCAGGAACTTGTCGTTGATGCCGATGGCACGCCTCAGGTCGGTGACGGGCTCGCTGCGGCGCAGTTCCGAGGCCATGTCGCGCGGCGGCACAATCGTATCGGCCAGCGTCTGTTTGTCATGGTTGATCACTTCGCCCAGTACGGCCCCGTTATTCGGCGCCCCGTTCCCTGCAAGGGTAATCTCCTCGAAATCGGGCTCTTCGTCGTCATCCCCGGTATCGGACACGGGCGCCGGACGCTGCGGCACGGACGCCGCATACGCACCTTCGGCAGGGGCCTCATCCCCGGCGAACATACGCGGAGCCCCGGGAGCCGAAGCGCCAGGGCCGGATGCCGGTTCCGGGCTGTCGGTTGCCGGACTGTCGGTGGGACGGGCGTTACCCTGCCACGGGTTTTGCGGCGTCCCCCGCGGCAGGTGCCGGAGCAGGCTTTTCGGCCGTCGGCCGTGCAGCCGTGGGTTCGGGATTGTAAAGCGACATGATTACCCGCTGTTTATGGCGGTGGCGCTGGGTCTCCTCTTCGATGCCGAACAAGGTCGGCGCGATCGGCTGCTGCGCTGCCGCAGGATGCGTCCCCGCTCCGGGAGCAGGGTGGGTAACGCCCGTTTCCGCCCCTGATCCGGCAATTGCTTCCGGTTCGGGCATCCCCGAGGGTGCTTCCCGGTGTGCGGGCTCGTCCCGGGGATCGGTTGGCTCTTTCCGGCCCGGATGCCCCCGGCACACGGGCAAACTCCTGCGAGCCGGAATCCCCATGCGATTCGGATGCCGCCGCAATATTTTCAGCCGGCACTTCCTTGCCGGCGCTATTTCCAGTCGATTCGGGCGCAGGGATTTCTTCCGCAGCCGGGGTTTCAGGATCGGGAACCAGCCCGGCAACCGGGGGTTCAGCCTCCGCAGTTCGCCCCGCAGCCGGTTCAGCCGGGATTTCGACAGGTTCCGCAACACCCCCGGCCGGCTCTTGTCCGTCCGCCGGCACGGAATCCTGCACAGATTCGGCCACCGTTTCCGCCGCGGTATCGCAATCGGGGAAAGCTGCCCCGGGCTCCGCCACGGGCAAGCCGGCCTGGGGCGCAATGAACCCGGATTCGGGTTCCGGCCCGGATCCGGAGAGCGACGGCAATTCGGGTTCCGCCACGGGCAGCGGCTCGATCGAAAGCACTTCGCCCAGGTCAAGGCTGACCGGGATCTCCGTCGGAAAGGGTTCCTGCCGGACGGCATCGGCCGCAGCGGGTTCCTCCTCCGTACCGAAACGCACGGCCTCGTAGAGTGTCCGCAATTTATCGAGTGCGAGATCCCGCTCGAGGGAGCCGATCTCCTGGGTCGCATTCCAGCCTTCAACAATTTCCGAGAGCTTGCGCAATTCGCTCCGCACGTATTTCAAATCCATAATCCGCACACTTTTTGCCTCCAAAGATAGCAAAAATTTACGAACACACCGTGCAAAACCCGAGATAATATCCCCGAGGGCCTGCGGTGCCGCTGCGGGGCACAAAAAACGGGGATCGACACTCAGCCGATCCCCGTCCGTATGCGGGCGCCGCCCTACTCTCCGAAAATGTGCCGCGCATAATTATACCCGCAGGCATCGTAGATCCGCGCCAGGCGGCGGACACGGTGCAGATAGCCGGCATAATCCTTCCGGTCGAGGCTCCACCCCACTTCGGCCAGCGCGCTCAGGCGCGGCAGAAGCATATATTCGGCATGGGGCCATGTCGCGATATACTCCGTCCACAGGTTGGCCTGCACGCCCAGAATACAAGCCTGCTCGGCAGGCGTGAGCTGCTCGTAAGGATCGAGTTCGTAGACCTTCTCCACGGGTACGTACCCGCCGATGGCAAGGGGTTCGCGGGCCGTATCTCGCGTCTGGTAGTAATCCAGGTAGCAGTTCGTGGTCGGCGCCATGATGGCATGGTTGCCCTGCCTGGCGGCTTCGATGCCCCCTTTCGCACCGCGCCACGACATGATGGTCGCCGTCGGGGTGACATCGCCTTCGAGTATCTCGTCCCAGCCGATCAGGCGGCGTCCGCGGGCATTCAGGAACTTCTCGACGCGCGCCGTGGCGTAATTCTGCAACTGGCGCGGACGCCTCAGCCCTTCGGCCTTCATGCGCGCCTTGCAATGCGGGCACTTCTCCCACATCACCGTCGGGCATTCGTCGCCGCCGATATGGATGTATTCCGACGGGAAAAGGCCGACGACCTCTTCCAGCACCCCCTCGATGAATTCGAAGGTCGTCTCCTTGCCGATGCAGAACACCCTATCGTCGATGTCCCAGGTCTGGCGCACCTCGTATTGCTCGCCCGTGCAGCCGAGCCACGGATAGGAGGCCAGCGCACCCACGGCATGTCCGGGGAATTCGATCTCGGGGATCACCGTGATAAAACGCTTCGCGGCGTAGTCCACGATGTCGCGGATCTCGTCCTGCGTATAGTAACCGCCATAGGGCGTTTCGTCGAACTTGCAGTTTTCGTCGTACTCGCCGCCCGGGTCGCGGCCGATCAGCGTACGGCTGCGTACGGAACCCACCTCGGTCAGCTTCGGGTATTTCTTAATCTCGATACGCCACCCCTGGTCGTCGGTAAGGTGCCAGTGGAACACGTTGAGCTTATGCAGGGCCATGATGTCGAGCGCCTCCTTCACTTCGTCGACCGTGAAGAAATGGCGGCAGACGTCGAGCATCATGCCCCGGTAGCCCAGGCACGGTTTGTCCTCGATCGTCACGACGGGCAGCTCCACGGCCCGCACGTTGGCCGCACCGTAAGCCGCAGCGGGGATCAGCTGGCGGAGCGTCTGCACCGCATAGAACGCCCCGGCTGCGCTTCCGGCAACAATCTCCGCACGCCCGGGCGTAATCTCCAGGCGGTAGCCATCCGCCGGCATCGCCGCGTCGTACGAGATATTCAGCGCCCCGTCGAGGGGCACGTCGGCATGCCGCACCCGCAACCCTTTGCCGAACACCGGTTCCAGCACTTCGTCGAGCGCCCCGGTCACACAGGCCAGACTGTCGTCGCCGGACAGCAGCACCGCTTCGGTCGAAGCGGTCAGCAAAAAGGTTCCCTGCCCTTTCACGACACGTTCGGGGAGCGGCACCACCGCGACTTCATCGTCGGCGGGGATTACCTTACCGCAGCCGCAGAGGGCCGCACAGAGGACAACGAGGAGTATAAGTCTCTTCATATCGGGCTTGTTTTAAATGGGGTTGCTCAGGAACACAAGGTAAAAATAAGGCAAAAAACGGACAAATCAAAACCCCGGCCCGTTATTCGCACGCCGAAGCCCCCAGCAGCCCCACGTGTTCGACCGACGAACAGCAGATATGGAGCCGTTCGACCGTCTTGGCATACGGGAACTGTTTGAGCTGCTCGTACATCGCCTCCCGGAAAAACCCGTAGGCATGGGCGATGCTCCCGCCGAAAACGATCGCTTCGGGGTCGTAGGCATAGAGAATCATCATCACCAGCCGCCCGATGTGCCCGCCGAATTCGTGCCACAGCGCCAGCGCCGCGGGATCGCCCGCCAGGGCACGCTCGTAGGCTTCCTTGCCCGTCGTGCCGCGGCCTACGAAGAAACGGCTGCTGCAATAGTATTCGTAGTCGCGGTCGAGGTACGGGATGCTCCCGATCTCCCCGGCGCCCGTATCGTGCCCGCAATAGAGTTCGCCGCCGATCACGATCCCCGCGCCGACACCCGTGCCGAGCGCCACGCACACCACGTCGCTGTATGCGCTCGCCTCGCCGAAGCGGCTGACGCCCAGAGCAAAGCAATTGCAGTCGTTATTGACATATACCGGGACGCCGAACCGTTTTTCGAGCAGATCTTTGAGGTACACCTCGCGCCACGACGGGATGCCTACGACATTGTAGACGATCCCGCGCGCCGCATCCACGACCGACGGCACGCCAATGCCGATGCGGGCGACGTCGGGGGTGATGAGCTTCCCGATGAGCGAGGCAATATGATCCACGACCTCCCCTTCGGGGCGGTCGGCTTTGCAGGGTTCGGAGAGCAACCGCACGATGCGGCCATCCTTCACCAGGCCGGCGCGCACGTTCGTGCCGCCCAAATCCACACCAATCCTCATCGCGCAATCAGTTGTTATTTCCGACTTTCGCGACTTTCCCGCCGCGGAATTCCACATGGTCTGCGATCCGGCCGTCGCGCTCGTGTATCCACGTCTCGAAGCCTCGCTCGCCCTCGGTCAGCACAAGGATGCGCACCCCCGGCCGCAGGTTGTTGTAGGTCGTATCGTCGCCCGAAAAACGGCCGTAACCCAGAGCGATGCCCTTCTCGGCCACCACATAGTCGATGTCGTGGTCGTGTCCCACGAAGGTGCCCATCACATCGCCGCACTCGACCATCGCGGCGAACATGCCGGGGTTCAGCGCCCCGGGGCATTCATCCTCGGCGGCACGGCCGACATGCGTATTGTCGGGGTTCCGCCATGCAGCGACGTATTCGGGCAGGGCGATATGGAAAAACGCCAGCGCCGGCAGCGGCTTTCCGCCCGTGGGCGCGGGGTAGGGGGGGGCGCGTGCGTGGTGC
>OGQV01000596.1_pt1 | contig 33237 bp, 45 predicted proteins | sample 1553311 | NCBI WGS metagenome assembly OGQV01 (sample SAMEA2579976, study PRJEB22360) | human gut metagenome
AGCTCAAAACACACCAAATCCAACCCGATTTTGTACTTTCGCACCGTTTTCAGGCATTGAAAGATGACACGAAGCCGAAAACAGCCCGTTTTCGACATAAAAAGAAAAATATATTTCAAAGCTCGATTTAAATATATTTTGCCTCTTTTTTGCTCGCTGCACCTTCTCGAACATGTGCCCGAGAAGGTGCTCGGCAGGGGTGAAATCTTGAAAGTATGCTCTCAGCGTTGTTGAAACAACGTCCAACCCTTCTTCAACCGGCGGGGTTTAATCGGCTGACATTTCAACCGAAACCTATCTGCGGCGAATCTTGTTCTGGTTCCCGTCCGGGAACATTTCAAGCAGAATATTCAAGCACTCGCCAAAACGCTGATAATGAACTATCTCCCTTTCGCGAAGGAAACGGAGCGGAGCGAGATACTCCTCATTATCCGTAAGATTCATGATATGTTCATATGTTGTGCGTGCTTTTTGTTCAGCCGCAAGATCCTCGTTTATGTCTGTAATCGGGTCACCCGTGCATTGTATATATGCAGCCGTAAACGGAATTCCGTTCGGGTCAGCGGGGTAAATTCCGTAACCGTGCATGGTGTAGTAACCTATCAGTCCCGCTTCGGTCAATTCGTCAAGGGATGCATTGCGCATGGACTGATTGATCATAACGCCTATCATTTCCCAGTGTGCGATTTCTTCAGTGCCATGATGATGCACATAAATAAAACAATAGCCGCCGAACGCGAAGCTCATGCGGCTATTGCAGTTAGTGTATGTGTTTTAGAAATCAAATTGTGCTATGCACTGCATCGATGTAATCGATGGTTGAGGCGCTGGAGTTTCATTCTTTTCCTTTTCACCTGACAGTCCAATAAGAATAAAACCGCCCCAAATCGCAACCAGTATGATGATTTTCCAAAGGGTCTTCAGCTTTTTCGATCTCACAACGATGATAGTCAACGGGATCGGGAAAAACAGTATCCACCCGATAATCCACCACTTGAGGTTCTTCTTTTTCTTCTCTTCCCTCTGCTGTTCTGCAATGGTCGCTACAGCCGCATCCCTCCGAGCCTGCATACGTCCTACCTCAAAATCGTACCCAGCCTGCATATGTCCTACCTCAAAATCGTACCCAGCCTGCTTTGAGTTGTCAAACTGTATGTGACGTACTTCGTCATCAATCATAATTGGAGTTTCACAAAATGGACATTTGGCCTGTTTGCCGTCGGGATCGATACTCAGCGTACCGCCGCAATGCGGACATTTCATGCTTATAAGTTTCATTGATGTTATCTCCTTGTTCGGCGATTTTATTCATTGATATAATGCATACCACATAAAATCACATATTTCAATCTTTTTCTGCATTGAATTGTTAATACTGATAAAGCACAAGCTGCGCATGTACAGCGAAGTCCAAGGTCGAGGTACAGCTTAGCGGCAGAGCTATCCGTTACGTTCGCGCGCACGCGCGTATATACGGGCACATATATGGGCGTGCATGGCGCGCGTTTCACGCGTTCGCCTTGCGCGCGCTTATTTTTAATACTCTATAGTAAATATTGTTACATTGACTACATTAATAGAAAAAGCCTGCATTATAAAGACTTTTAGGGGCAACATTACGCGCAACAAAAACATAAAATAATTTAATATATGTTGCCCCTCGATGTAACGGTTTATTGAGCGTTACACCTTTTGTTGCGGTGGTTGCAACTGACTGTTGCTCCGGATGAAGCCGATACATTTGAATGCATGGAGTTTCAGCAACTTGCAATTTTGGAATTGAGAGGTTTGCGAATTCAAGATAAAGTCGCTGCCAGCAGAGACTCAAACGCATGACGCCGATGGAATTTTATCGCGCTGCGACATGAAAAAGGTGCTGCAAATATGACTTGATTTCGCAACAGCCGCTTTTCTTTGGCTTACTCCAAGCCCAGTTCTTTTTTTTAGCAATCGAATGCCTTCGGTTACAGCATTCACGCGCTGCGTTCCCATAGCAGCCGCGCACTTTTCGGTATCTTTGATCTCCTGCCTTTGACAGTCGAAAGCCGATTTTCTCGGTGCGCGGGTTTCGTTGTTGGTCTTCCCGCGGGTGAGGAATCTTCTGAACCCGTAATCCTGTTTTAAAACGCAAATATATTTAACCAAATTTATAAAGCTAAAAACAAAAAATGCGCCCGCAAATTGCAATGCTTAACACTTTGCGGGCACGGGGTGAAACTTAGTCCTCTGTTTGCTGGATCTCCGGCAGGCCTGCAACACTGGTGAGCAGAGAGAGGATACCGGCAAGCACGGAAGCAGATGCTACTGCAATCCAATTAACATCACCGAGTACAGCTGACGTGCCGATAGTTGCAACGGCAGTCTGAGCGATTGTTTTAACGGCACGGATGCCTGCGGCTTTGAGCCAGAGTTTTGTTTTTACGGTCATTGTTTTATCCTTTCTGCGGTTTTTCCGCATCATACTATGGGCAGTTCCATGGCGGACGTGTAGAGCGCATCCGCCCAGCCGTCACCGTTTAGGGCTTTGTAGATATCATGCTGTATGATTATTTGCTGCGTGTCCGTCTGCGTGCGGCTGCCCTTAACTATGATAGCGCGGCACCGTGCCTGTAGGCTGTCGAGAGTGAGCATCATAAGAGCTTGCCGTTCGGCGGATGCGGCGCGGGCTTCGGCGGCTGATACCTGCGCTGCCGCTTTTTTGCGTTCCCGGTGTGCAGTCAGTGCCGCCGTCACCACGGCGGTTAGTGCTCCGCTGCCAAGCACGGCACTAATCAATGTTATCCACAGACTTGCAGTCACTGGTTGGCACCGTCCTTCGTGATGGTAATGCGGATACCGTGCATCAGCACGGTTGCAGCATCATCCATCATAATAGGGTTAGTTTCAGCCGGTGCAGGTGTGCTGTAGTCAGCAATCATGCTATTGTATGCCGATTGGGATTTTGCACCCCACTTACCATCTTCCGCCAGAGCCTTGCCGTCACCATCTGTATAGCCTGCTGCATTAAGTGCTGTCTGCATTGCTTTGTATGCCGCGCCGGTGTGCATAGGGCTCGCTACCTCGAATTTTGCTTTTACCATCGTTTGTTCCTCGCTTTCTTCGTAATTGAATTTTACTGTCATGCGTCCGGTATGCGTCCACGGACGCTCAGTCAGCCGTGTAATTACCACACCGTACGCTAAACCGCGTGCCTCGACAACAAGCGGTTCGCCCGTGTGCGTAAATCCGCACACCCACCCCACATGTGTCATCTTCCCCTTGCTGTTTGCCATAAACAGTGCATCGCCGATTGTATAACTGCCATAGTTGTTGGTTGCTGTACGTTTTTCTGTACACCAGTAGCGATAGTTCATGTCGGCATTTATATCTGTCTTTGTTCCGCATTCATGCGTGAGGTACGCATCCAATAATCCCTGACAGTCAGTTGCATAGTCGGCCGTCCTCCAACCCATCGTGTAGTAATCGTACGTTTCGGGTTTCCAACCTCTGGCGATGTACTTATCCCTGTATCTTGCAACGGCATCGGGGGTTGTTTGCACCCGTACGCTTCCAAACAGATAATGCCAGGGCTCCGTGCAACAATCATTGGTGGGTATAGGCAGCTGTGCACCCGCAGGAACGGATGCTGCATGGGTCAGCGCCCATGCTATGAAATCACGCACCTTATACATCGTTATCCACCTTTACGCACTGGTTTTCCCAACGTTTATATGCGTCAAAATAAATTTCATTTTTTGCGCCATTATAAGTAATTTCATAATACATGCCGTCGGGTATTGCTGTAGACAGCAGCGCCTTGTTATTGCCGAGCGTTTTGCAGCTCCAAACAACATATACATCATCCACACCTATCAGGGTGTTGCGTGCCTTGCCGTCATTTGCGTTGTAGTATCGCACCACGGCATCTACCGCTAATCTAAGAAACTTTTGTGAATCCATGTCTTACTCCTCCTCATGAATAATTTCTATACCGTATGCCTTTGCAACGTCGTGTTCAATTCGACAGCCGCGTGCAGTTTCCCAACCTTTGCAGAAATATGCGGCATTGCACTTGGACATGTTTTCGATGGATTTGGCGAGAAAACAAAGCGGCTTGTTAACAACGCCTCTTTCATCCATTGCATCCTCACTGTACCATTCGTCTGTGAACAAAGTGTTCATGATTTCATAGTCCATTTTGGTGAGAATACGAATCGCTCGTTCTCTTGCAGTTGCAATTTCATCAGCTGTTTTTCCTGCCATAGGCTGGCTAAACATTGCCTTCTTCATCGGTTCCCTCCTTAATAATCGCTTTCGTACATCTCAATTTCGTAAACATTGAGATAATAGGGCTGTCCGGTCTGATTCGTTTTGCGCATGTTGATTTTGAACAAACGCCTTGCCTCGGGCATATCAATGCGGTCGATAGATATGTCAGCGGTATTGCCGTTTGTGACATGAATCTTTTTCCAAGCCCATGCAATCTGACAGACTCGATTCCGTTCGGAGATGGTCAGATTGAAAAACGATTCTTCCGTGAAGTACCTTTCGTTAAGGATATAAACATCCCATGACGAGGTGTTCAGGTTGGAATCTTCACCTGCAGAACCGGCATGATATATCTTGAGTATCGGATTTGCAACGGGGGTATGAATGTCGAATGCAACCCAACCGTTGATGCCGGAGGTGTGCCACTTGTCGGCTTCGCGATCACTCATCTTTCCGTCGAATGCGTGCTGCGGTCCGTTCTTCGCATAATCCGGATACTTCTTATTGTAGTAAAGAATGGCGGCATTGAGTGCGAGGTTCTTTCTTAGGTGATAAATCGTTTCGCCTTTAAGCACCGCTTTCTGCACTTGTTTCCCGGCAGCGTAAAACTTTCCGTTCCTGTCCAGCGTTCCTAAAGACTGCTTAGCAAGATAGGCTTTCATTCGGTTCCTCCGTTTTCGTCGTGATTTTCAGGTTCGCTCGGTTCTGCGGTATCGTTTTCAACTATGAGGTACAAAACGTTATCGTCCTGCTGTTCCGGCAATTCTGTAACCACACGGTAGCGCATGTACCCGGTGAAATCAAACGTCCCCGCCATCGCTTGCGCACAATCTTGTGCGGTCTGTGCGCTTGACGCTGCTGCGCTTGCAGCCGTCTGTGCGGTCTGCGCATCTCTTGCTGCTGCTGTGGCTGCCTGAGCCATATTGTCGGCTCTCTCAAGAATCTGTCCATACACATCCTCGTCGGGCTCTTGCGGTGTACCTGCGGCGTCCGTGATGCATCCGAAACACCTGATACGCGCCGGCGTAGTCGTTCGGATGTTGCCCGCCTCCAGGCCCACTTCAACCGCACGTACTCCGCGCAGTGTAGGTATCGGGCACTCGTCGCCGTCGAAGATGACGCGTTCGTTTCTGCGCTCTCGTCCCACTTGGTACACGAAAACCGCGACGCGATTTGGGAACTCCGCCCACTCGTCATCCAGGTCGAACACGGCCGTGTAATCGCTGTTTCCGCATACGATGAACGCCGGTGGTTGTGATTTAGCAATCTTATTGCGTACTGTGACATTAATTGTTGGCATAATCTTTCCCCCCGTTTTATCTTTTTAGGAAATCTCGGAATAATCCGTTTTCTGCATTTTTATGTTCTCGATGATTGTTGACTATGTGCCGGATTCAGCAGAACCCAGTTTGTCCCGTTAAAAATCACCAGCGCCGTCATGCCCGCCGATATGTCCGCTGCGGATATCGCCGCATTGGTGTAGCAGTTTATGATTGCCGCCGCACCAGTCCTCCCGATATTCAGCGTTGGACCCTCGGCGGAGTTAGCATTGGTGAACCTGACCGCCACAATAGCCCCCGTTACCCGCGTGAATCCCGACAGTGCAGCCGTTTTAGCCGCAGTGGCCGCCGCCGTGCCGCACACACAGTAACCGCGTCCGAGAGCTTTTGCGGCTCCCAGCGTAGTGCTTTGCCCCGTGCCGCCTCGCGCAACCGAAAGCACGCCGCCTGTGATATCCATCGCAGTGTGCGCGTGCGTGGTCGGAGCAAAAGCGGCCTTCAATTTGGCGTAAAAAGCCTTCAGTCCGGCAATGTTCACGTACGCCGCGCTCATACGACTATTGCCTCTATTTCAGAATCCGGAATCGGTGTCAGGTCGTCGGCCGCTACATACTTCGACAGATCTATAAAGCCCGCCAGCACATCCCAGAGGTAGACGGTGTTAATGCAGACGCACACAACATTGGTTCCCACCGGATAGGCTTTGCCGGCTCCCTCAACAAACTTATCCGTCGTTGTGAAGTCCGTTGTTGCATTGTACACGCACCCCAGCACCGACAGACCCGGCGGCGGCAATACCGACATATCCAGACTGCCCGAGGGCTTGTACACGCCCGACACCATCGATGCGACATACGCCGCCACGGCCTTAGGGGTTGCGGCATATGTGTCGCTCGATGCGTTTTTGCTGATATCCGTACACAGCTCGGTTTTTGTTGCCCCTGCTGCTATTCCGCTCAGTTTTTCCTTTTCAGCCGCCGTATAGTCGTTTGAGCTCAGCCCTTTTCCCGTCACCTTGTCTACCTTGGTTGTATCGGACGGATGCACATGATCGCCGCGCGCAAAAGCTGTTTCCACGCCGACTGCGGCGGTGCCGTCCGCTTTGGGCAGAGTTGTTGATGCTGTTGCTCCGTCCGGCACATCGGACGCGGTTATGAATCTGCTGTCGTTTTCAAGCTGACTGGTTTTTGTGGGTATTCTGCCCGTGACCCACTCTTTCACCCTGCCCCAAAAGTACAACAGACCGGTTTTGTCCACATAGGTTTTTGTTGCCATTAGTCTTTTTCCTCGCTATTCGAAAATTTTCGCGATATCGGCAAGCGCTATCGCGCCCACTGTCGGATCGCTTTCAGGATGCTCCTCGTGGTATTTTGCAATCGAGCTTTGCAACTGCTCAGGAGACACGCCGATCGCTATAAGCTCCCTCGCTCCGCAGTCTCGGAGGCTGAACGTCCTGTTTCCGATTGTTATTTGACTTATGTATTCATCACGTTCGTCTGCACCGATCATATCGCTTTACTCCCCGCTCATGCTGACGAGATTCACTCTGTGGGTTTGCCCATGCACCACAGTGACGCTCACAGGTATGCAGCCCACGGATCCGGTGTAGTACGCGACATCGTACGTACCGCCGTATCGCACCACAAGCTCCGCTTTACCTTTTGCATCCGCAGTGGCCGAGTACTGATGATTCCCGCTTGTCGCTATAACAGTCGCATTTGCCGGAGCAACGACGCTGATCGTTGCTGCGAACCACGTCAAAACTGTCTGATACTGTTTTACGGTATCGACCAGCACTGTTTTCGGAACAGCTTCGCGGTCTGATTTGGCGGCTGTAATTACCCAGCTCCCGTAATCCGGCAGACCGAGCGTTTTGGTGTCACCCCCCACTCCCGCAATCACCCCCGCGTCACCCGTTGCTGTCACATCTGCATCGGCGGCATTAGTCACTATGATTTGGGGCTGCAGCCATGCTGTCGGCAGCTGCGCCTTAGGTACCCGTCCTTTCACATCGAGAGACGCTACGCCGTTCGCTTTTCCTTTTTCTGTAGCTGCGACATACTCAAGAGCCGGAATCTGGTCTTTCGGTACCATACCCGATTCATCGATATCCGCTTTTTTTGCCAACGCCGCATCTATTGCTTCCATGTTCCTTCCTATCGGTGTAATGTCGGCGAAATCGCTGCTGTCGGGCACCGTCAGATTGTAGTTTGGTGTAATTCGCGCCATTAAGGTGTTTCCTCCTTTATTGATTTCCATGTTCTGATTTTTAACGCATTCCAAGCCAAGTGTGCAAATCGATGCCACTGATTGTACATGAGTTCTACATTTACCTGCATGTTGTACGGGAGCACACGCTCCAGCATATCTGACACCGCGCCTATCTGCGCAGATGCCGACAGAGCTATTTTAACCGTCACCGCAAAATCGGCATTGCTGAAGCTGAGTGTGTATTTATCACTTCCGCAGAGCGATCTGAGCTGCGCGTCCAAGCTGCGCCGTGTGTACGGCACACCATCGCCGTATAATGAAAGCAGCCTGAAACGCCTGCTCTCGAGCGTATCCGCTGTTTGCGGACTTATCCCAAGCATCACCTCCCGGCGAGCTATACCTTTTTCGGTTGCTTCCGTAATAAACTGATCGTCGAACACATTGTCGAGTTCGTCCCATACAGCCTTCAGTTCCGCATTTTCTGTGTCGGAGATTGCACGGAACTCTTCAATTTCGCACAGCATATCCGGCAGATAGCTTTTTACATCCACGCATCTGTTTTTATTGAAATTACGCACTTATGTCACCGCACTCCGCTACTGCGTCCTTATCCAAAACGATGTTCCCCGATTGCCCGACCGCTGCACTTGAATCCGCGGTTGTCAGTCCGGTGTTTGCCACATCTACAACTCCCGGTATTGACATTATCCGGTGTTCTATCTGAGACACGCGAACCGTAATGTTTGTTTGACTGTCCCACGCTGAGTTCAGCTCGGACATATAGTCCGTCACCGCTTTTTTGATTTGGCGGAAGCAGGAGTCGAGGCTGTATCCTTCCGCAAACGTCACGCTCGTGACAACATTGATACGGGTTTTCGTTACTCCCGCCACCGTAACTACATGGTCGATAGGTGCAAGTCCGATTCCGTCTCCATGATTTTCCGTCGGATCAATCACGGATTGCACCCGTTCAATAAGTTCCTCGGACGGAACGCCATAATCGCTGTCGGTTATTACGAGCTTTACCGTGCCTCCGCCGCTCCACGCACGATAGGGTTTGCATCCGCCAACCCCCGGTATGCCTTTGGTCACGGCAATATACTGCGCACGGTTAAACCCGTAAGTTTGGCCTGTAAAGCTTGCAAAATACCGACTTCTCAAGTCTTCCGTCGCTTCTGCATCTTCTCCGTGTACCACGATTTCGGTAAGCTCCCCGTATGTGAGGCCGTCAATGTACTCAATTGGGATCAGAGCCCCTATATGTTGCGACGGTGCGGACCCCGCAGTTTCGCATTCCATGTAGAAACTGCCGGCTTTTATTCTTTCGGTGACGATCCAGTTGAACTTGTCACACGAAAATCGTGACCCAATCGGAACGTCGATGTTGAAAGACCCTTTTGCAGTGGCTACTGTTGCCGGACGTGGCGTAATTCCACGTTCCGCACACCGACGCACGAGATATTTCCGACTCGCTGTGTCAGCAAAGGTTTCGTCTAATACGACGTCCATCGCTGCGTATACCATTGCCGTTTCAAAAGCGTTCGGGGCGAGCGCGTCGTATATGATTGACCCCTCTCGCTTATCAAGTTTTTTCGGTACGCGTGCAAGCTTTTGTGCAAGCAGCGTTTCAAATGTTTTACTTTCGAACATCAGATTCCCACCTGTTTTTCAGATTGCAAGTCGCCGAGAGTGCTCTTAACTGTAAATGAAACACTCGCTGCGTCGCTTTTATAATCAAATTCAAAATCCGTCACGTCAATGATGCGGTCATCCTGCAGCAAAGCCTCAGTTATCCGTCTTTGTATTTCCGAAAAAGCATATTCCTTCGGCTTCCCAATGAGATCCGCAGCCTCGAATCCGTACCGCCATGAGTAGATTTCATGGGCGTACCGCTCAATGCCGAGCGCAAGATACACCGACTGTTCCAGTGCTGCCAAGCCGTCGGCAAGTCCCGTCACGCAACCGCGTTCAAAGTCCACAGAGTAGGTCTGTCCTGATTGCAGTGTTTGTTCCATGCTTGGAATACTACTGTTTGGTATCACGTTTTCCCCCTTCCCAGCAGCAGGTATCGCTGCCCTCCGTTCGTGCGAAGTAAAATCACACTATCCCCTGCATTGAATCTCGCAAGACTGTTTTCTCGAACGATCAGTCCGTGCGCACCGGCATCGTCCAAACGCTCGGTTTCGACACCAAACCCGCCGCCTGCGGGGACAATGATTTGCGCGGATGTGAGCGTCAATTTAGGGTCTAATCTTACACGTAGAGGAGTGACGCTTTCGATGCTGCCATTAACGATTGCAACGGGCTTGCCCGCTTCTACCGCTTCTACGGCTGCGCGTTTAACTGCTGCGAGGAAACCTGTCATATCAGGACACAAATGTACCACCCCTTAACTTCAAATCCATCAAGTGCTGACCGTCTTTGAACCGATGCGTCACCTTTTCGACCAGCATGTAGCCCTGAACACTGATATCGTCAAAGCTCAATTGCACCACAACGGACGACCCCGCGCGCACACGCAGATCGCCCAGTGCATCGGACACGGAGAGATTGCGGGTCTTTTGATTATACAGACCCAGCAGAGCATCTGCTTTTTTCGCGCCCGATGCCGCGCTTTCCACAGTATCTGTGTACTGTAGCAACCCCCATCTGTTGATATTTGAGCCGTCTTTCGCTATAAATATCCGCCGCTTGTCACCGTTTTCACAAACAACTTTAATTTGATTGTAGGTCTGCGTATCAATGGAACTCGTATACGCATAATCTCCTGCAGTCCCCGCATTTACAACTAAGTTCAGTTTCATGCTTTCCGCGTCTCGCAGAGTGATCGCGCCGACGTCATCATAAAGCACATACAGTTTTGTTTCCGCTTTCAAAGTTTCGTCAAGAGCGCTTTGCACTATGTCAAAAAGTGATATATTATCCTCGGTTCTGCTCGGTATCACATAGTGTGTATCCGCAATTGTTCCGACATGCAGCCGGAAATCATCGGCAATCATCCGAATTACCTCGCCCGCCGTCTTATTCGTGTAAACATAAGTATCTTTGTTTTTAAAGTATCGGAGCTGATCGTATGCCGTCACGTCAAGAAGCTGCCTGCTGCGCCCGCTGCTCGATTTTGTAAAGACAAAGCCGTAAAAAAGTTCCGTGCCGTCCACCGCAAGCTTAACCGCATCGCCTTCTTCTACTTTCAGCACCTCATCCCGCACTACACAGAACCTCAGCTTGCCGGGGCTGCCTTTTCTGTCCCATTCCAGAGTTACTCCGTCTTCAACCGCCGGGTAATAGAGTGTGCTGCTGTTTCCGATTATTAAATCAATCTTCATGGTATGATTAACTCCTGCCCGGGATAAACGGTGTACCAAGGATTGCCCGTCCGGTCATTGGCTGTATCCATGAGCACCTTGTTTGCATAGTACAGATCCTTGTATTTTGCGCCGTCACCCATAAATTTTTTTGCAATTCCCCAGAGACATTCTCCGTTTGTCACATTATGTCTGCTCCCGTTCGGCCTGTCCGGGGTTTCTCTCGGTTGATCAACTCTCACCGCATAGCCGCCGTCAGCAGTCTCTTCCACTGTCAGCAGCTTCGTTGCATACGGCCTATACTGCTTTAACTTCACCGATACGGTTATGTCCGGTCCCGTTTCTGCTTTTTCGGATACCTCATAGTCCTCAAGACTTACGAGCATATTCGTATCGAACAGCCGTCTCCCGTTCGGTGATATACGGCTGACGATGAATCGAAACGGGACACGCCCGGTCATAAGCCGTTCAAGCTTTGCAAGATAATATTCCGGCCGACGATACTCCCCGCAAAAGCTATAGCCTTCCGACATCGGCAGGAGGAAGTCGAAATTGATTTCCGTAAGTCCGGGTATCTTCAGAAGATTAATCTCGCCGTCGTTTATAAGCGTCAATGTCTTATTTGCACCCCTTATTTTCAGGTTTAGCGCACCCGGGGCAACCGGAAGCTCCGTCTCATCAATATAAAACCTGTACATTACTCATGCACCCCCTCTGCGGCTACGGCCAAAGCTTCCTTGAACCCTTCAACCCAAGTATCTAACACTCCGTCCAAATCCATTTCCGAACTTATGCTGTTGCTCATCCCGGACATATCGATTTTCACCTCAGCGGTCGTAAATCGGTTAATTGCTTCACGCTCCGCTATGTCGCGCAGGTATGTAAGCTCCTCATTGCTTTTTCCTGTATTTTCGGCAATGCACCCCGTGTTGTCGGCAATGCCCGCTGCATCCTTGCCTATGTCATCCAAAGTCCATGCATAGTTGTATCCGGCTCCCGTATCTCCGAAGCCCATGCCGCCGGTACTGTCCATTCCACCCGTGCCGAAATCTCCGAACATGCTGGCAAACGCACCCTTTAGCGAGTCTTTGATGTTTCGCCCCACTTCTGCGCCGGCATTATAGGCGCTCGAGCCCCATCCGTCTTGAAACACATCGTTAGTCTGCATACCGCTGTTCCAGCCTTTACCGAAGTCCACATTTTTCGTGCCGAAGGCGTCTCCGACGCTGCCGTACGAAAAGGTGTTGAACCCTTCATTCCATGCATCCTCAACACTCGCATAGCTTTCTTTTTTGCTGTTGAGCTCATCGATTTTCCGTGCCGCAAAGTCCAGCCCGGACGTATCAATATTTAAGCCCATCCAGCCAAGCACGGCGTTTGCCATCTCCGCAAGCCCTTTCAAGCCCTGCGTAATCACATTCACCATGCTCCAAAAACCCTGCTGTACAAATATCCATGCGTTGTTGAATGCCACGCCTACATTGCCCAAACAGACCTTGAATGCGTTCCAAATGCCGATTCCGAGGTTTGCGAACCAGAATCCGACATTCTTGATTATCTGCCATATTGCAAGCCCAAGGTTTGCAAACCAAAGGCCTATATTTTTAATACTGTTCCATATCGCCACGGCGACATTTGCGATCCATAAGCCGACATTCTTAAACAGTGCTCCGAGCCAGTATACCGCGCCGACGACCTGCTCGTAGAATATTGCAACAAGCACGATAAGCACAATGACGAGAGCAATTATCCATGTAATGGGGCAGGCCCATATTGCTGTGTTAAGTCCGTATTGTGCTGCTGTTGCGGCAAAGGTTGTACCCGTCTGCAATGCCGTTGCGGCCGCAAAAAATCCCCTCGCTGCCGCCGCCGCAATATCTACTGCCCTAACCGCGAATACAGCCGTTTTGTACAGCATCAGCGCCGCCACAATGCCCAGTATGATGGGCTTGATCCAGCTCCAATTATCCACTATGAAGCTATACACGGCGCATACGCCGTCAAAGACTGCCGCCAGTGCCACGGCCATAACAGAAAACGCTTTTAGCAGCCCGTTTACGGTCCGCTGTACCCTTTCACTATTGGCGAGCCGGTTAATCTTTGCAAGAACCGGATCCAACGCTTTAACTGCTCTGTTTTTCATCGATGTCCATATATCGCTCCAGGTTTTGGGCATACTTTCAAATTTGGCGTTGGTTTCGTCCGCACAAGCGAACATTGCCGCCTTTACTATGTCCGCAGTAATCTTTCCGTCAGCAGCCATCTCTTTGAGCTGCCCTTTCGGTACATCAAGATACTTTGCGATTGCTTGGATTATATTTGGTGCCTGCTCCAAGATGCTGTTGTATTCCTCACCACGGAGCACACCGGAGCCCATAGCCTGCGTGAGCTGCAGCATGGCGGAGTCAATGCCCTGCGCGGAGGTGCCTGCAATTTTAAACTGCTTGTTTACCTGCTCCATAAAGGCAATGATCTCTTGATTGCTGCCGAACGCGTCACCGGCCATAAGACCTAACTTCGCAACCGCGTCGGCCGTTGCCAGATACGCGCCCCTCGAGCGCTGTGCCGAAGCATAGATTAAGTCATTAAGCTCTGCGGTAGTTTGCAGTCCGTCGTTCATCATGGACAGCCTTGCATCGGTCTGCGTCAGTGTGTCCGATAAGCTAACCGTGCCGGATAATCCCTTCATGCCGAGATATGCTGAAGCAATGCCCTTGATTTTTCCAAGCAGGCCGTTTGCACCTGAGGTTCCGCGGCTCAGTTGTTGGTTCAGTTTGTTTTGTTGACTGTTGCAATCTCTATAGCTCTCTTCCAGCTCGTTCAAGGCCGCATCCGCTGCCTCGAATTCACGGCGTGCGGCGGCGATGTTTGCTGTGTCGAAGCTTCTGCCGGATGCACGCTGCACGGCATCAAAGCTGTCAAGCACCAGCCCCATCGCTTTATTGATACGGCTCAGAACCTTGGACATTTGGTCGTTGAGTACCAGGGATGACTGCACTCTACCCATATACGGCGCACCTCCTATCTCCGTTTTTTCGCTTTTCTTTTGGCTTGCTCCGCCTCTTTCTTTTCATTCTCAACCCGAACATCAATGGCAGCCGTAACAAAAGCGCGTTCATACGGATCGAGGTTCAAAAACAAAGACGGCAGCAAGTGGAATTTGTGGAGGGCGTAGTAGGCATAATTTGCCTCTTCATCGCCCCCCAATATCAGTTTTTTGCCTCGTCAACGATTTCTCCGTCGGTCGTGAAGCCGCAAAGCTCCGTGATCGCAATAATGAGATCGTCAAACTCGGCCGGAGTCAGCATGATTCCGACGAGCTGCTCCGCGCTCAGCACACCGTAGCTGCTCTGAAGCTCGGTGTTGCTGAGGTCGGGAAATACAACGCACCGTGCGGCAAGTTTTGCCTGATACTGCGCTGTATCCAACTCTTGAGTGTACTGCCCGCGCTTTCCATTAACCGGAATGCTGCGCAGGCTGTCTCTGCGGAGCTTTTGGTTTTCCGCCGCCGTAATGCAGGTGATTTCCCACTCCATTGCTTTGCCGTTTTCATCCGTGAAGCGCTTGGAGAGGGGAAAACTGCGGTTGTCAACCTTTTTTGCGTTCTGCGCCAAAAATGCGCTTAGTGACTTTGCCATAAAGCGTTCCTCCCGTTTCTGTTTTACATATAGCTCGGATTGCTGTGTTTTTCCGGTCTGGTGTAACCGCCGGCATACCCGCTGATTTCCTGCTCGATGAAGTCGTCCTCCGATCCCGCCATGGAAAGCAGCACATCCCCGTCGAGCACGCAGTCATTATAGATTTTCGTGCTGCGTCCGACGGACGTGGCCGGGTCATCGTTAGATACCTGAATTGTGAACGTCGGCATGACTCCCGTCCTTATGAACGTATCAACCACGTCATCAAAAATTTCGGTGCATTTGTATATCGTCATTGTAAACGAAAGTTCGGCAGTCGTGGGTTTCTTCCCCATGATCACGCTGCCCATGCGCGGCACATCCTGCGTTGATATATTCACCTTTCCTTCAAAGTCCTTGCACATCAGCATTGCATGCCTTTGAGTTCCGAGCGTTACAAACACCTCTGCAAATTTAGCGACAGGGGCGTCATTAGTCGCCATGGTTCTGTTTTTATCCATACGCGTATCCTCCCTTACCGGATAATCACGCTCATATAGAGCTTATCCATCGCGCCGGCGATACTCAGTCCGTCAACCGACAGCGATACCGCACCCTTGCTGTCCCCAAGTCCAACCGTCACGATCTCAGGATTGAAGTCCTCCACAACCCCAACAGTCACGAGCTGCCGAATAATGGTCACAACATCGTTCCACAGAGCCGCGCGACCGGATGCGTTGTTAAGCACGGCGCCAATGTATTTTGTTCCGAAAAGTACGGCAGTGTCATTTGCGATTTGATCGCAGACACGCACGGTCTGGTTACTCTGAAACACACTGCCTTTTTCGGCGGTAAGCGTAACGAGCGTATTGATATCTTCAAGCACTCGGGCGTCTCCGTTGACGTTATGGAGCATGAATTTGCCGGCGCTGATTGCAGACTCCAACTCCGCCTGCGTGTACGCTGTATCCACAACGAGCTCCCCCGTGTACTTTGCGTTTGTCAGCGATTTGTCAACGCCCACGGCCGCTTGTGCGCCCGCGACCCAGTACACCAGAGCCTCGGTGTCCGTGCCGTCCTGCGTCTTCGCATCGTTCCACACGCCGATTACGCCTTCGGTGTTTGCTGCAGGTTTAATTGCGCAAAGCTGAAACTTTGCACCGTTTTCCTCGCGCATCCTCTTTGTGAACTGCACAAACAGCGCAGTCACATCGACCGCTGAATCCAAGTCCTCCGCATCAAGCGGTTTGGCCGGGCAGCAGAGAGTGTTGAATGAATAGCTTTCTATTGCGTCCAAAAAAGCTTGATAGTGGTTACCGGTGACGGATGCGCAGTCTTTTCCGCCCGTCAGCGGGGTGCCCGCTGTTGCGGACAGAGTAACCCCGGACGACTTGAACTTTACATATTCATTTTCGCCCAGTTCCGCAGCCGATTTAACGCACTGCTCGTCAACAACTTCTCCGTCAAGCACTGTCCTTACAACAAAGCTCCCTGCGTTGTCCACATCGTCGGCAACGCAGATGGTGATGTCGTTGCCACGCTTGCCGGGGTACTTCGCTTCAGCGTAGGTGTTGGCTGCAGTCTCTCCTGCGCCGAGACGATAGCAGTATACCTTAGTAGCATTGCAAAAGGTCTCACGCAGTGCAAGCATTTCGGGGGCATTGACGTCATACCCGAAAGTCCGCTTGCAGTCTTTTCGGAACTCCGCAGCGGTTACTGCAAAGACCGTCCCCTCCGGACCCCAAGACAAACTAAACGGTGCTGCTGCAACGCCGCGCGCGGAGAGGGCCGCGCTCGCTTTTGCGAGGCTTGTGAAATTAATGTACGTGCCGGGCAGCACTTTGTTTTGTGCCTGCCAGCAACCACCTCCGAGAGCCATTATCGAACCCTCCTTTTCAATCTGTTTTCTATAAGCTCGTCCACCTGTGCGAGTGTATAGCTTTCGTTATCCGCCAGCAGCACATTCAGCAGATCTCGTCGTGCCGCGTACCTTTCGGATCGCAGCAGCTGTATCTTCGTGTATGCCACCGCGCAATCCGTGCATATTTCGTTAGTCATATGTTCTTTCTCCTTAGGAAATTATATTAATGTCGCGAGACTTGCCATTGCTTCCTCATCCGCTTCGGCAGTCTCTCTTACGAAGTGCGGATAGCCCACGATGCAGTGCAGCACATTATCCTCAACGGTGTGTTCAAAGGATAGGCAATGCAGTTTGTCTCCGCCGGACGTTTCTACTGTGCCAAGCACGCTGGACAGGCTATGTGCCTTTTCCAGGCATTCAGCTCTTCCGCCCTCTTCACTTGCATAATAGGTCACATCAAACAGCACTTTACGCTGCGCGCGGTTTCCCATCCGCGCGATATGACTTGCGGAAATTGGCAGCACGTTGTAGTCCCCGTCCCGCAAGTCCTGTTTGATTTCTCCGCCATGGATCCGTGCCTCGGGAAAAGCACGGTGCAATGCAAGGGTTATTGCATCAAAAATCAGGTTATAGTCTATTTCAGCCATTGAAAATATCCCTCAGCAGCTTATCCACCCTCTTTTGCAGCAAGGCAGGCGTCCTGCTGTCCAATTCCTCCTCCGAAAGTGTGAGAAAAAACTGTCCCTCGACCCAACCCTTTTTCAGCCGCTTACCGATAGCCGGCACGAACCTGCCGGGCGTCTGTCTGTGCCCGAATTCAACATAGCTCGCATACCTTACGGGGTTTATAACCCGTATGATGTAGTAGCTGCCAGACTTTTCTACCGACAGCCCCTTTGCATATGCTCTCGGTGAGGTATCCTTGCCGGCCGTCCATCCGCGGCGCAGTGTACCGCCGTTTTTTCCGGTTTCTTTCGGATAAACGCCGAGAGGTGTACGCGGAATAACCAACGCGAGCAGCCTTGCGGCGAGTTCTTTTGATGTGTCCGTACAGAATTTATCCAAATCTGTCTGCTGCAGCTTCTGCAGCCGCTCCTGCAAATCTTTCAGTTGTTCAAAATCGACCTTTCCCCAACGTGCCATTTATGCCCACCCCCATAAAGCGAGCGGTATCTCTTGGTGGGTTGAGTACACGGCGGGTTTGCCGCTCCGCTCATATACCTCGGTCATACCGTTTTGCGTTATCGTGATTTTCGCTCCCGGTGGGACGGTAACGGTTCGGTCAATAAACAGCGTAATGCTTTGCACTGCCTGTGCGGCGCTGTTTTCCGGTTGAGTCGCGCTTACGGTATCAAATGATATTCGACAGGGCTCGTTCGAACAGATATCGGCCTCAACGGCTGCGGTGCGCCCTGTGTTTTCGTCCGTTGCGCTGTTGCTGCACACCGTGACGGTGCATTTCCCACGCCAAAGGCTTTTTACAGCTTTCGCATACATATCATCGACTACCATATGAGCCTCCTGAAGCGCGAGAACACGTATTTCGGCGGGTTGACAAGACTGTTCAACAGAGAATCGAACCGCGTCTCCGGCGTACTGCTTCCGTCGGATGCTCCGGCAAACTCAACCGAAACATCGCCCTCGGTAATCTTCTTGACGGAAGCCGTAAAGTCAAACTCCTCACCAAGCTGCCCGGCGGCCTTTTTGTCAGACAGAAAAAAGCCGGTTGCCATATCCACCCATGTGCGGTGCAGTCCGGGCGGTATATCCGCGCGATTGATATTCGCTCTGATTATCTCAGCAGCGCGGTCTATGGCACACGTAACCTCGGCATCCCGGACGGAAGCAGGCACGAAGTACCCGAACTGCAGCAGCCTATAAACAACATCATTGTAGATATCCATTGGCTGCACCTCCCTTTGATATTAGCCCCTGGAGTAGATCCTCGCAATGGGGATGGCTTTGTGGTTGATGTAGGAACGGCTTGCCGCCTGTGCCTCGCCGGTGTGAACAAGCACCCAGTTTGCACCGTTGGCAAGTTCTGCATCCGTGGGGGAGTTGCTTGCCTGGCTTGCCTTTTCGTAGGAAATACCAAACGGGGCAAAGCACTTGCGCTGTCTAATATAAAGGGTGTCCTGGCCGCCGTTCTTTGCCGGATCTCTATCCATTTCATACGGCGTTTTTGCACCAATATCCTCGTAGGAAATAGCACCCTTGCCGAGCGCATAAGTGGTGTAACGGGTGCCGAGCACCACATACATATCAGCGGCAAGTGTCTTGCTGCCAAAGTACGGGGTAACGGCAGAGAGCTTGATCTCACCGTCAGCGGGGCTGGCGCTGTTTGCAACAACCTTAACTGCATCCTCGGTGCTTGCGGAAGCCTCAAAATAGCCCTCCTCGGCGGGGAGGTCATCGTCAACCACAACGAGCTTGCCGTTCCAAGTACCGAGCTCAAGGCTGCGGGAAATACCGTCCTTGTCGGTGTACTTGAGGCGCTCAATGAGGTTGAGGTTTTCAAGGCCGGTGCTTACATCGCTGTGCATAAACACAAGCGAGAATTTCTTTTTGTTCGCACCGCAGGCTTTGTTGGTTGCGGAGTTGAGCGTGGTTGCCGTCATAGCACCGTCAACCTCTGTGGTGTGCTTTGCAACAAATTCCTTGCTCTTGGCATCGCCACTCATAGCAAATACGCCCTTGAGGACGGCAAGGATCGTGTTCTGGTCGAGCCCGTCCTTGTATTCGGCAATCTGTGCGGCAACGGCATCCATAAAGTCCTGTCCGCCCGTAATGTCATAACTGAAATCTCTTTCAACCCATGCCTTTGCACGACCGACTACAACAACGCCCTGCTCAAAGGTTTTGAGGGAGGTTGCAGTAATATCTGTCTGACCGTCATAGTTTACGGCATCACCGTCAAGCAGGCCGCGCATGGCAATGCGGGCGTATCCGGTGCCGTCCTGGCTTGCAAAAACGCTCTTGATATCCGGATTTGCGGCAAGAGCTGCCGACTTCTTTATTTCGTTCATTTTCAAGTTGGGAACGGTACCAACCTTGTACTTGAATGCCTCGGCGTTAAAGCTCTTGGCGTCAAATTTTGTATTGGGCATATTCTACCTTCCTGTTTATTTTATTCGAGCTTTGCTCCGGGGTTGGCCTCAAGATATGCGCAAAGCTCATCGTAGTTCATATCCTTCGGCTCTTTGCCCTGCGGGGGCGGTGTCCTGCCGCCTGCAGCGCCGGGCTGCATACCCTTAAACATCTGCCGGCCGTTTTCGTCGGCGCTGTTAAAGAGAAATGCGGTCGCATCAGCTTTTGAAAGCGTTTCGATTTCAGCGGTAAGCCCTTTAACGGCTCCGCTATCATCCAGTTTTGCATCCTTGAGGAAATCTGCCAGCAACGCCTTTACGGCAGTGTTATTCTTCGCTCCTGCAGCGGTGAGGGCGGCCTCAACGGCGCCGTCAAGGCGTACACGGGCAAGTTCTGCCTCATAGGTCTTTTTTGCCTCTGCGTTCTGTGTTTGCAGAGTAGTGATCTGTTCCTGCAAGGCCACAGTATCGCCCGTTGACTTTTTCAAAGTCTCAAGCTGCTGATCCCTTGTTTTCACATCGTCCTCTGCCTTTTTCTTTGCGGCGTTTACCTGGTTAAAATCTGCTTTTGAAACAAAGTTTTTGCCAATTTCAGCTGATACCTTGGCATCCACCTCGTCCGTATAGCCATCACCAAGTATGTTTTTTAACCACTCCAACATTTTGCTTTACCTCCTTATGGTAATTAGTTGCTTTCCTTGTTTTCCGGCAAGTCCCGGTAATGCAACGACCCGCCTTGTATTCCGCTGGGGCAAGCGGTGTTTTTGTATGAAAAAAGCACCGTGCGTTTTCAGCACGATGCTTTTAACAACCGTTATGGGGTTTATGAGGGGTTAGTTTGCTGCATAGAGCTCATCGTATAGTTTTTGGAGCTCTCGGCCTTTTTCGTTAAGGGAATAATCAGCGTTAAAACCAACCTCGGTAATTTTATCATCGAGGGCAAGGAGTGTATCGTCCACATCGTCAAGCACCTCAACGCTATATTTTTCTAATAGTTTTCTTTGTTCATCGGTAATATTCACGGTGTTACCTCCTTTGCCTTTTTGCTCTTGTGTATGGGGTTTGATTGTATCAGCGTGCCGGTATCGGGGTTAATAGTAACCGCCGCCGTTTTGCCAATAAACCTCTGGCTTTTGCCGTTTTCGTTTATGCGTATAGGATCCACTCTTCCCGGGTGGGTTATTGTGTCAAGTGCATCGGCAACGCTCACGCCGTTACGGCGTTGCTCAACGGAGCCGATGGTGCGGGCGATAAAGTGATCCGATTTTCCGGTTATTGTTATACCGTTGCTCGTAATCTTGCCCACCAATGCGTTATTTATGCCGGTGCTTGTTTCCTTATACAGCTTGAAATCGGCAAGCAGTGTAAGTTCACCGCTTTTAATTGCTCGTGTGTAAGCCTTAAAAGGCTGCCAATCATCACTATATTTGAGCTTTTGGAAAGCCTCAAAAGTTTTGGGGGCGTTGCTGCCAAGCCATTCTTTGTACCGTTCAAACTGCGACTTGTCAGCACTTTCATTATACCCTATTTTTCGCAATTTGTCAACGGTACCGGAGCCGTAAGCGGCATCCTGCATAGCTTTCCACTCATTGTATGTGGTATCTTTCGGCAGCTTGTAACGCTCACCGGTTTTGGCATCCCGTGCGTACCGTTCGCCCACGCCGTCCATATCGTCAAAATAAGGGGCGGTGCAGCAACGGCACCAAGGGTGGAATGGTGGGGCGGTCGAGCCTGGGCGGTAATCGCTCATTTTGAACACCTTACCATCCATATCACCGCAGATATTGCAGGTCTTTGTGTCAAGCGTGCCGATAATGCGGTATTTTTCAACACCCAGCTCGTTAAAGCAATCTTTTTGGGCTGCGCTTGAAAAATAGGCGCTTTCGGTCATTACCACACGGCCAGCGTTTTGCTTTGAAACATTAAACCGTTTGGATATTGCCGCAATAGCCTTGTCGGGTGCCTCACCTGTGGCAAGCATACGGGTAAGCTCCTGGTTTACGGTTTCAACCAATTTGGTTTTATCCGTCCAGCAGCGTGCCGTAAAGGTTCGGTTGTCAACGGTCCAGGGGCGGGAAAGCACCTTTCGCACCGTACCGGAGTTAAGGGCTTGCAAAGTCCAACCCACGCCCAAACCACGCTGCACCTCAAAAGCGGTGTGGTAATAGCTTTGTGTATATGACAGCTCCGAGGCATCGGTTGTGGCTTTTACTCTTGCCTGTGTCAATGCCTCGGCCTGCTGTCTTAACTGTATTTTAAGGCTTTCAAGGCGGGATATATGTACCCGTGCGGAGGCGTTTTCAAGTTCTTTTGCCCACGCACCGCTTATGGCGTGCTCCTTGCCGGCCTTAATGTACTGCTGTACCGTCCACTTAAACTCTTTAAGCTCACCGGCGGTAAGCAGTTTTTGTGCCTTGGCATAAGATATGCCGCCGTTGTTGTCGGCAAACCTTTGATACCAGGCACGCATTTGTGTATCAATCTGGGCTATGGCGGCATCAAACTGCTGCTCCAGATTTTTTACATATTCGTATGATTGATCTTTTAGGGCATCCTCCATAATTTTAAGGCGGCGTGCCCAATAATCGGCGTTATTCATTCAAAGCACCGCCCTCCGGACCGTTGCCCGGTGGGGTGTTCTGCCCATTGCCGCCTGCGGAATTTTCAAAAGCGGCACGGTAGGCATCTGCCTCCGCAGCTGCCGCCTCTTTTTCGGCTTTAAGGCGTGCAAGCTCCTCCTCCGGATCGTCCACCCACGGATGCTGCTTAACAATGGTTTCATCGCTGATAATGCCCTTTGACTTTCCGCAGTTGTCGATGGCCTCCGTTTCGTTAATGAGTATATCACGGTTAAAAATAACCGTTACATCCTCACCGTCAAAGTTGCCCACGCCGGTATTGGCAAGGTGGGCATTAACGAAAAAGAGTAGATCCTCAAAAGCGGCTTGAAATTCGGTTTCCATACCGTTTGCATCAAGATCAATATCGGAGTACATTGATCTTATGTTCATTTGGTTTGGCGTACCGTTCAGCCGGTCATCCTTGGCATCATAGCCCCCGGCGTTCTCGATTATGGCCTTTTTCAAAAGCTCCATAACAGCCTTGTAATTTTCGGCTTTTACCTCAATTTCCAAGGTGTCAACCGCGCCATCGGAGCCGTCCGTTGTCCGTACCTTAACAGCACCGTATGTGGCAAGGTTGCGCCTAAATTCGCCCAAGTCCTCACCGTCATAGTTGTGTATAACCAGCACGGTGTTGTGCACATCCTCCTCCATAGAGTTTACAAAATTGGAAAGCATAAGGTTAAGGGCATCCTGCAAGCACCGCACACGGCAGAGGAGGGGGAGTTCCCTGTGGTTAGCCTTAAAGCAAACCAAGGGAATCCTTGCCCAATTCAGCGCACGGGGCTTTTGAGTTTTGGGATCAACCACGGTAACATAGGAGCCGGAGGCTGCATCGTTGTCAATCTCAAGCGTGCCATCTTTCCAGATAAAACGCTCAACGCCGCCTGCGTGGAAAACCTCCACTTTTTCAACAATGCTCTCGTTGCCTTTTTCGTCATATTCGTAAATGGGAAAAAAGTGCACGGCGCAATCAAGATCGGTGTGTGCAGTATCGCTCCAGAACGGCAACACCTCGTGCGCCGGGAGCATTGCAAAGGCAAGCGTGCCCTCATCCGTATAGTAAGGGAACATCCACGCCTTGCCGCCTGTTAAAGCCTTTTCGGCCGCAATACGCAAAGTGCGCTGTGCCTTATGCCCAAACACCTTTGCAAGCGCCTCACCGTATGCGGCGTTTTTGGTGTCGAAAGTAACGGGCTGGCCGCAAAGGTAATTTGCCTTTTGATCCACCATTTTTGCATATTGGTTATCAATAAGGCGGTTGTTTGGCAAGTTGTCAACCTCTTTAAGCTCGCCGCCCTCGCCAATAACCGTGCGCTTGCGTTTCAAAATCGTTTGCATACCGTCATAGTATGCATCACCTGCTATTTGCCTGTGCCGTTCCTGGGAGGTCAACCACTTTTTGATCTCAAGCTCCAAAAACTGCTTATCTGTAATGCCCGGTACAATGTTTGCAGCCATACGGGCCTGCATTTCGATTGATGGGGAGTAAAAATTTAATGCTTTCATTTGGCTGCACCTCCTTTACTTAAAACTGTAATTCAGACCGGTGGAGTATTCCTCCAAAGCGTACCGCATAGCATCCATAAGGTGGTTAAAGTCATCTATGGGGCGGTTTAGCTTTTTACCGGTCTTTGTGTCCGTATCCCAGGTGTAGTTGCCAATCTCGGTAAGGAAATTGGTGCACCGTGGGTGGATAAAGATTTTATAATCTTGTATAAAGTCAATGCCGTTGTTGATACTGTCCCTGCCTTTGCGTGCCCTGCGTATGTGGGCAAGCCCCAAGGCGTAAAGGCGATCAATGCTTTTAGGCTCGGCGCTGTCAGCCCGAATTCGCTCTTTTGAATAGCCGGCCTTTATAACGGCATCGGCTATATCTTCGTTGCTCATTCCAAGCTTATATATCTCATCAATCACCCAAAGGGTTTTGCTGCTTGTATCTATCAATCCGCAAAAAAGTGCGGTCGGATCGTTTGCATACCCGAAATCGAGACCGAATGCCGATTTAACACCCGGCATTTTTCGCACCTCGTCAATGCTGAAAAGGCGCTCCTCCCAATTTTCATATACCAAGCCCTCAACGATGCCCCAATCACCGAGGCCGGCAACACGGTAACGGCGGGGGTTGTTTCGTTTCATTGTTTCAAACACTTTTTTATCGGCTGCGTCCAGCCACTCATTGCAGGTGTAGTTGGTTGTCATTGCAAGAATATCCGGATCCGGTACGGCATCAAAAAAGCGGTGTTTGATCCAGTGGTGCTCATTCCACGGGTTAAAGGTAAGCGTAATTTGTTTGAACAGCCCCGGCGGTACCTCGCCTCGGATGCTTTCGTCCAGGGTGTCAAAATCGGCCTCGGAGCTTATTTCGTATGCCTCCTCGATCCACAGCCAACAAAGCACCCCAACCTCAACGGTAATGGAGGTTACTTTCAGCGGATCATCAAGCCCACGGAAAAGGATCTTTTGCCCGGTAGGTTTGTAGGTCATTTCAAGCGGGCTTTCTTTTGCGTCCCACCATGCGCCGACCCCGAGGCGGTGTATAGCCCATTTGAGCTCCGTAAAGCAGCTGTCTTTTAGTGTGCGGTACGTTTTACGCACGCAAAGCAGGTTGGCTTGTGGGTATTCCATGATTCGCGCGATGCAGTTCAGCGCCGTTGTTTTCGACTTCTTGGACGCGCGGGAGCCCTTGACAACGCGGTATCTACCCTTGAAGTTCCAAAAGCTGCCGTACCCTTTGCCGACGACCTCGGGAAGGTTTACTTTCTTGGCGGTTTTAATCCTCAAGCCGATCACCGCCGGATATAACAACCGGAACGGCGCCTTCAACCGCAACCTTGTCTGTAAACAGGCCGTATCGCTTGCCTAAAAGCTCTGCGGCTTTTAGACGTTCCTTTTCATCCGGTGGCTTTTCAATAATTTTTGCCTCGGAGCATCCGTCACCGTAGCCTTCTACAACCACAACGCTCGCCCTGCTTTGCCCTCTCAGTACCGAAGAAAGATATTCCATAACCTCGGCCGCCTCTGCAGTCTTCCTGCTGCTGATTTCGGCCAGCTTTTCCTCGATATACGCTTTAATCTTAGCGTCTTTTAGCAGTCTCGAACCCGATGCTGCCGCTGCTGCGTCCTTCTTTACCATCGGATAAGCCGCTTTATATGCCCTTGTGGCGTTGCAGTCAATGATGTACTCATCCGCAAACTTCTGCTGTCTGTCAGTCACGGTATCACCTTCCTTTCATAGAAATCTTAGAAAAATAGAGAACAACCGACACAGCTTGTCCCCACAAAGCCGTGCCGGTTGTCTCGCCGAGGAGGTATCGGCTCTATTTATCGTTCCCGCAGTTTACATTATACACTCCCACAGCGTAACAAAAGTAACAACTTTAACCGCCGGTCTTTTTAATGTACCTGTAGCAAGTCATTTTAACGCCGGCTTCGGTGTTGCCGCCCCCGACTTGATACGCAATTCTCACCCAAGACAGGCACTCCACAAATCTCAGCTGAAAAATCTGTCGCGTTAAGCTGTCCGGGATCGCGGCTATGTACCGCTCAAGGCGGTTTCTCTCGTGCAGGCACTGCGTAAGTTTTGCTTGAATGATCGCCTCAAGGTCAACGATTTCTGCAATATACCTCTCGAGACGGTTTTCAAAACCCTGAGCTTTGGCACAATCGCAACTCGGCGTTCCCGGTGACGATGCTCTTGCGCGCAGATCCTCCAACCGTTCCTGGTCTCTTTCGATTTCCCGGTTAAGATAGTAAAGCTGTGATAATTCTTTTAGTGTCATATTGCCTTCTCCTTGATTTTTCTGATTCGTACCTTCAGCGCTTCCAGAAGGCTGTCCTGTACGTCGGCTTTGCAGCCCAGAGATTTAATAACGTCTTCGTCTGTACCGCCCAGCACCACCAGATGGTGGACTATGACGGGGTACGGCTGCCCCTGCCGGTGCAGGCGCTTGTTGGTCTGCTGGTACAGTTCCAAGCTGTCGTTCAGGCCGAACCAGATGATGTGATGGCCGCCATCTTGCAGGTTGAGGCCATAGCCACAAGACGCAGGTTGAATCAACAGCAGGTCGATGTTGCCGGCGTTCCAGTCGTCTTCTTCCGCCTTGCCCTCGTACACCCTCACCCGCAAGTGTGTAACTTCCAGCGCCTGTACCAGCCGGTCGCGGTCGTGTTTGAAGTTGTAGCATATGATTGCGTGCTGCCCGTTAAGCTGCTCCACAGTCTCAAGCAGTGCCTCGATCTTGCAATCATGTATGGTGATGACGTTCCCGTCCTCGTCGTACACAGCGCCGTTGCAGATCTGCAGGAGCTTGCCGCGCAGAGTAGCAGCAGAGCCCGCCGTGATGACTGTCTCGTCCACCTGAAGCAGTGTATCCCGCTCCAAGCGGTCATAGGCCTTCTGCGCTGCAGTGTCCAGCTTGACGGGGGTGTCCTCGTAAATCAGTTCGGGCAGGTCGAGGTAGTCTTCCGATTTCATGCTGATGCAGATGTCAGAGATGCAGCGGTAAATTTCGTCCGCTGCGCCCGGCTTCAGCGCATAGCTGAATATCGTCGTGCGGCTGCGCTTGTCCGGCACAAAGTATGCATCACGGTATGACGTGATGGTACGGCCCAGCCGTTGCCCACAGTCCAGCAGATACACCTGCGCCCACAGGTCCATAAGGCTGCGGGGATTCGGCGTGCCGGTCAACTCCACAATGCGGTTGATCCGAGAGCGCACCAGCTTCAACGCCTTAAAGCGCTTTGCCTGATAGTTTTTGAAGCTGCTGCTTTCGTCAATAACCACCATATCAAACGGCCAGCTGTGCCCGTAATAACCCACCAGCCACTGAACGTTCTCACGGTTAATTAGATACACATCCGCCGTTTGGGCCAGTGCTGCGGTACGCTGCCCCACGGAACCGAGAACGTGTACCAGCCGCAAACACGACAGATGTTCCCACTTTGAGACTTCTTTACTCCAAGTGGACTCTGCCACCTTCTTCGGAGCAATGACAAGCACCTTCCGCACCGCCCAGTATTCATACTTCAGCTGCTTTATAGCGGTCAGCGTTATAACCGTTTTGCCGAGACCGCAATCAAGGAATAAGCCCAATGCAGAATCACGGATAATTCGATCGATGGCGTACTGTTGATAGCTATGCGGGCAAAATTCCTTCATTCCTCAATACCTCTCTGCACCGTGCAAGCACAGCTTCAATCTTCTCCTCACTGTTGACCGCCGAGAAAACTTCAAAGCCCAGCGACCGCAACAATCCTTGCACATAAAGTTGCCGCTTGCGTTCTGTTTTCCCCGGTTTCTTCATCTCTACAAAAATCACCTTCGCGCCGGGAAGGAAAATAATCCTATCCGGCACTCCGGAGAAACCGGGACTTTCAAACTTCAGACAACGGGCGCCATTACCCAGCTTCTGGACGCTGGTTCTCAACTTATTTTCATAATAGTTTTCAAGCATTCAATAGTTCCTCCTGTAACGTTCGCGCGCACGCGCGTATATACGGGCACATATATGGGCGTGCATGGCGCGCGTTTCACGCGTTCGCCTTGCGCGCGCTTATTTTTAATACTCTATAGTAAATATTGTTACATTGACTACATTAATAGAAAAAGCCTGCATTATAAAGACTTTTAGGGGCAACATTACGCGCAACAAAAACATAAAATAATTTAATATATGTTGCCCCTCGATGTAACGGTTTATTGAGCGTTACACCTTTTGTTGCGGTGGTTGCAACTGACTGTTGCTCCGGATGAAGCCACGCTGAACACTGTACGGGCCAAACCGTAATGGTCCACTACGCGTCCACCCAGGAAGACGCGCGAGCACAGCATTTATCTTACGTGTGTCAGCATTGGTTATGTCACGGATATTTCCGTTCAGCATCTCACACCAGACCTCTGCAGCAGAGATACGGTCACGGTCCACAAGCTCGATTTCTCGTCCATCCGGCATACGTGCCGCGCCGCACCAGTAATCACGGCGTCTATCTATCGTCCATCTGCACCAGTCGACCGGGACTTGTTTTGCTGCAAACTCGGCAATTATGCCCTCGTGGACTGACGCCTCACGATGTGCTTCCTGCCTCTCGAGTGCTTCTTGTTCTACATCTCCTGATATGTATAGCGGCTCCCCGGTCTGCCAGCGAACTTTTGCTTCGGCCCACAGCTGGTCAACAACATCGTCGGTCAGGTCGTGCCACACGGTTTTGGCGTGCGGCTGCTCGCCAACGTCCACAGGCCAAAAACGCCGGTTGCCGGTTGTGTCCTGCAGAAAATCCGTTGTGTTGGTGGATCCGAAGAACACGCACTGCCGAGGCAGCTCCGAGACGTGACGACCATATGCTGCGCGGTAGCGGTCGGCACGCAGGGATAGAAACTGCTTGATGCGGGCGACGTCGGTCTTACGGAAGGCATCAAGCTCCGACACTTCCACCAGCCACACGCCCTGAAGCAGCTCTGATGCATCTTTACCCTCAAAAGTGCGAATGCTGTCGTTAAACCAACCGCGGGACATTTTATCCAACAGGGTGCTTTTACCGATACCCTGCGGGCCGGCAAGGATAACCATGTTATCATACTTACAGCCCGGGATCATGACACGAGTGACTGCAGCAGTGAAGCTTTTGCGGCATACGGCGCGATTGTATGCGGTGTCTTCGGCTCCGAGATAGTCAATGAACAGCGTGTCCAACCGTGGAATTCCGTCCCACGTCAGACTGTTAATATAGTCCCGGACTTCATTGAATGCGTGCTGTGATGCGTGAATATCAAGGGCACTGTCAATATTGCCTCGCCCGGAGATACCCCAGAACCGCTCCATATACCAGTACAAGCCGTTGGTATCAGTGTCCGACCAAAGGCGGCGTTTACCGTCCTCTCTCCACGGCAGTGACCCGAGTACTTCGCCGCGTCCTGCAAACTGATTGAGAGCAAACTTACCCCTCAGCAGCGAGTCGCCGTCAAGAATAATGAGCACGTTGTCGATAGTGTTCTTGATTTTACCGTCCTGTGTCCTCTGCAGGTTCTCGGTCCACGTTGTAGCGTCCTCAGACGTTGAAGCGCTGCCGACGCACTCAAACTCCCTCACGACACGTTCATGCTGTTCCCGACTCAGTGTAGCGCATACCTGCTTGTCCGACAGTGCAAGATCCCTCATGGCGGTGTATGACGGCAGCTTCGTTATAGGTGTGTCCGGTAATGCATTGTTGTCCTTATCGCCGAATTTGTGCAAGCGGACCAAATCAAACGCATTAACCAGGCGACCGCTGCATGGGTCGGTAGCGTGATGGCTGTAGAGGAATCTTCCGCCGTCGTAAATCACGGCGCCCCCGGCTGTTGAACCGCCGAGATATGTATACCGGTCGGTGCTGCCGTCCACGGGTTCATAAATTCCGTGCAGGAATGCATCTATGGCACTCAGCACATCGTACGTTCGGCAAAATGCGCCCACGATGCCCGACTTTTCTTCGGGGGTACCTTGTTTTATGGCCAGCTTTTGGTAGCTGACAGCACCCGGAATCACAGGCCAACTTGTTACGTCGCGCCAATCAGCGTAGCTTTTGAGCAGTGCATCCACTGATGCGAGCGGCTTGTCCACTGCCTTATACACAAACTCACTGTCTGCACAGCAAGTCGGGAAGTAGAAAAGCCGTGAGAGTTCAAATGTCGAGGGATCCGCCATGCCTACACCCACGTGAGCGGCCACACGGCGGGCACACGGCTCATACTCATCCGGAGTCATGGTTCTGTCGGTTGGTACAATGATTCGCAATCGCGGACGCTCAGGAACGTGCTTGCGTGTGCTGTAAACGCAATAGCCGCAATGCAGTGCGTCCATTTTTGCGATAACAGCGTCCGTTTGCCAGCCGGGAATATTATCAAAATCGAGCGTGATAAGGTCGCGTCCCGTTACATTGCCTGCCTTACGTCGCGGTGATGACAGCTCTCCGCCGACAAATCCGCCGGCACAGTCTTTGAGCTCATCCTGCTGCAGTTTTTTTAGATGCAGGTATTCCTGCATCGTTTCGCTGCTGCGAACAGGGTGTTCGAAACGATTATATAGCTCCGATACGCTAAGTCGTGAGTTTTGCCACGTCAGCGATTTGCGACTGCCACCTATAGCGATGCAGATTGTTCGATCATAATGCATGTCTCTCCTCCTGGTCTTTGATGCGGTCGGCTAACCGTATTAGCTTTTCAGCGCGGATTCTATCAACCATAGCACGATTTCCATATATGATTTTAAGCTGTTCAAGCATGATTTCCACATCAGCGATTTCCTCCGAGATTGCGCCAAGGTCACCGTTGCAGCGTAAGTCCTTCGACAATTCCTTTGTTAATTCAGCCATCTCTTCCATAGCAATTACAGCTTGTGACTGTTTCCCGTAGTGCGTTACCGCCGCACTGTACGTATCAGAGCAGAAATATACAGTGTCAGAAATAGTTGCTGTCAGCTTGCTCATCTTGACGCCTCCCTTAAGCAAGCGGGGCAGACCTGCCGCCCCTCAGGAATTTCAGTGCCGCAGGAAACACAGGCATTGACAGGCGAGATCGTCTGCGCATCCGCGGCGATCTCACCGGCGCAGGCCGCGTAACCGGCAAGGTCAACGAAGCTGTCAGGGCTTGAGCCAGTGGCAATGCGGGCCACCTTGAGCAGAGCCATCATAGCCGCCACGTCCTTTGCGTCAATGCGGTTGACGCCCATCACCTTTGCCAGCTCCGGGTGAGCTGCGCGGAGGTAGACGCCCCACAGAAGGCCGATAGTAGAGAAATTGTCCTCCGGCTTGCCGTAGTCCTGTTCGCGTTCACCGCAGACACAGACGCGGGCAGCCTCCAAAATCTCAGCTCTATTCATCGTCAGCAGCCTCCGTATCTCCGAACATACCGAGCTTTACACCCAGCTCAACGGCGGCCTCTACGACGGTGAACAGGTCCTTGCCTGACATTGCCACCATATCTGCCGTGACGGTTATACTCTCAGCGGAAGGGTCGCCCTCAATGTGAAAGACCAGCCCCTTTTTCAACTCCTTTGTAGAGCCGTCGTCGTAGGTGATTGTGATTTTCTCAGCGTTTTTATCCATGTTAGACACCTCTTTTTCAGATCCGGTAGGACAGTAGCAACAGGATTGCTGCCGCTACTGCGCCGGTCAGATCCAGATAGCCGCGCCGCTCCGTGCTTGCGCTCATGGTCGCAAGGAAGAAGAGCGTGCTGACTACCAGCAGAACGATTCTTGTAGCAAGGATCATGTGATACCTCCAAACTCAGAAGGGCCGATGCCTCTAAGCCGGTTTGCGTGTTTCGCGTAGCAATCCGGGCAGAGGTCCCACCAGTCACCGCCGGTATCCCGGACGGAGCGCCAGCCGTTCTGTTTCTTGCTGTCTACCGCGTCCTCAAAAGAGAACTCTTCCGGCAGCTCAGCGCTGCACATATCACAGGTGGGTGTGTATGCGTCAGCGAAGCGCTCAATAGCCATGCCTCAGCCCTCCGGATCAATATCGTCAAAGAGGACCGGTATCTTCTCTTGCAGCTCCTTCAGAAGCTGTGTAGCCACCTCCCGCATCTGCGGGTGGGCCGCCTTAGAGCAGCGCAGCTTCAGGATGTGCCGCCATTCTCTGATGTTGGCCGTCATAACCACTTCGGTTTTCAGGCTGTTCGGCAGCACAGCGCGGGCTTCCTGCGGGGACAGGCCCCAATTCAGAAGGTCGAAGTAGGCCTGCTCAGTGGCCTCACAGGCGGCCTTCCATGCGTCATAGGCAGCCGTACCCTTGATAAGGTAACTCGGCTCTATGACTGTAATCTCGCCATTGAAGTCGCCCTTGCCATAATTGCAGTATCGGGTACTCTCTTGGCAGTAGGACGCCATGCGGTGACGGACAATCTCGTGTGATACACCGCGATCGCACACAAATTTTACTGTAAAAGAGCAGTGTTCCAGCACGGCTTCATGACCATGCTTGATGAGGGTCTCAACGAAACGCGGCGCGCTGCCCTCCGTTATTTGACTCTCCGACTTATAGCAGACGCGCCCACACTGCTCGATGCGCTTGAGCACGGCCGTTCCGTCGATTGGGGTTATGAATTCAATCTGCGGACTTATGATTTTCATTTTATCCTCCGTTAGTTGTCTGACTTCTTAATCTTTCTTGAAGAACCGTCCTACCCAGCCATCCGCGCCCAGCGGTAAGCCCTGCGCCCACGGGATAGGTAGGCTCATAATTTCAACCACTTTGCCGAGCATGGCGTCGTTTGAGCCGAATGCGGGGGTATCAATTACCACCTCGTCGTGTATGTGGAATACAACCGGCAGGCCCGCTGCTTCAAGGCGGTCAATGGCCTGTGCTAAACAGTCACGGGCGATAGCCTGTACGACATTCTCCACCAGCTTCCCGCCATAGGTTTCGATGCGCCGCCATTTTTTCGTGGTCTGATCCATGCCCATGTAAGAGATGGACGGACCGCCCCAGCGGTTTTCCCCGACAGCAGGATCGATGTAGTAGAGCTTTCTGCCGGACGGCAAAGCTATCGTCAGGCAGCTTGTCTCACGTATACAATCGCACTCACGGGAGATTGTGCAGCAGCGGACACGGACGGAACCGCCGTTCTGAATCACACGGATCGCCGCGTCATTGAAGCTGTACCACAGGTTGCGAATTTTGGGATTGGTGTTGCGCCACTTGTCCACGATGTCCTGAATTTCTTCGTCCGGCAGATCCGCCAACAGCTTTCCGGTGTCCATTTGCCGCATTGCCGGGACGCCGCCCTGATAGCCAAGCGCAAGCTCAGCCACCTTGCCGCGCTGCCGGAGGGAGTATTCGGGGTTGCCTTTTTTGATCCGTTCCAGCGGGACACCGAACATCTGAGAAGCAGAGGCCTCATAGATCTTGCCGTGAGTGCGGAAAACCTCAAGCCTCCATTCCTCATCGGCCAGCCACGATATGACGCGGGCTTCGATGGCGCTGAAGTCGGCGTCAATCAGGACGTTGCCGGGGGCAGCCACTATGACGCCA
>OGQV01000598.1_pt1 | contig 33194 bp, 23 predicted proteins | sample 1553311 | NCBI WGS metagenome assembly OGQV01 (sample SAMEA2579976, study PRJEB22360) | human gut metagenome
CTTCTGAATCAAAGACTGTTTTTCCGTTAATTACGATTTTTCCCCGATCCGGAGTTTCAATTCCTGCTATACACCGCAGTGTCATGCTCTTTCCGCTGCCGGATGCTCCAAGAAGCCCGATGGCTGCCGAGCTGCCCTCAAATTGCACTTTCAGGGAAAAATCCCGGAAATTCTTTTCGATATTTACGCTGACTGCCATCAGATCCACCTTCTTGTCTTCATTCCTCTTCCGGATACAATGTTGATCAGTGCCACGATCACAAAAGAAATCAGCACAATCACAACGACCCAGAAGCCTGCGGTTCCATAGTTTCCAGCTGCGGTCTCTGCAGCTATGGCTACTGAAACTGTTCTTGTTTTTCCAAGGATATTTCCGGCAAGCATGGAAGTCGCTCCGTACTCACCAATGGCACGTGCAAAAGCCAGTACCGTTCCGGAAGCAATTCCCGGTCCTGCCGCAGGCATAACCACCTTCCAGAAGATCCGGTTGTCGCTCATTCCCAAAGTCTGGCCCGCATAGATCAGATTCACATCTACCTGCTCAAAAGCAGCACGTGCATTGCGGTACATCAGCGGAAACGCAATCACTGCAGCCGCGATCACACAACCTTTCCAGGTCTGTACGATCTTAATATCAAAATTATCCAGAAGAAAACTTCCCAGCGGTCTTTTCAGGCTGAAAATCAGCAGAAGAAAAAATCCGGCAACTGTAGGCGGAAGCACCAGGGGAAGGGTAAGGATCCCATCCAGTACTGCCCTGGCGCCCGGCCTCAGTTTCATGATCTTACGGGCACAGAATACTCCCAGGAAAAAAGCGATCACGGTAGCCACCAGACCTGTTTTTAAGGAGATCCACAGGGGACTCCAGTTTATTTCTTTCAAAAATTCTGTCATCGTTCATTCCTGCACCGGCATTTACCGCATTGGTCAAAATTGCTGCCGGTTTTTTTGCATAATGATTATTTGGAGGTGCTGTCTGTTGAGTCTGTGCTGTCCTCAGTCTCAGTGCTGTCTTCGGAAGCTTCTGCATCTTCCCTGGAAGCTTCTGCCTTAAATGCTGTGAAACCATAGTCCTCAAAGACTTTGATCGCAGCGTCAGATTCTACATAATCCAGAAATGCCTCTGCAGCCTTGGTATCGTCTTCGGATGCTTCTTTATCCTCAATAAGGCCTACCGGATAAAGAACCGGTGTCTGAAGGCTTTCTGCCGGAGCTTCTGCGATAATCTCTACTTTATCAGCAACAGATGCTGCATCTGTCGCATATACTACACCAACTTCATTACTTTCCTCGCTGACTGCAGCAAGTACATCTGTCACATTCTTGCACTCATTGATCTCCATCTTGTTTACATCGTCCATGATCCCGAGGTTGTTGAAGATCTCACGGGAGTACTGTCCAACCGGAACATCCTCACCTGCAAGCGCCATATTCTCGGCATCTGTGATGTTCTCAAATCCTGTTACCTTTGTCTCTCCGTCCTTTGGTTTAATCAGAACAACTTTATTCTCAAGAAGGTCAACAACGGTATCTTCTTTCGTCAGTTTCTCCTCTGTGAGGGCATCCATCTGTTTATCTGCTGCTGAAAAGAAAAGATCGCAGCGTGCGCCTTCCTCAATCTGTGTCTGCAGTGTACCTGAGCTGTCTGCGCTGTAGTAGATTGTCACATTCGGATAAAGTTCATTGAAATCCTTCTGGATCTCTTCCATGGAATTGCTGAGGCTGGCTGCGATAAAAGCGTAAACCTCACCTTTCAGATTCTCATCACCTTTCACCTCTGTATCTGCCGCAAAGACATTTCCGGTCAGAAGGCCTGTTGTCAGGATTCCTGCTGTAAGAGCCGCTAAGATTTTTTTCTTCATCTTTTTGTTTCTCTCCTTTTTTGTTTCGTTCAGTTTCATTCAGTTTTGAATGGTTTCATTTAATTTTACCCAAATGAATGTTTCTTGTCAAGCGTAAGGCCATTGCTGTTTTTTCATACACATGCTATCATAAAATATACCGAGCAGTTTTCACTGCAACATCAGGATCTTAAAAGATAAGGAGATTTTTTTATGAAACTCAGTGCACGAAATCAGTTAAAAGGAAAAGTTATCAATATCAACAAAGGAGCCGTAAATTCCATTGTTTCCATCGATATTGGCGGAGGAAATATTATCACAGCAACCATTTCCTGTGCCGCTGTGGAAGAACTGGGACTGAAAGTTGGATCTGACGCTTACGCTGTCATCAAAGCAACCAGTGTTATGGTGGGAATCGATGAATAAATTCTACACAGCCCAGGAAGTCGCCGATAAATTAAAGATCAAAAAAACAACCGTATACGAACTGATCAAACGCGGGGAGCTTTCCTCTTCCAAAATCGGTAAACAGCTGCGAGTCAGTGAAGATCAGCTGTCCCTGTATCTGAACGGAGCGGCGAAAAACAGTGTCTCCGCCCAGCACCTTGATTATCAACCGGAAAGTTCCCTTCTGAAAAGAGATTATCTGCTTCACTCCAGCGGACTGATCATCAGCGGACAGGCATCTCCGGCGCTGGATCTTCTTCTGAATCAGCTGCCTTCCACACCTGGGAACCTTCCTGTGCTGCAATCACATATGAATACCTACAATGGCCTGTATTCCCTCTATTTTGAAAAAGTCCATATTGCCTGTGCCGCAGCAGCTCCTGAGGATGTCCGCAGTCTGGTACCCGGACTTTCTCTTACAGCCCTTCTCTTCTGCCAGTATCCCATGGGCTTTTATGTAAAAAAGGGGAATCCACGGAATATTCATGACTTTCCGGATCTTACAAGAGCGGATATCATTTTTGCAAACCGCGAAAAAGGAAGCAGCCGCAGGGTTCTTCTTGACCGCACCCTGAAATCTTCCGGTATTTCTCCGGAATCCATATCCGGTTACCGTAATGAGCTTGTTTCCGACTATTCCACAGCTGCCGCGGTTGCCGGTGGGCAGGCAGATGTTGCACTTGGAGAAAGTTATGCTGTAAGAAGTTTCCCGGAACTTACGTTTCTCCCCCTTACACAGGAGACACTTTATCTGATCATGCATTCCGAAAATCTGGATACTCCCGGTTTTCAGGCAGTGACCGAAACGATCTCTTCAGAGAATTTTCGCCGCACACTGGCACTCCAGACCGGATATGATACCACTCATACAGGAGAAATTTTTTCTATCTGAGAGTCTGTTATTTATGCACAAAAAAGTCCTGAGCATTGATCTATGCCAGAATCCCGGACATCTTCTTTGTCCGGTAAATAAGGCACTTATCAAAGTTCAGGACTTTTTATGCTTTTATACAGTTAGTTCAATTTTTTCACAGATATTCCGGATCAGGCGGTTGTAACCGGTTATATTTTTCAGCCATTCCAGCACAATGGACACTGCCAGAGAAATTCCCAGCAGTACCAGAACATTTACCACAAAATGACCAAAGGAATAAATAAAATCACTCCAGAAATAATGTCTTATAAATGTATGTATCAGAAAAATATTCATGGAATGTTTTCCAAGGAATAACAGTACCTGGCGGATTCCCGGGATCACTGTGATAAACTCGCTGCAAAATGCGATCACAATAATCGGAAAAATCCCCCAGCGGATCTCATTATATACAGATCCCGGTAATTTCCCATATACTTTGTACAGAACAAATAATATCAGCAGCTCCAACAAAAATTTCATGATCTTCTTCGGTCCCCGGTTCCACACCTGCAGCCACCGGTCAGCCAGCTCATACTTTGCTGCACACATTCCCATAAGAAATACAGGAATAAAAGAATATACATTGGTTTCTCCCATGATCTTCAGTGATAGCATATGGGGAACTGCCACAACCAGCGCAAGGATCATCGGAAGACAGTCTTCATTTTTCATGACCAGTGGAACCAGGATCACAAAGATCACCGCAGCGCTCATATACCACCAGGTTCCATTCATGGTTACTGTACCAAACAGGCTATGAAGCCCCAGAAAATCAAGCCCCATAGCGGCCAGACCTTCGATTCTGCTTCCGCCTGAAAAATATACTTTTGATACGTATCCGAACATGCCCTGAAAAATAGCCGCAGATAAGATCCAGATGATCCAGAACCCGGACATGGTTTTGACCAGCCGGCCGGCAGTCCATCTCACAGGCGCAGAGCGCTTCTTACGATAACTTAAATATAGTCCGTATCCGGAAATAAAAGCATAGATCGGCACACAAATCTTAAATACACTGCACATATAGATCATGGTATCATCCGCAAATGGCGCAAAAGATACCGTAAATCCCTCAAAGCGCTTTCTTGAAAGATACTGATGATGAAACAGCATCATCACTATGGCAATCCCTTTCATCGCCTGGGAAGCGTATTTATCAAATCGGACTGTTTTTTCCTTTTCCAAAATTTTCTCCTTTATATTACATGTTTTCCATGATTTTTTTGTATACCCGCCTGCAGCAGTTACGGTCATTAAATGCAAATGTATCCTCCATTCGCTTCAGATATTTCTCTTTTATCTGACAGTCAGAAGCCATATATTCAATGATCCGTTCTACCGTTCCTTCCAGTGTATCTTCCACCTCTCCAAATCCGTCCCTCTCATAATCAAAATATCCCTCTGTGTAGGAATGGGAACCGCTGAAAAAGCTCTCTCTGTCAAACTGTGCATACACGATCGGCTTCCTTAAATACGCAAAGTCAAATGCAACCGAAGAATAATCCGTGACCATCAGATCTGTCTGCGCAAAAATCTCTCTGTAGGAACTGGAGCTATCCAGAAATTTCACCCTGGGATCTCTTCGGAACAGATGCAGTCCATCAACAGTATTCGGATGTGGCATAAAGCAGATAGTGTAACCATATTTTTCAGAAGCTTTCAGAAGCTTTTCACTGTTCAGAAGATCATTATAAAAGCAAAAATATTCACTGTGGACGAATTCTTCTCCAAGCTTCCACACACCTCTGTCATCGGTTCCGGAGGAAAGACTTTTTCGCCAGGTAGGCATAATCGTCACGTATTTCCGTTCCGCATGGACCAGCCTGTCAAATCTTGGCATACCAGTAAGCCATACATTCTTTGCCGGATAATAGTAATCATAATTGAATATGGAATCATACTCCTGCTTCGTATTTACCACAAACCCAAACAGATTCCGGTTATATTTATTCAGCCACTGAGACTGATTATCTTTCGTCACTCCATGCTGCAAAAATACCAGTTTCTTATTGTACATCAGATCCCGGTAAAGATACTCGAAACTTCCAAATGGATTCACTACGGTCTTATTTGCCTGAGAAGAAAGAGAAAGATCATTCAGAAGAAACAGGATTTTGTGATTCCAGGAAAAAGGCTCCACAATTTTTCCAAGTTTCACCAGTTCCCGGCTCTCCGGTGTATTTTTACTGATAACAAAATATGGTTTCACCCCGGAAACCGGATTTTCACAGACATAGCGGAACATAACCTCTCCGTTATCATCTCCCCGGTTGACTCGATCCGAGAACAGCCAGATCTGTTTTTTCTTCCTTGCACGTTTCCATGCACAGAGCCAGCGTACAAAAAAGGCTTTTTTTCCGGGAAGTCCCTGTAACAGTAAAGCACGGTCACGTTTCCATCCAAGTATCAGGGTCCTGCCTATTCGATAAGGTTTTACACAGATCTCATATTGCTCCTGGATTTGATCTTCGTTCTGTTCTTCCAGTGAAGAAATGGATCTTTTTTTTCCGGCAGGCAGCAACAGCATTCCCCTTACATGCAGAAAAAGAGGAACCTCTTTGGCAAATGGTGTATATTTTCCGTAAGAAACATTATACATCTTCCTGATATGACCCTGCTCTTTTTCCGCCCAGCAAACAGAATCGTGAATTCCCCCATAAGGAATATCCACCAGATACAGCTTCTCTGTCGCTGTTTCCTTCCTGCACCACCCGAATCGATCCAGTGTATATCTCCAGACTGCTTTATATCTTCGTTCTCCGGTTATCATGCAGAACTCCCGGTTCCTTATCCATGGTTCCACAACCGAAAACTCACAGTGTATTCCCTCATCTGTAAGCTGGAAAATCCTGACATTCAGCTCATCCTGTTCTGAATTCATAACAGCCTCTGTCTGTCTGGGATATCTTTTATTTATATCCGGAAAATATTTATGAAGCAGATAAAGTTTATTTTCTCTTCCTATGTGATGGCTGAATATGATAAGTTCCGGAAATTCCAGATGTTTCAGAAATTCATCAATATTTCTTTCATAGGAAATCAGCTCCACATGTTCCGGATTCCGGAATATCACTTCTGCCAGTTTTGTATAATAATACAGAAGCACATAATCACCATTCTTCACAAACCGGATTTTTCCCTGCTTTCTGTATTCTTCAAGCCTTTTCAAAAAACGCTCGTAAAACATCCCTGTCTGCTCAGTATCCTGTATAAGATTCTCCCATTCATCCCTGATAAAATGCTCCGCAGGAATCTGCACCCGGGCATTTTCCCCGGAAATTACCGAAATTTTCCCGCAGGATACCGCATTTCTGTATACCATTTCCATGATATCCAGATACCAGGTATCCTTTCTGATTTCTTTTGTCCATTTCAGTTTTTCTGTAACAAATGTATATGCCGGATACATCTGATGCAACAGACAGGCATGATCGTCCAGTGTTGCATCTTTTCCAAAAGAGTCACAGTAATTATTATGCTCTTTTACCGGCAAACTGTCTTTTCCGTCAATTTTTATCACAGCTACATCACTGCCTTCTTCCTGAAAGCAGCGCTGCAGTTCCCGGAATGCCTCTTTTGAAAAACCATTTCCGCCTCTTACAAATGTAATATAAGTTCCGGTAATCTGACTGTAAAGTTCACTGACAATATCCTGACACTCTGATCCGTCAATATAGATCAGTTTCGGATCTTTCAGCATTTCCCGAAAACGCTTATCTTTCATTTGAAATGGACCAAATTTCTCATCCATCGCCTGTGCCTGAAGAGTTTTCTCCTTTTCTCCAAGAAGCTGCAGTTCTTTCAGATCACTCTGGCTGAACTGATCTGCATTCCCTTCCACACGTACCGCCAGGATCTGTATGGTATCTGCCAGTGGATTCTGTTTTATATTTCTGTATGTTCTGTATAATCCTGATGTATTTTTAGCAAAAACAACAACTGAAAAATCATCTTCTCTGGTCATATTTCTCCCATCTTATCCATTCCCGGTACAGACAACTCTTTCTACCGCTTATTTATCCAGGCATCTGCGTAGAGAACTGATCTGCTCAAAAATTTATATCTTTTCTTCTTTTTTTCAGCTTACTGGGAATGTGCGCTCTGACAATCGCTTCGTAAATACGTTTGCTGTTATTGTGATCCCGGTACGGAAGAAGAGTATCTCTTCGCTTTGCATATTCCGGTTTCTCCTGGAAGTTGTTTTTCACATAGGATTCTATGGTATCCAGAAGCTCCTCTTCTGTCCATGCCAGATCCCCGAAAACATCTTTTCTGTAATCTACATAACTTCCGTGGGCCTTCTCGTAAGTTTCCAGATCAAAAGGATAAAAAACTACCGGTTTCCCCTGATAATAAACTTCCCAGGAAACAGAAGAATAATCTGTGATCAGCATATGACAGCTCATCAGAAGCTGGTTTAACGGCACAGTTCCAAAGGGGATCAGCCGGATGTGTCTGTCCTCCGTATAAAAGTTTCCGAGACGCTCCCGAAATTTGGCATGAATATAAAAATTCAGCGTGATATTCTCTCTTTCCAGGATCGTCCTCAGCCGTTCATCCTGCAAAAGTGTTTCATATCTCTGATAATATTCACTTTTACGGAATGCTTCTTCACTGATATCTTCCAGCCAGTTTCTCCACGTAGGCATCAGAAGGATCTCTTTATGTGCAGGGTCCGACCGGTCTTCCAGAACATCCCATCTGGAAAAGCCGGTTACAATCACTTCTTCCTTATCATAACCAAAATATTTCTCTATGATCTTCTGCTCCGGTTCTGAAGTTACCACAAACAACGCCATCTGGTTTCCACAGTTTTTGCGATAGGTTTTATGGCACTGTTTAAATGCGGTGACACCATGCTGCAGAAAAATAATATTTTTTCTGGCCTGATACTGAAGCTTATAAACACTGATCGGAGAATCCCAGATATAAAAATGCCGGATCGCATCTGTGGAAATAAGATACTGAGCCGCACTGAGATAGATCATGTATTTAAATGACATGAACTGGATCACATTCGGTTCATATTTCTTTACAGCCTGATAATCCGTACTATTTTTATCTATTACATAAAGGATCTTTTTTCGTTGTTCTTCCGGTACCTGTTCCATACAGTACCGGAAGAAATAAAAACCGTTGTCCTGTGCCATCGTGCAGTATTTCTCGCCTACAAGCCACAATTTCTTATGGTCCCAGTAGGGCTTCAGGATAAAATAACACAAAAGAGCCAGAAATTCTTTCATAAGGAACAGATAGCTGTCGTATTTTCGGTCATATTTCCGGTATTGAAGATTAAACTGCCGCTTCCCGTTGACAAAGGGATAGATCATATTTCCGCCATTTGTTCTTGTCCATCTTGGAAAAAAGATCAGTTTCAGTTTCAGAAATATACTTAATCCACCCAGGATCGCATCATAAGTTTCCCCACTGCCGCTGTCAACAACAGCCACAACATCCCAGAATGCCCGCTCCATAGGATAGGCATTTACATTGATCTCCGCCCGATAGACAGTTCTGTTTCCTCTGGATCTCGTGTGTAGTATAAACGGATAGCTGACATCCATGATCTCATTTCGCAGTTTCAGTTTCAAAGACCGGATCTGTCCCTTTTCCTCCGGCAGTTCAAAACAGATCTTTATGGTTCCTTTTTTCAGGGAAAATCTTTTGGTTTTTACTTTGATCTCAGCCGAAGCTTCCTTGAAATCCTGCATATTTCCACCTGTATCGCTTATTGCTCTGACCAGTCTCCATTATCATCCCAGATAATGTCTCCGTTTCCGCCATCGCTGCCGCTGTCATCGATCACTTCGTCTCCGTTTCCGCTGTTATCACCGTCATCTACATAACCGCCATCATCGCTGTTATCGGAATCGCCGCTGTCTCCATTGTCATTGCCGTCATCACCGTCACCATTGTCATAATTTCCGTTATCACTGCTGTCATCACTTCCATCGTCTCCGCCGTCGTAACTTCCATTATCACTGTTATCGTAATCACTGCTGTTATCACTGTTATCTGTGCTGCTGTCAGAAGAAGAATCGGTTGCATCAGAAGAATCCGTTGTACTGTCTGTAGAATCTGTGCTGTCTGTATTCTCACTGTTATCCGTTTCCACATTTCCCTGTGTGCTCTTCTCGCTCTTCTCGCTGAGACTCATATAAGTCAGATATGCAGATCCGTTGTCGATCATCAGCTTCGCACTCTCCATATCTCCCAGTTCCACACTGTAGATCTCATATGCGTTTCCGTCTCCATCCACGATCTTCATATCATAAATAGCATCTGTGGCGGATTCCGGTGTGTAATACATCTGTACCTGTTCTGCTGCCTTGATCGTAGACTCTGCCGGAACCAGATTCTTACCCCATTCTGATCCACCGGCTGCACGGAGATAGATCTCTCGCACTTCACCCTTGGTGCTGTTTGAGAGATAAACAAATTTCGCGGTACTTGTCTTCACACCAATAAGCTTCGGTGCCGGTGTTGAAGTCGGCAGCGGACTGGCTGTTGCCGGTGTTGAAGTCGGTGCGGCTGTCGGAACCGGTGTCGGTGTTACTTCCACGGTGTCTTTTGATGAGCTTCCGCATCCGGCTGCGCTCAGTGCTGCAGTTGCTGCCAGTGCGATCATAATTTTCTTATATTTCATAATAATTACCTCCAGAATTACTGTTTATACATATTTGTTTTATGCAAGTAACGTTTTTCCGATAAAATATCCGAGAACCAGGATTCCAAGAATGATTCTGTACCATCCAAATGCCTTGAAATCATGTTTCTTGATATATCCCATCAGGAATTTGATCGCCAGGATAGATACCACAAAAGATACCAGTACACCTACGATCAGGATGATCAACTCTGTAGAGCTGAAGGCAAAACCGAATTTCACAAGCTTCAGAAGACTTGCGCCAAACATAACCGGAATTGCCAGGAAAAAGGTAAACTCAGCCGCAACAGTACGGGAAGTTCCGGCGAGGATTCCTCCGATAATGGTAGATCCGGAGCGAGAAGTTCCCGGGATTACGGAAAGCACCTGGAAACAGCCAATGATCAGCGCCGTTTTAAAGGTAAGATCCTCCAGGCTGGTACAGGCTGGTCTGCGACGTTTATTGTAATTCTCGATCACAATAAACAGAACACCATATACGATCAGTGTGATCGCAACTACAACATAATTATAAAATTTCTCTTCAATGATATCATTAAATGGAAGTGCGATGATGATCGTCGGCAGACATGCTACCAGGATCTTGAACCACAGGATCCATTTCTCCTTGTCACAGTATTTCTCCACAAATGTAAGGATTGCTCTGGATACTGCCGGCTGTTTACGCAGTGCCATCTGTGTTTTTTTCGGGATTTTTCTTATGTAAAAAGGCCACAGCTTACTCCAGTACAATACGACAACTGCCATGATCGCACCAAGCTGGATGACAACCAGGAAGAATTCCATAAATGCATCAGATACATTCAGCTTGATAAATTCATCTACCAGGATCATGTGGCCGGTACTGCTGATGGGAAGCCACTCTGTAATTCCCTCCACGATACCAAGAAGGATAACCTTCAGCAATTCTATAAAGCTCATACAAACTCCTTTCGTAATTTACGTCCAACGCAAGATAAGGACAGAGCCGGCATGTAAACAACGGCCCCGTCCTTATCAGTATATTACATATTTTGCAATTCGTAAACTTTGAAATTTCCATTTCACAAAATTTACGCTTTTTTTACATTTTCATGACCTTTAGCGATTATCAATCTTCGCGATGTCTACCAGAGTCAGATTGTTCAGGTCTGTGTTCTCAAGACTTGTAACCAGAGCCTCTGCAGTATCAAGGCTTGTAAGTACGTTAACGCCTGTCTCGATAGCATTACGACGGATGACGAAACCATCTTTCTGATGCTCAACACCCTGTGGCGGTGTATCGATGACAACATCGATCTTGTGGCCAAGGATCAGGTCCATCAGGTTCGGAGACGGCTGCTCCAGCTTGTTGGTACGTGTTACCTTGATTCCATTCTCAGTCAGGACATTTGCAGTACCTCTTGTTGCGAAGATACGGTATCCCTGAGCCTCAAATCTCTTGGCGATCGGAATAATATCCTTTTTATCCTCATCTTTCACAGTGATGATCATCTGTTTGTGTTTCGGAAGGCGAATTCCTGCTCCGATGAATGCTTTGTAAAGAGCCTCATTGAAGGTCTTTGCAATACCAAGGCACTCACCTGTGGATTTCATCTCAGGTCCAAGGCTGATATCTGCGCCTCTGATCTTCTCGAAGGAGAATACAGGCATCTTGATCGCGAAATACTCTGCCTCTTTCTGAAGTCCCGGTGTGTAGCCAAGCTCTTTGATCTTGTGTCCAAGGATGACTCTTGTTGCAAGAGGAACGATCGGGATTCCTGTTACCTTGCTGATATACGGTACTGTACGGCTGGAACGTGGGTTAACCTCGATAACATATACATCCTCGCCTACAACGATAAACTGGATATTGATCATACCGATCACATGAAGTGCCTGTGCAAGACGACGTGTGTACTCGGCAATGGTATCTTTTGCTTTCTGGCTGATGGTCTGTGCCGGATATACGGAAATACTGTCTCCGGAGTGGATACCTGCACGCTCGATGTGCTCCATGATTCCAGGGATCAGGATGTCCTCACCGTCGCATACCGCATCGACCTCGATCTCTTTACCCATGAGATATTTATCAACAAGGATCGGATGCTCCTGTGCGATCTGGTTGATGATTCCGATGTACTCTTCCACATCCTCATCGCTGACAGCAATACGCATTCCCTGTCCTCCAAGTACGTAGGACGGTCGGACAAGTACCGGATATCCCAGCTCGTTGGCAGCTTTTTTCGCCTCTTCTGCTGTGAATACGGTGTGTCCCTTCGGTCTCGGGATCTGGCATTTCTCAAGGATGGCATCAAAGAGCTCTCTGTCCTCTGCGGCATCTACGTTCTCAGCAGATGTTCCAAGGATCTTCACGCCCATCTTGATCAGTGCTTCGGTAAGCTTGATGGCTGTCTGTCCACCGAACTGAACAACGGCTCCGTCCGGTTTCTCGATATTTACAACATTCTCAACATCTTCCGGTGTCAGTGGCTCGAAATACAGTTTGTCCGCGATATCAAAGTCTGTACTTACTGTCTCCGGGTTGTTGTTGATGATGATAGTCTCGTATCCTTCTTTTGCAAATGCCCATGTACAGTGTACGGAGCAGAAGTCGAACTCGATACCCTGTCCGATACGGATCGGTCCGGAACCAAGTACCAGGATCTTCTTTTTATCTTTGGTCTCGATCGCTTCGTTCTCTGTCTGATCATCGCCATATACAGAATAATAGTATGGTGTCTCTGCCGCAAACTCTGCCGCACAGGTATCTACCATCTTATATGCTGCACGGATGCCGTACTCTTTACGCAGCTCTTTGATCTCGGCTTCTGTCTTGCCTGTGAGATCTGCGATGATGTAGTCCGGGAACTCCATTCGTTTTGCTTCCAGAAGAAGGTCTTTGTCCAGTTTCTGGGTCTTCAGAGCCTGCTCCATCTCAACAAGGATTGCCAGCTTGTCGATGAACCAGATATCGATCTTGGTGATCTCGTGAAGTTTCTCCTGAGAAATATTTCGTCTCAGGGCTTCTGCGATCTTCCAGATACGGCGGTCATCCACGATATTCAGCTCGTCCAGAAGTTCCTCATCAGAAAAATGGGAGAAATCGTAGGACATCAGACTGTCTACGTGCTGCTCCAGGGAACGGATGGCTTTCATTAAAGCACCCTCAAAGTTATGGCAGATACTCATAACCTCACCGGTAGCTTTCATCTGTGTAGTCAGTGTACGTTTTGCTGTGATAAATTTATCAAATGGCAGACGCGGGATCTTAACGACACAGTAGTCCAGCATCGGCTCGAAGCTTGCGTATGTTTTGCCTGTGATGGCATTCGGGATCTCATCCAGTGTGTAGCCCAGTGCGATCTTGGCCGCAACCTTAGCGATCGGATAACCGGTAGCCTTACTTGCAAGTGCGGAAGAACGGCTTACACGAGGGTTAACCTCGATGACACAGTACTCAAAACTCTCCGGATGAAGAGCGTACTGTACGTTACATCCACCTGTGATACCAAGTTCTGTGATGATGTTAAGCGCAGATGTACGAAGCATCTGGTACTCTTTATCTCCAAGTGTCTGGGAAGGAGCAACTACGATGGAGTCACCGGTATGGACACCAACCGGGTCAATGTTCTCCATGTTGCAGACTGTGATGCAGTTTCCTGCGCTGTCTCGCATTACCTCGTACTCGATCTCTTTCCATCCGGCGATACATCTCTCTACAAGAACCTCGCCTACACGGGAAAGACGGAGACCATTCTCAAGGATCTCACGAAGCTCCGGCTCGTTGTGTGCGATACCGCCGCCACTTCCGCCAAGTGTGTATGCAGGACGGAGAACAACCGGATATCCGATGGTCTGTGTAAACTCCACACCATCTTCTACGGTTGTAACGACCTTGGATGCTGCAACCGGCTCGCCGATCTTTTCCATGGTATCTTTGAACTCCTGACGGTCCTCAGCCTTACGGATGGTAGCTGCTGTGGTACCGATCAGTCGTACGTTGTGTTCTTTCAGGAAGCCTTTCTCCTCAAGCTCCATGGCAAGGTTCAGTCCTGCCTGGCCACCCAGTGTAGGAAGTACACTGTCCGGTTTTTCTTTGAGGATCAGCTGCTCTACGACCTCAACAGTCAGAGGCTCGATGTAAACTCTGTCTGCGATGTCTTTATCTGTCATGATGGTAGCAGGATTGGAGTTTAAAAGTACAACCTCCATGCCCTCTTCCTTCAGAGAGCGGCATGCCTGGGTTCCTGCATAGTCAAACTCTGCTGCCTGGCCGATTACGATCGGACCTGAGCCGATCACAAGTACTTTTTTTATGTCCTTATTCCTTGGCATTATTTCTCTCCTCCCATCATCTTCATGAATCTGTCAAACAGGTAACTGGAATCCTGTGGTCCCGGGCATGCTTCTGGATGGAACTGTACGGTAAAGATGTTCTTTCCATTATATGCCATACCCTCGTTTGTTCCGTCGTTGACGTTTACAAATGCAGGATGTGCGATGTTTTTCTCCTCAAGGCCTTCTGCGTCTACTACGTAGCCATGGTTCTGAGAAGAAATATAAACTCTTCCTGTCTCCAGGTCTTTGACCGGATGGTTTCCACCTCTGTGACCGTATTTCATCTTATGGGTATCTCCGCCTGTTGCAAGAGCCATAAGCTGATGTCCAAGACAGATGGCAAAAATCGGCACATCGGAGTCATAGAGTTTCTTGATTTCTTTAATAATAGAAGTGCATTCCTTCGGATCTCCAGGGCCGTTGCTGAGCATGATGCCGTCCGGATTGTCTCCAAGGATCTCTTCTGCCGGTGTCAGAGCCGGGTAAATGGTAACCTGGCATCCTCTCTCATTCAGTGAGCGTGCGATGTTTCTCTTGGCGCCCAGATCAAGAAGCGCAACCTTCGGTCCGTTCCCCTTAAGCACTTCTTTCTCACGGCAGGAAACCTTCTCTACTACTTTTCCTGTTGTATATGCTTTTAATCTGGGGATGATTGTATCCAGGTCATAGTTCTCGTCAACTGTGATCATTCCGTTCATAGTTCCCTTCTCACGAAGGATCTTAGTCAGTGCTCTGGTATCAATTCCTGCGATTCCCGGAATGTCGTTTTTGCTCAGAAAATGCTGAATGGTGTCTACGCTTCTGAAGTTGCTGGGAACTCGTGATAATTCGCGTACAATAAATCCGTCAATCCACGGCTTCCTTGATTCCTGGTCATCATAACAGATTCCGTAGTTTCCGATCAGCGGATATGTCATACACACCGCCTGTCCTGCGTAAGAAGGATCTGTCATTACTTCCAGATAACCGGTCATGGAAGTGTTAAAGACAATTTCACTGATGACTTCCCTTGCAGAACCAATGCTAGTTCCTGTAAATACATGGCCATCTTCCAATATCAGAAATGCTTTCATACAATCTCCCTTTCTTTGTTCTCTTATTTTATCCTAAATCTTCAAGATTGTATCACAGGAATCGTCATTTTTCAACACCATATGCAAAAAAAATGTATAAAACTAACTTAAAATATTTTTTTTGAATTTTTTTAATTTTTTTGAATTTTTCTATTGACATTATCCAATTCCTGAGTTATTATAAGTGAGCAGTCGACGAGCGGAGCAAACAAAGCGAAGTAAGCCGGTTGACAAAATGCAGGAATGGCGGAATTGGCAGACGCGCAGGCTTCAGGTGCCTGTGGTCGCAAGATCGTGTGGGTTCAAGTCCCATTTCCTGCATTCTTTTTTATTTTATCCAAAATCAAAAGGAGCTGTTGCTTCCCGGAGGAACTTTCATCCGGAAGGCAGCAGCTCTTTTATTTTTTCCATTTTTCCTCCACAAAATACCAGGAAAAAAGTAAAACCCGGGTCCTCTCCCATTTTCGCTATGATGTAGTCAGTTCAAAGAACAACACATTTCCAAAACAAAAGGAGGACCTGATCATGAAGCCATAAATCTCAGACACCGATACACGTTAACTTCATTCATATTTACAACAGGAGGAAAAAATAATGACAATTAGATTTAATACTTATGATTACGATGCACTTTTTGGCGCTTTCACAACATTTTTTATTATAATGGCTGGTTTTGCTATTTTAGTCTGGACTATTTTCTATTTTATAAAAAAATCCGATAAAAACAAACCTGTCTTCGCAACACGTGCAAAAATCCTTGAAAAAATCACAGATACTCTCTTCGTTGGATGGTATCTTGTAGAATTCGAAAACGGAGAACGTTTAAAACTCAGAACTTTCGAACCACGTAAAGTATTTTTTTCTGCAGGCGATATCGGAATCCTTCGCTACCAGGGAATCACCATTCTCTCCTTCCAGAAAGAAAACCGTCCACCAATGCGTTGAAAGGACATTTCCTATGATACATGTTCGATCTTTCCGCACTGCCGGAAAATGCCACGGATTTGACATCAGCCGGTGTCAGGATCAGATCAGAATACTTTCCGATGCCACACAGACAACCATAGTTTTATGCGACGGGGCTGGAAGCAGCCCCTATGGTGGCATTGCGGCCAGTGTAGCTGCCAGTACTCTGGCCGGAAATCTTCATCTTAATTTCGAACAGTATCTTCATGGTGCCCTTCCCGATATCCGGATGCAGCTGACCAGGACTGTGGACACTGAATTAAAAAAAATGGCAAAAGAAATGCAGATCGATCCCCGGCTGCTGGCAACAACCATGCTTGCCATTTCCATAGACAATGACGGCAGATTTGTCGGTGTTCATCTGGGAGACGGCAGCATCTTGTGGAACGTTGGCAGCAGTGATCTCCTTAAGACTGTCTCTTCTCCTCAGAGAGGAGATCAGCCAAATTCAACCTATCTGACCATGAACTGCCCGCTTTTTTATTACCTGCGCTTTTATCGCTGGACAAAACCTGGTGCCAGAAGGATCATCCTCTTATCCGATGGAATGAACGGCCTGAACGCGCCACTCACTTCCGGTATCTTTTCTGTGCAGAATCAGGATCTCCTGAATCAGAAAATGATAAACACCAGAAATTTTGATGATATGAGCTATGTGCTCTGTGAGTTAGATGCTCCCTGTTCCAGGCAATGACGTCAGTGCCCCGGACATTTTTGCAAAATCATCCGAAAATATATGTGATATCCACCGTTTTCTCTTTTCTGTCCCCCAGGATCTGCTCCGCTTTCTCCCTCAGCTCTCTGTACCCGTAGAAAGAAATACCATAATATCTGTCGTCATCCCGTCCCAGCGCATATATCATCTCTTTCTCAAGATCCACATAAGCATAAGGAATATCCGCATACGGGTGCAGCTGAGAATTTTCATCCACAGAATAGATATTCAGTACTCTTTCCAGCCATCCGTCAAGGGAATGGACGCTTACCTGGCCCTCTCTTGTATACAGCGCCAGATATCTGCCTTTCGGATCTGCCAAAATATCTGTTTTCTGTGCAGAATCCATATCCACCACCTGTGTGGCGATATTTTTTCCGGAAGCAAGATCCCAGATCGTAACTTTTCTGTCGCAGTATACCACCAGCTGTTCATCTTCTTTAAAAAATGCCACCAGTGGTTCATCTGCCCCATTGCGGGAAATCGTGAAAAACGGCTCTTTCTTCTCTCCGTCATACACATCGATCGATGTATCATTTATGACTGCAAAACGCTTTGTTGACGCTCCCTGAACCCGTGTTCCTTCTGTCGTCTTCTCCACAGTTTTTTCTGTCTGAATTTTCTTTTTTATATCCTGTGCCTCTGCCGGTTTCATGGATGTATCCTGCGCGATCTGATAAATGACCAGAAACGGCGTCCCGTCCTTCATCTGAATGATCACTTTTTTATTCGCATCATATAAAAAACCGCCAACAGAACTGTCTTCCGCGGAAAAAATCTTCTGACGATCATCCATCCAGAACCGTTCCACACTTCCGTCCGCAAGGCCAAGCAGCACTGTACTTTCATTATACACTGCCAGTTTCACGATTGGATATGAAAAATCTTCTTCACATAATATGTTATATGTATTCCTGTCAATGATCATCAGATGTGTACCCAGGTTGACCAAGATCACGTCTGCCTTTTTTTCACTGTCAAACTGAAAATTTTCATATACTGCTGCATCTGCATACAGAGAATCTTCATACTGTGTCCGCAGATAATGGGTCGTATTTTCCCACACTCTTCCCTTTTCCATCTGATATATTGCTTCACGGTATCTTTTTTTATCATCGATTCCACCACTTCCAAAAGGCACGTTCTCACATTCTATGGTAAGGAATTCCGAATTACTGATAAAACGGATCACGGAAACATGATTAGCTTCCAGTGTTGTCTGTTTTCCGGTATTCAGATCAACCGTCTGAATGCCTCCGTCCCAGATATCCCCGGAAGCATAATCAACCCAGCTGACTGCCAGAGTATTTCCGTCCGGAGAAATTGCGATGGAAGTTATATGATCCATTGTATCCACAGTCAGTCTGATCTTTTCCATGCTGTCCTGGTTCAGGTCATACCGATACACATAAACTCCATCCAGAGACTCGCAGCCAAATACAAGCATTCCATCATGAAGTGCCCAGACCGGAGTTTCCAGCATGTTGTCCTCTTCTTTTAACGGAATCCTTTTTATACATTTCTGCTGTTCGATGTCTATGTAGTACACTGTGTTCTGTGAAAACAACAATATTTTTCCCTCAGAAACAAACTTTCCATCTATAAATGCAGAAGTTTCCTCCTCCAGTTTACACTTCCACTTCAAAGACCAGTCTTCCATATTGTAAAAATATGCGATTCCCGATTCATCCAGACAGAAAAACACCTTTCCATCCGGACTGCTTTCACCGATATCCGTTGTATTATTTTCCAGTTCCACCTGTCTGTCCGGCCGGAAACCTTCTACGTTTCCTTCATGATGATAACTGTACAGGGCAGAATTCAATGCATAGATCTCTTCCGGGATCACTGGTGTATCCCCTTCTTCCTGTGCTTCCAGAGCAGCCTGTAACGCTTCTTCCCGGTTTCCTTCCTTCAGAAGTTCCGCAGACAGAGCCACCTGATCCTCCGCCCGGTTTTCCATGATCCGCCGGTTCTGTTCTTCGATCCTGTGGTTTCTGTCCATGGCAAACAGGAAAAAAGCATTTGCCATCAGCACAGCCAGAGATCCAATGACTGCATATTTCTTTATGATATAATTTCTCTGCCTCTGTTTCAGGGAATCATATGTGGTTCCTAAGATTGGAGCCGCAATCTTTAACAGTACGTTTTTCTTTACATTTCGGAGCACCTGTTCCGGCGTTTCCCCTCTTGCATCGGCCGCAAGGACCTCTGCAGTCCTGTCACTGCCCAGCAGTTCCTTTGGGAAAACATCTTCCGGTTCTCCCTCTGTTACTACGGCAAGTATCCTGGATCTGTCATGAAATTCAAGAAATGTTTTTATTTCCAGATTAACCCAGGGGGAATCTTTGGTTTCAGAAGAGCAGATCACGATCAACCATCCCGAATTTTTCAGTGCTTCCCGGATCTGGAGCCCAAAATCAGAACAGGATGACAGTTCCCCTTCGTCCATAAAAACCCGTCTGATCTTTTTTATTTTATTTTTACGCATCCACGGAATGTGGAAATGTTCCAGTTTCTGCTGAAGTATTTTTGCAGCCTGGCTGTCCGTTTCCCCATGACGATAGCAGATAAACGCATCATATACAACCTGGGAAAGATCGCTTTTATACGGCTGCAGCGCATGAATAAGATCCGATACATCTGCCAGCATTTCTTCACAGGAATGATATCGCTCCTCCGGCGTTTTCTTTAACGCTTTCGAAATGATCTGATGGACTTTATCCGCCATATGAGCCGGACAGTTCAGCTTTTTCAGTTTTCTTTTTGAAAGATACAGGCCGATATTCGCAGAGTCAAGTTCCCTCTGGGTGTATCTCTTTCCGGTCAGCATCAGAAGAAGCAGGTATCCCACACTGTACAGATCTGCCTCTGCTCCCAGCCTCAGAGTTCCATCATTGTGCCCGACAATCTCCGGCGACTCGAATCCCATTGTGGAAAATAATGCTCTGTCACGAATCACAGGACATAACCCGTCCTCGCAGACAGGTCTCGCCGCTCCAAAATCCACCAGAGAAACAAGCTTATCTTCCTCTGAGAGGCTTCCTTTTATAAATACATTTCCGTCCTGGATATCCAGATGGAGAAAACCTGCTTCATGAACTTCTTTCACCGCGAATAATACCTGTTTTATGATCTGAAATGCCTGGACAACCGAAAATTTTTCTCCCTGGGAAAGATAAGATTTCAGTGCTTTTCCTTTGGATTCCAGTGATGTCATGATTGTAACAGTGTTATTTACCAGATGAAAAGTATGTCCCTCATCAAAAGAGAGCTCAACTTCCCCGGAAGCGCTGATGACGGGAATCGTTCTGGCAGCGGTATTGTAAATTTTCCCTGTTATCTCCTGCTCCTGCATCTGCATTTTTTTGACAGAATCCAGATAACGGACGGATGCCGGATCTTCTGACGCAGATACGATCTCACCATCTTCTCTTCTCTCAAAAACAAACGCAGCTGACAGCGGAAAACACTCTTTTAACGCATAGTCAATTTCACTGACTGTAATTTTCCCATCAAGATAAGATATTTTTTTACATGGGTATACAATACTTCCGCCGCCTTCTCCGATAGGTTTTCCGGTAATTTTATACAGTTCACCCTGGGATAAACGGATCCATGTTCCTTCCTGCAGTACTTTTCGCATTGTTTTTTCCTTTTTCTCATTCACACTTCTTCTACGTTTCCATATCCGGATTCCAGCCACATATCACTTAAATTCTCGGTTTTTCCATCCCATGACAGCCCCGGTGTTCCTATCTCCTCCGCCACAAGCGCATAAAGAACAAACCGGTCCAGAGGAAATGGCGGATACAGTGGTTCAAAAGAAAACATCATCAGAAATCCATTGATGCAGCTGATATAACCTTCTATTTTTTCGTATTCATCCCAGCTGTCAACAACATCTTCCAGCTGCCCGAGAATGTTTTCCATATTTTCAGAAAAATATTTTTCTTCGTTTGCTTCTGCCATTTCATAAAGTTCATTCCGTAAATCTTCATTTTCATTTCTTGAATATCCGGAAATAAAAAGATACGCAAGCAACAGTATATCTTTACGTTCAACAATGACCGCATTGTCCGGTTTTTCCACAAAGCGTCTGATTGCTCCCAGACGGTTGCTTCTCTCATAAGCCTTACACACAAGATAAATTTCTTTATTAAATGGTATATTGTCATGTTTCGTCTTCAGACTTCCATGTGATGGCAGGCCAAGCTCCCCGGGTTCTGCAAACTGCCAGCCATGAGCACACATAAATGCTCTGGCCAGACTTCCCATATCCGGAATAGTAAACAGAAAGATTATCCGATACCACTTTTTTCGTTTTTTATCTTTCTTCACGAGGATTTTTCGTCTGGTAAACTCTGGATCTACAGAATACATATATTCGATCAGTTTGTCTTCCATATCTTCCCGCTCAGATTCCGGAACACTGATACCGGCCAGTTCCGGTATCTGGTTACTGATCATTCTGGTCATGCCGATATTTCCCACAGTCTGCGTTTTCCCGGCATCTTCTGCATCCTGTGGTCTGTTCTGTTCATATTTTTTGAGTATGCTTTTAACTTTAGTCCAGTCACCCTGGGGACGCAGCATTTTACAGAACAGGCAGATACAGTCCAGCGGATTTCTTACGCTGAACGGTTCGTGTCCACAGGCAAGGAGAAATTTTGTCGTAGTATAATCATCCATATTTAAAAGGAAAGACAGTTTTACCGCAAGTTCTCTTTTTCTGGGATATTTTTTGTCACTGAGCCATTGAAACCATTCGATTGCCTTCACTACCTCGTTCTGTTCCTTTAACATATATTTTTCCAGCCTGGAACTCAGATTCTTAAGAAATTTCTCCGGCCATGGGACATTGTTATTTACGGTCAGATCTTCATAGGATTCCCCTGTTTCTTCGGAAGCATCACGCAAAAGTTCAGAAAAAGATGCCTGTATCTGCCTTCTCATCAAAAATCCGGCTGTACAGAGATTTCTGGCATCGTTCAGGCTCCTGACAACAGCCATCGGATCGTTCATCAGTTCTTCACTCATATCTGCCAGTTCTTTCGTCCATATATCCATTGATTCTTCTGCCTGTCTTGTGAGACTGTTCTCATATTGAAGGCAAGTATTTTCCATGTGTTTTCGTTTCCTTTCCCTGTAAAAAATACAGCAACAGGCTCCCTTTCTCTCAGGAGCCTGCCACATCTCAAATATTTATTCCGTTTTTTCTTCAGATTCTGTTGCAGTTTCTTCTGCTTCTTCCACCACTTCCTGCGTATCTGTTTCTTCCGAAGTCTCTGCTTCCGGAGCGGCTTCTTCAGTCTTCATCGTTTCCGTTTCTCTTCCGGATACTTCCTTCTCCGGTGTTTCTGTTTCTTCTGCTGCCTCTGTTACTTCCTCTGCTTCCGTAACTTCTGCATTTGCTGCGTCTTTCAGTTCTTCCTCTGCCTGCTCGATCACGTCAGTGGCTTTTTCTTCCAGTTCTGCTGTCGGACACGCGGCGCCGCAGTAAGGGCAGAAACTTGCTTCTCTCATTACTGTCTTATGGCAGGCCGGACAGAACTTCTCGCCCTTGCTGGCTGCAATGGCATCCCGGAAGTGATCCGCCTCCAGCATGTGCTGGCTGATCTCCTCGCAGATTGCTCCCACTTCTCCGTCAACAGCTTCTCCGTGTTCATAACGGGTGTAGATCATTTTTCCGATGTCCATCATCAGTTTTTCTGTCATACGCTCCTGTGCAGAAAGTTTATTGCGGATCTTCTGGATCTCATAGAGATTCTCCGCCTTGGAACTGAGGCCCTTCGCTTTCCGTGTCAGTGCATTTCCAAGATCATCCCAAAAACTGCTCTTCGCCATATCTGTCACGCTCCTTTTTATTTGCTTCCTGTGTTATCTTTATCCTTCCAGCAGCGGAGTTTCCTGACCACGCATCAGGATCTTCGGTCCGCCATTTCCCTGGATGTATCCTTCTGTGATCACTACCTCACCGATATTATCATCCTTCGGGATCTCGTACATAATGTCCAGCATATACTCTTCCAGAATCGCACGAAGTGCTCTGGCGCCTGTGTGACGCTCCAGTGCCTTACGTGCAATAGCATGAAGTGCTCCGTCCTCAAACTCAAGCTTTACTTCATCCAGCGCCAGAAGTTTCTGGTACTGTTTCAGGATGGCATTCTTCGGCTCCTTGAGGATCTTCACAAGCATGTCTTCTGTCAGTCCATTCAGTGTAAAGATGATCGGAAGACGTCCGATAAACTCCGGGATCATTCCAAATGCACGGAGATCATCTACAGTTACCTTCTCCAGTACATGAGGATCATTGTCATATTTATCCTTCAGATCTGCGTAAAATCCGATAGAAGCCTGCTTGTTCAGTCTCTCCTTGATGATATTCTCAAGATCCGGGAAAGCACCGCCGCAGATAAACAGGATATTTCTTGTATTTACAGTCACCATCGGGACCATTGCGTTCTTGCTGGTAGCACCTACCGGCACCTCGACCTCACTTCCCTCCAGAAGTTTCAGAAGTCCCTGCTGCACAGCCTCACCACTGACATCTCTCTGATTGGTGTTCTTCTTCTTGGCAATCTTGTCGATCTCATCGATAAAGATGATTCCGTGCTCTGCTTTCTCCACATCATTATCTGCTGCTGCAAGAAGCTTGGATACCACGCTCTCGATATCATCACCAATATATCCTGCCTCTGTAAGAGAGGTGGCATCTGCAATAGCCAACGGCACCTGAAGGAGTTTGGCAAGCATTTTTACCAGATAAGTCTTACCACATCCTGTCGGTCCGATCATCAGCATATTGGATTTCTCGATCTCAATATCATCCATGGTGTCCGTAGCAACTCTCTTATAATGATTATATACACCTACGGACATTACTTTCTTGGCATATTCCTGTCCGATCACATATTCATCCAGCGTTGCCTTGATCTTATGCGGTGCCGGGATATCTTTAAGATCGATCACCGGCCTCGGGGTTTCAGATTTCTTCTTGATCTTCTTCGCCTGATTTCCCGGATTCTGAAGACTGCTAAGATCGATCATGCTCACATTTGGCATGTTAAAAAGATCGGAATAATTTCCATTGCTCATCTGTGTATTCATAGTATCAAAGCTCTTCTGCATACAATCTGCACAGATATGTATATTATTGGGAAGGTCGATCATCTTCCCTGCCTGACTCTCCGGTCTGCGGCATAAAAAGCAGAATTTCTCGTATTTCTGCTCCTGATCATTGTCTTTATTATTATCAAACTGATCTGCCATAACATTTCCTTTCTGGTTTTTATAAGACGGAAGCCGGTTTCGTTTTCCGTCTTGTGTCATAATGCATATTATACCACATAATCCCGACGTATCAAATTAAGTTTTTATAAAACAGGGAGCCGCAAAAAACGCAGCTCCCTGTCCAGATTTCTGTTTTCAGTTGTCACTTTTTTCAGTTGTCAGAAGCCGGCTTGCTTCCAAGAGTGACTTCTACGGTTTCTTCTTTATATTCTCCGTTATTTGCTCTTGCAATTACCACTTCCACGGTTTCGCCTGATTCGTAATACTGAAGTTTATCCACCAGATCATTCTTGCCGCTTACCTTCTGCCCATCCAGTTTTACAACGATATCACCTTTTTTGATCCCGGCTTTATCTGCCGCACCACCTGGTGTAACTTCTGTAAGAAATGCTCCTGCCGGCATATTGTACATCTGGATCGCCTCTGTTGTAAGGTCCGCAGCTTTGATTCCCATATAACCAACTTTTGAAGTGTCTTCTATTTTATCACGTGTTTCGCGGTTCATCAGCTCTTCCAGGATCGGTTCTGCTTTGGATATCGGAATTGCATATCCCATTCCCTCCACCTGACTGTCTGCGTATTTGGCCGCATTGATCCCGATCACTTCGCCTTTCATGTTCAGAAGCGCACCACCACTATTTCCGGGATTGATAGCCGCATCTGTCTGGATCAGTCCACTGGTATCACCATCCTCTGTGCTGATGGTACGGTTCAGGGCACTTACCCATCCGGAAGTGACTGACTGGCCATAACCCAGAGCATTACCAATCGCAACTACCTGCTCACCTACTACAAGATCGTCGGAACTTCCCATCTGTGCGATCTTGATCTCATTCATCGTCTCTTCCGGAATATCGGACTTCTCTACAGCAATTACTGCCAGATCGTTCTCTTCGTCTGTTCCCTTGATCTTGGCTGATACCGCATTATTCACATCCACACTGCTATCTGAACTGTCTGTAATACTGTCGCCACTGGCCATCGCCTGTGTCTCTTCTTCCGCACCGACTACATCTCCGCCTGCAAAACATACGGTAAGTGTTGTTGCGCCGGATACCACATGATTATTCGTTGCAATCAGAAGTTCACTGTCATTCTCACCTACAATGATTCCGGAACCGCTTCCCGCACTCTGATACTGTCTTGTTCCATATCCGAAAAAGCTCGGGATCTCCTGTACACTGACAGAAGTGATCGCAACGATCGAGGACATCGTCGCCTGTGCAACTCCGGCTACTGTTCCGCTCTCTGCTACGATGCTTTTCACACTGGATTCTGTGGAACTGCCATCTGTGCTTTCTTCTGTACCGGTAACAGTTTCTGTTTTTCCGATCTGTGTACTGCTGCTGTTATTATCTCTGTATTTATCTGCCGCAATATTTACTCCCTGAAAAACAGCACCTGCCACCAGTCCAAAGATCACTGCCAGGGCAACGGCTGTTGCAGCCTTCTTTCCAAAGCCGCCGTTCCCGCCTCCATGAGCTGTCTTCGGTTTATGAGGTTTCTTCGGTGGAATACTTCCTCCCGCATAATTTCCTGCCTGCGGCTGATGCACTTCATAATGTGCATATTTCGGTTTTTCCTGAAAACTGGTATTATTCTGAAAATTGCTGCTGTTTGTTCCATTTCCGTAACCGTTCTCCTGCATTCTCCGGCCTGCGGAATATGGATGAGCCATTGGTTTCTGTGCAATATCTATATTTTCAGTACTGTTATCTGCAGCACTGCCGGTATCTGTATTTCCAAAAGTATCCAAAGGTTTCTCTTCTGTTGGAACATTTTCGTTTACCTCTGGCAGATCTTCATCCCATCTGTTTTCTTCACTCATGACCCTGGTGCTCCCTTCTCAAATTTTTCTTATGCCATCTGCTTTATAAAAAACAGTTTAACAGGCAATTGTGTTCAAACTGTGATATATCCTTTAAAAAAGCGTGACCCGCTGATTCTTCCTGATCATTTCTGTTTTTTCCAGTATTCCGGACTCATAGTACAAAACAGGATCAGTCTTTCAGGAAGTTTCTGATATCTTTTTCCGAGGAAATATCCGGCATACTTGGAAGCACTCTGAAAAAACAGTCCGGGAATCATCCAGATATGTCCGGTTTTCAGAAGATAAGACAGGCTCTTTTTTACCAGGCGCACTCCCTCCCCCTCAGACGGAACTCCTTCAAAAACTTCCGGATGCTCTGCCTGGGAAACGCCAAGATCAAAATTTCTGTGAAACTGCTGGCTGCAGCTGTAATTATGAGAGTGATAAACCTTAGCCTCTGCTGCATAAGCAACCGCATAACCTTTTTTTACCATCCAGCCTGCATAGATCATATCTTCATTAAAAATAGCATGTTCCGGAAATCCGCCGATCTCATTGTAGATCCTGTGATCGTATGCTGCACAGACATTTGAGCAAAAATATGTCTTGATTCCTCTGGTCTCTACATCTTTTTCTGTTTTAAGGCAGGACTGCTCCGGATAATTAAACGAACGGGTATATTTTTCAAGGAAACCGCAGTCATTTTTGGGAAGCTGTCGCGCATAGGCCGCTCCTGTCTTTTCATTCCCGGCAACAGCCTGAACAAGATTTCCAACCAGATTTCTGTCTGCCGGTAATGCGTCCTGAGTCATAAATATGAGGATCTCCGCATCCGAAAGCTCTGCTCCCCTTCTTCTTGTTGCACCATGATCAAATTCCTGTTTTGTAAGATGGTGGACTTCCACCAGCGGATACTTCTGTTCCCAGTTTTCTCTCCAGAATTTTTTCTCTGTATTCATAACTATGATCTTATTGACAGGATATTTCTGTGTGCTGAGGCGCTCCAGAAGTTTGTCAAATTCTTCTCCCGGGTGATATGCCGGTATGATCACATCTGTTTTTACTGCATTCATAATTCTCTCCTGTCCAGAAAGGACCACCCTCACCGGATGGTCCCTTCTGCTGGTTGATTATTTTAATTTTTTATTCTCCGTCTGAGAGATCGTCAGCTCCTGCGCCGCCATCTCCGCCAGCGTCATCTCCGCCGGATTCATCTCCGCCGGATTCATCTCCGCCGGATTCATCTCCGCCTCCAGACGTATCATCGCCAGTATCTCCTGCACCGGAATCGTCGTTTCCTGAATCGTCTCCACCACCGGAATAATCCGTATCATCGCTGGTGTCATTGCCGTAATCCGTGTCATCGTAGCTGTAATCGGCAGAAGTGTCTGTACTTCCCTCCCAGGTATACGAATTATCCGTTGTTGTATTCGGAGCGTCCGTTACCGCAGGCGCTGTATCCTGTACCTGTCCACCGCCTACAATCGCAGCGATCTGCGCACTTTTGTTCAGTACATCCTGTGTCGGTGTATAATTTGTATTTCCGTACAGGAACTGATGCAGCTTCAGTACATTGGAATCCAGAGTTGTCGGTACAATGACACTGCCCTTAACTGTAGCAAATTTATAGTCCTGCGGGAATCCCGTTGTTTCATCAATGCAGTATCCGATCATTGCCGGGATCAGCTTCAGGATCTCTGTCTTGGAAACAGATGTCTTGACCATCGGGAAAACCTGATCCATGATATCAAAGATTGTGGAAAGGCCGGCTTTTTTTGCCTTGTCAACGATCATCTGGATAACTCTTCTCTGTCTCTCTGTACGTCCCATATCCAGGCTTGCCGTATAACGGATACGGCAGTAGGAAGTAGCCTGTACACCATTCAGATGATAGGTTCCGACAATCGCTTCCTGATCTTCCGGCTTCGGCTCCGGCAGCTCTACCGGTGTATAACTCTTGCCAGTCTCTTCCGCAGTTTCCACGCAGTAGTTGTTCATATGAACGATCTCCGCATAGGAAAGCGGGATATCCAGTCCTCCCAGACAGTCTATTACTGTTACCAGTGCGTCAAAATCAATGGATACGTAATCTGTAATATTAAGATCCAGGTTTGTGTTCAGCATATTAACTGCCTGTGCCGGTCCGCCAAGGGCATATGCTGCATTGGCTTTGGAATAGGTATCATCTTTCACATTGAGAAGTGTGTCTCGGTAAACAGATACCAGCTTGACTGCCTTCGTGTCGTTGTTGATACTTGCAATGATGATGGTATCACTGTTCTCTGTGTTCAGCTTCTCATTCTTGCTTCTGTGGTCCAGTCCGAACAGTGCATATGTGGTATAACCCGTCATCTGCGGTGCCTGGTCATTGGTTACGATATCCTGTTCCTGAAGATCTGTTTCCTGAATATCGATCTTGTCCAGCTTGGCTGAGATCTGACCGTAAACATATAAGCCTCCTATAAACAGGAGCAGTACGATAATTTCCAGGATAAACAGAACTTTTCTTCTTTTTTTCCGAGGTTTTGACATCTTTTCCTTTTCCCCTTTTTAGTATGCATTCTTGTTGATAAAGCCTTTAAATATGGTGAGGAACATGATCTTGATATCGAATCCTACTGACCAGTTTTCGATATAGTACAGATCACATTCGATCCTCTTCCTGATAGAAGTGTCTCCACGGTAACCATTTACCTGTGCCCATCCGGTAAGGCCCGGACGCACCTGATGTTTCACCATATACCGTGGTATTTCCTCACGAAACTTCTCTACAAAAAACGGTCTCTCCGGTCTCGGTCCCACAAGGCTCATCTCCCCTTTCAGGATATTGAAAAGCTGTGGAAGTTCATCCAGACTGGTATGACGCATGAATTTTCCGATTCCGGTGACACGTGGATCGTTTTTTACAGTCCATGCTTTCTTTTCTTCGGACTCCTTCTGGATCTCCATGGAACGGAATTTATACATCCGGAAAGTCTGATTATGAAGGCCAACACGTTCCTGTTTATAGATCAGCGGACCAGGAGAGGTCAGCTTGATCAGGATACACAGGATCAGCATCACCGGCGATGAAACAATGATCGCGATCGAAGAACCGATCACATCCATCGTCCTCTTGATCATTGCATTAAACGTATTGCTCAGCGGCACATACCGGATATTGATCACCGGAAGTCCGAGAATGTCTTCTGTATACGGTTTGGTCGGAATAATATTATTATAATCCGGAATAAATTTCGTGTGTACTCCTGATTTCTCGCAGAGTGCAACAATCTCTTCCAGACGATAATACTCACTTAAGCCCAGGGTAATAGCTATCTCATCCAGTCGGCTGGATGGAAGGATGATCATCAGATTGGCAATACGCCCGATCACCTTGACTCCTTTATAGGTAGTGCCTGCCGGCACATTGTCATCCAGTATGCCCCTGATCACATATCCCCATTGCGGATTCTGCAGGATCCTGTCCACATATTCCTCAGCGGCACGGCTGTATCCAACCAGCAGCACCTGTTTCTGGTTCATTCCTTTCTTCCGCATGTCCCGGAGAATGTAAAACACAAACATGCGTACAAGCCATTCCAGGACAATATTGATAAAACAGAAGGAAACCAGTGTAAGACGGGAATAATCCAGTTCTTTAAAATTATAAAGTGCAAACATGATGATAAGGAGCCCTAACGCGTTTGCCTTCACGATTCCGGCAAGCACGAGACGACGCCCCTGCATTCGCATCGGTGTATAAAGATCAAATGCCTGATATAAAAGCACATATCCAGGAATGATAAAGATCAGCATAAACATATATTCCTGAACGGTCTTGGACTGAACTGCGGAATGTTCAAATATTCCCTGGAAACGGATCAGCCACGCCAGAGCATAAGAGGCTGCGATCACAAATACATCGATCAGCATATGGAGACGACTGAAATTTTTCTGGTTATCTTTAATCAATTTCCGTCACCTCATTTAAGTTCATTGCTTTTATCTTATAATAGATGCATCCCAAAAGCAACAAAATCTTCCCTCCGAAATATAAAATTTCTGTGAAAATATGGAGTTTTAACCGGCAAATCGCCTAAAAATGTTGATCCAGAGCTCAACCTGCAGCTGGATATAACGTGGAAAATTCCTCATGGAAAACTTTACTTTCCTGTTCTTCCGGCTGATCTGGAAGCCATTTTTAATTCCTGCCAGATACTCCCTGCCAAAGCCTTTTGACGCAAAAAACAGGATTTTTGCCCCGAATCCGACAAGCAGAAATGGAAGGTTCAGAACGATCTGAAGGAACGGCATGTTCTTGTAAATAAGGTAAATATTATTTCTGGATGAATACCGGATCTTAAACTGATTATATCTGGAACCGCTTGTTCCGCTTCCCACATGATAAACTTTCGCCTTTGGAGCATACCAGTTCTGATACCCAAAGATCCGGGCGCGATAACCGATATCCAGATCCTCCAGATAGGCAAAATGCTCTTCATCAAAATCTCCGATCCGGTCGATGATTTTTTTTCTGTAAATGGCAGCTCCCGCGCAGGCGGAAAAAATCTTCTGCTCTTTATCGTAATGGTTAATATCCTTATCTTTCCCTCTGGCAAACGCCCATCCCAGTGCACAGTAATAATTTCCCGCATCGTCCATCTTGTCATGGTCATGAAGCTGGATCATTTTTGCCTGGCAGGAAAAAGCTTTTTTATGTCTTCTGAGGGCCGCTACCATCTCTTCCAGAAAATCCGGTTCTGCTTCCGTGTCATTATTCAGAAGCAGCACATACGGAGAGCGTGCCGCATGAATTCCCTCATTCACAGCCCTGCTGAATCCATAGTTTTCCGGAAGCTGGATCATGTGGACCCACGGATATTCCGCAGAAACAAAAGCACAGCTGCCGTCTGTGGACCCATTGTCCACCAGTATAACCTCAAAATTGCGGATGGTCTGTCTCTCAAGACTTGAAAGCACACCATCCAGATATGCCATCCCGTTAAAATTCGGTATGACTACTGATACTTCCTGCATTGGTTCATCCCTTCTTCTTTCCCATTCCCGGAAGAGGCTTCAGGGAATAATTCCATTTTGACAGAGAAAGATTTTTGTTATAGTACGGATCTCCGTTTTTGAGGATGTCTATCCAGTGAGAACGGATATATTCGATTTCCGACTGGAATCGACGGACTTTTTCCTCACTGTCCTCCGCACCTCTGGATTTGGACTCATAATGATAAAGTTTCACGTACGGATCATAGACGATCAGATGGCCGTGGCTCCTCACTTTCAGGCAGAGATCTACATCATTAAATGCTACCGCGAGTTCTTCTGTAAAGCCGCCTGCTTCCAGAAAAACATTTTTTTTCATCATCATGCAGGCAGCTGTCACACAGCTCATATCCTGCAGAAGGGATGCTTTATGCAGATATCCGGTACGTTCTGCCGGCATATTTACAAACATATGTCCCGCAATGCCGCCCATTCCCACCACACAGCCTGCATGCTGGATGGTATTATCCGGATAGATCAGTTTGGCCCCGACAGCTCCTACTTCCTGTCGCTGGCAGACACCAAGCATCTCCGAAAGCCAGTCCGGATCGATCACTTTCACATCATTATTCAGGAAAAGCAGATAATCTCCCTTTGCATGGCGCACGCCAAAATTATTGATGGCAGAATAATTGAATTCTTTTTTCCAGCGGAGCAGATGGATCCTCGGGTCTTCAGAAAGCTTCCGGTAGTAACGGAAGATCTCGTCGGAACCGCTGTTATTCTCCACGATAATGATCTCATAATTCTTATAGACAGTTTTTTCAAAAATGGATTCCACGCAGGCCTGAAGGGTTTCTTTTTCTTCCCGGTTGGGGATGATAATGGACACCAGCGGTTCCCCCTGCACCGGATATTTCACACGGTAAAATCCGAAATCCGGGGTATGCTCCACAGTTCCCGGAGTTCCGGTTCGTTCAAGATTTCCCTCAATGGCACGCTTTCCTGCCTCAAAAGCATACATCTTGCTTGCCGGGTTATCCGCTGTGGAGGATTTGTGGGTTCTCCAGTGGTAAAGGATCTCCGGTACATGGATGACCTCACGTGCCTGTTCCACACAGCGGAAAATAAAATCATAGTCCTGCGCTCCGTCAAATTCTCTGCGGAAACCTCCGGCTTTCTGCACAACTGAACGTCTCACAACCAGAAAATGACAGATATAATTGTTGGATCTTAAAAGGTCCAGGTTAAAATCCGGTTTCAGATGTGGCTGAAAATGCTCGGACAGATCTGTTGTGACCTTATCTTCATCGGTATAGATCACATCTGCCTCCGGATGTTCCTCCAGTGCAGTTGCGATCTCATACAGAGCATTGGGTGCAAGCAGATCATCATGATCCAGAAGTGCGATAAAATCTCCTCTTGCCATGGCAAAGGCTGCATTGGTATTCTCAGCGATACCGAGATTTTCCTTCAGATCTTCATAGCGGATCCTTTTATCCATCTCTGCATAGGATCTCAGTACAAGCTGCATATCCGGATCTTCCGGACTGCCATTTGCGAGACAGAGTTCCCAGTTCTGATATGTCTGGGCAAGCAGAGAATCAAGCATCTGTCTTAAGAACCTCTCCGGTGTCAGATATGCAGGCACTACAATACTGATCAGCGGGCCATCCGGAAATTTCCTCTTTCGCTGCTTCTCAAGAGTCTCTTCGGTTGGCCTGTATGCCTCATACCACGGTCCGTAGGGAACTTCTTCCGGCTCAAAGCGTTCATGAAGCCTGATCCAGAATTCTTTCAGTCCGTAATGCTTCAGGTATCTCAAGCCCTTTTGTACTGTATAGGGAGAAAGCTTCTTCACAAGCCTGTCCCATTGAATCTTTCCTGTGGAATCATCTTTACTCATATATTTTCTCCGTATTACTCAATTTGATAAACGTATTTTAACATTACCGCATTTTTTTTGCAAGGAAGAGAGAAAGTGTGTTATACTGTGCTTACGTGTTGCTGGTCACGGAGTGAACAGTAACATTTACGTATGTATTGCTTACATAAGAATTATTTTTTATACAGGAGTACCATATATTATGAAAAAATCAAGAATAACCGCGGCGCTTCTGGCCTTTGGGATCTCAGCTTCCATGGTGTTCCAGACTCCAGTTTTCGCCACAGAAGAAACCGCTGTTGCTG
>OGQV01000613.1_pt1 | contig 32539 bp, 24 predicted proteins | sample 1553311 | NCBI WGS metagenome assembly OGQV01 (sample SAMEA2579976, study PRJEB22360) | human gut metagenome
TCCAGTTCATAACGGACGCTTCCGATATACAAGTATCCGTTACCCCGGACGTCAGCCGAGGTGACCATTTTAATCCTTGGGGAAGCGCCATGTCGTGTAATCGTTATGCCGTAGGTCTTGCATGCGGATGTTCGCCTTTCTCAGCACGCTGTCGCGTTGTTCGGTGCTGACTGGGCCTATGATCCTGTCATCCCATGCGCCGTTCAAATAATCGTATTCCCGGGGTTGGATAATATACCATGTAGGCTGTTCCAAGGAGTCTTGCTGCGCCACTATAATTTTATCGTTGTAATAGACATGTTTAATTGAGCCGGCAATGTATTCCGTGTAATCTTTATCATAAAGTAGAAAACCGAATTTCGATTCATAAGCTTCAGACATGGCTGGATCACTTGTAATTAAGTATCCTGTTGTAATAGGCCAATTATATTGACATGATACAACAGAACAGGAGATTAAAAAAAGAAAAATATTTTTTTTCATATTGTACCAGATTCATGTATTCTAAAATATTAACCCATTCAAAACTTGGGATACGCATCACCCCGGATTGTTTTTGCCGCCAAAATTTCATTTGAAAACTTTCACCTCTATTAAATTACCATTTTCGTCATAATATTTCCATTCACCATATTCGACAGAAAAATCTGATTCTGGGCTTTCACCCTCATTCCATAAAAGCAAGCCTTCTTCTTTTTTTCTTCCGTTAGGATAATATGAAGTCATATAACATTTATAATCAGGGGTATATTTCCCTTTGTTGTTTCCGGTAATAATAGAGTGAATATTTTTTGTAAACTCTGAAAACGTCATCATTAAATGTCCGTAGTCCCCAAAATGATACCAAGTACCTGTTATGGTATCATTCCTGTATTCGCCAAACAACTCGAGTTCATTTCTCCTCGTACTGAATTTTTTGTATATCCCATTTTTTTTACCATTTTGATAATACGTTTCAGTACGCCAATACTTGCTAGTGTTCTCCTTCCAAAGTCCCTCCTTTTGTCCGTTATGATTATACCGATTAACTTTATCCTCATATCCGTTTTGTGCTAATACAACAAAATTAAATAGGCTAAAACATATAGCAAGTATTAATACTACTCTTGTTTTCATAGTTTTATCATTAATTATTACCAAAAAAAGAACGTCTTGTACCACTCATGAAAAAATTAAATGCGGGTGATCGTGTTGCATTTACTGGGGTTGCTAAACTGCGCGAAACAGTTACGCTAATCGTATTTGTGCGTTGCGTGTCGGTGTCAAAATTTCCAATAAAATCAGACCAGCTATTTCTATCAATTAATAAGCAACCTTGGGAGATTGCGGTGCCCGCACTTGTCATTCCTGTTAGGTTGTTACGCCCGGGCTTATGTATATTAATTCCTTCTGCATAAGTCCTTTCAGGATGTGCAGGGTTAGCGGCGTCTAATTCTATTGTTTGAGAAGCAGCTTTTTCATCTCTCATTTTTAATGCGGTATAACTGTTTTTACTGCCATAATGAGTTCCGACTGTTGCGTGATAAATACCTTCTGGAATTGTTGCATAATCTTCACTTGACGGGCTGGTATTTGCATCAAAGGTTGTAGTCGTGCCATCTGCTAAATACACTGTCGCAGTTGAAGAGCCCATATTGTAATCACTCGAAGCATCGAATGTCCCATTATCAGAAAAGAAGATTGCCTGCGCGTAAAGTCCAGCCTTTAAAGTCCCGCTTTCATTATACGATTCTGCTGCATCAATCCATTCATATCCATTGTAAGTCCGGTTCCCATCATGATCCTCATCATAAGTTGGTCGCCATGCCAGTCCATCCGGGTCAATATTCTTTATCGGATTGCCTGCGCAATATGCGTATGGACTGATGTCGGGCATTTCCCCAGCGAGCGGGTCTATCGAGTTGAACCGTGCGTTCATACCCTGCAATCTGGCCTGCGAGTCGTATAGGTCGACGCAGAACCTGGACTGGAGCTCTTTTCCGTTGTACCTGAATTCGTTAGTATCAGATGTTGCCAAAGAACTGTTTTTATGCTGCATGCCGTATGGCATGTAGTCGTATTCAGCAGTAACGACCCCGTTCTGGTTTACGATCGTCCTCACGCTCCCCAGATGGTCGTTCAGGAAATAGCGGGTATCGTATTCTTCACCCAGTCTGCCAATGCGTCCCATGGCAAAGGGAGCGCTCTCGAATGCGGGCTTTGCCCCCTCCAGTTCATAACGGACGCTTCCGATATACAAGTATCCGTTACCCCGGACGTCAGCCGAGGTGATCTTCTCGCCATTCCAAAGATAACAAAATATTGCGAATGTCAAAAAATATCAGGGCTCCTAATTTAGAGCCCTGATATTTGAATGTGGTAATAAAAAATTCAAGGCAACCCCCGGACTGCCTTGAATGAACTGATGTCAGAATTTAAGCCCGACCTGTTTTGAGAACCTTAACCCATGTAATTCCTCCCATTTTTTGTGAGGTAACTCGTCATATATTTTTATAGCATAGCGATATAATTTAATAATATTGTCGTAAGTAAAATACTTGCCCGGAAGAGATATCGACAATCCGACTATTATATTATTTTTATATATCGGCCAGACTGCGGGTATGGTATTTACTCCTTCTTCGTTCAATTCAATATATTGAAAATAGGAATTGGCTTTTATCGTTTTACTAACGCGCCAAGCGACCGCTGTACATCGATCTTCAATAATATTGATCTGTTCGTCGTTGCGATGCACTGCGTCCGGTGAAACATTTAATCGGATAATACCGATTGTATCTATCATAGCCCAATCATCTCTTGCAAGTCGTGTTTTATTGGCAGAACAGCTATATTGGATACTGGTTAAAACCAGCAATATAAAAATGGTTAATCGAAATGTATTTTTCATAATGTATGCTTATTTTAATACTGAAAATGGCAAAGTTGCAATAACCTGTTTCCTGTCATATATAACTATTTCTTGAGTTCGCATTTGGAATAGATATCCTATTTGCCCATTAAGATTATTGAAATCTGCAGGACTGGGATAAGCACTACTGCCATTTAATTTTCCATTAATCATTAAAGTCCCACTGGGATGGCTATGATAGGATGCTTTGGCATCTTTATTTGGGGGGATATTAACAGACGCGTTAATTTTCCCATTATCTCCTCGCATAGGCCCGACAGTAACGTCTGTAATTGTATTATCCACTAAAATATTTCCCCCATATTCTCTCTGATTTGCAGTACTCCCTGTGCCTGTACCATCGTCTTTAATTGTATTTTTTGCTGCTTCTAGAGTAGATATTGGTACTATTTCCACTACATTTTCCATGTGTGCTCCATCTATGTTCCCAGATACAATTTTAGACTCAGTAGATTTTGCTGTATTAGAGTCTATAGGTTGGGCTCCTTTAATATTCCGTTGCGTTTTTATTACAAATACTTTTTCTCCGATACCTGTATCTAATAGTAATGTTCCGTCTTCGCGATAATATTTATCAATTTCTTTTCCATTCGGATCAATATATATGATCGGATTGCCTGCGCAATATGCGTATGGACTGATGTCGGGCATTTCCCCAGCGAGCGGGTCTATCGAGTTGAACCGTGCGTTCATACCCTGCAATCTGGCCTGCGAGTCGTATAGGTCGACGCAGAACCTGGACTGGAGCTCTTTTCCGTTGTACCTGAATTCGTTAGTATCAGATGTTGCCAAAGAACTGTTTTTATGCTGCATGCCGTATGGCATGTAGTCGTATTCAGCAGTAACGACCCCGTCCTGGTTTACGATCGCCCTCACGCTCCCCAGATGGTCGCTCAGGAAATAGCGGGTATCGTATTCTTCATCCAGTCTGCCAATGCGTCCCATGGCAAAGGGAGCGCTCTCGAATGCGGGCTTTGCCCCCTCCAGTTCATAACGGACGCTTCCGATATACAAGTATCCGTTACCCCGGACGTCAGTCGAGGCGACCTTCTCGCCATTCCAAAGATAATGATATTTTGTAGTAATATCAGCAAAAATAGCAGGTACATAATTTGAGTCCTGAGAATATGTGTGTTGTGATAATTTGTGGGTAATGAAATTATGGTGTAATTGATTTAAAAAACCGAAGTCTGCGATGGACTCCGGTTTTTTAAATCGATAATATAAAATATTAAAATCAATCTATTAATGGTCGATGGAGTCCGTTTTTGAATGTCGAGTGCGGAAGAGAATTATACATTCCGTTATAATAGTAATCTTTTGCAGCATTATCCCATACTGAATTCTGTTTACGGATAATATTAATAAAATAATAGACGAGAGTGCTATCATATAAAAACGTACGATTATATTGTATCCGAGACTGTGGATATGCGTCGCTTGAGAGTGTATCGACATTTCCTTGTGAAAACAATAATACGGCAATTGATGTGTCAACATAATTATTATCTATAAGAGAGTCAGGATGTGTTTTGTTGACGGATTTTGAAATGTATAAAATGGAATCTTTGTTTGTTAAAACAATTTTACATAAATTGTCTCTGTGTTTGAGAAAATCCTGCGCAGAAACATCTGTAATTTTCAGCAAACCCCATGGGGCAATGTTGGGAGCATAATAAATTACAGCTTTATCGTAAATATGTTTTTGCTCTGCTTTGGAATTTGCATTACCGCAGGCAATAACACAAATACATATGCAAAATATTCCGAGTAAATAGATTGTTTTTTCCATAATTGTATTATAAATTGTTTATATATTGATTGTGTGATTCATATATAAGTTTTGATATTTCTTCGGGAGTCATATTGGAAATATTTATATTGGATTGTTTACCTCTATGATTTTTCCTTGTCGTTTGTTGTTTGTTGATATCGCCGTGTTTACGTGCTGCATCTTGCTCTTTTCCTGTTATAACTCGTTTTTCTTCTTTTTTCCCGTACTGGGCATCTGACCCTTCTTTTTTTGAATCACTATACTTTTGAACTTCTGTAGGATCGTTACTCTGTATAACTTCATCGTACTTCTGTGCATGATCGGCTTCATGAGCTAATACGGTAGCAGGCGATACCAATATGTTATCATCTGTATATAGTAAATGATCGGGATCCCAGTTGATAGTCTTATTACGAGGATCAAAATTCGTTGTGGCTATTGATCCTGCCTCGTTTATGTAGTAAATGTTGTCGGATGCTTGAAGTTTAGCTATGTTTCCTGCTGTCCCCTTTTTGTTCATATATTTTATTGTAGCAGCAAATTTAGCTTTGAATTCTTGTGAAATTCCTGGAGCATAATATATTTTTCTTCCATCCGGATCAAAGTAATTGATTGGATTATTCGCACAAAATGCATACGGGCTAATTGGAAAATATTTCTCCGCAAGGGGGTCTATTGAGTTGAACCGTGCGTTCATACCCTGCAATCTGGCCTGCGAGTCGTATAGGTCGACGCAGAACCTGGACTGGAGCTCTTTTCCGTTGTACCTGAATTCGTTAGTATCAGATGTTGCCAAAGAACTGTTTTTATGCTGCATGCCGTATGGCATGTAGTCGTATTCAGCAGTAACGACCCCGTTCTGGTTTACGATCGCCCTCACGCTCCCCAGATGGTCGCTCAGGAAATAGCGGGTATCGTATTCTTCATCCAGTCTGCCAATGCGTCCCATGGCAAAGGGAGCGCTCTCGAATGCGGGCTTTGCCCCCTCCAGTTCATAACGGACGCTTCCGATATACAAGTATCCGTTACCCCGGACGTCAGTCGAGGCGACCTTCTCGCCATTCCAAAGATAACAATAATTTGCTAAAAACAGGTCTCCCGCCTGCGAATGTAGCTCCGCAGGTGCGATTTTTTCCGGCAGGTTGAGGAAATCGTATGAGATTTTCAGTTGATTCTGACCGTCATATACCAGATTTCCCATCGTGTCGTATTCGAAGGGATTGTCTGCCTCCTCAATGCCGAAGGCTACCTTTCCCTCCGAGTCTTTTGTGCCGGGATAGCGTTTTACACGGACGAGCTGGTTGCCGTCGAGGAGGTATTTATACTTGAGAATTTCATCGCCGTTGTAGCGTTCGAAACTCCGTATGTTCCCGTTCAGGTCGTATTCCATCCTGCGCTCGGTAAAGGTGTTGTCCCTGAGCGGGGAAAATCCGGGAAAATTTTCGGACGGTTCGCGTTTATACAACTCGGCATCGGTCAGGCGCCCCAGCATGTCGTACGAATAAGCATAGGTGTTATCCCCCATGACGTCACCTCCCCGGTTCCAGGATATTTCCGCGATATTTCCCGAATACAGGGGTTTGGCGGCCTGCGGTTTGAAATAATTGAGTTGTTCGGTGAAGATAATATTGTGAATCCAGAGCGTATCCCCGGTTTGCAGGTTTACCGATGGGGCTTTGATTCTGTGCGTGATTCCCGAGAGCCAGCCCTGGATGTTGTATTTGTGTTCGGTCTCCAAGCCGTTTCCGGCGGTTTTTGTTTGCAGGCGTCCCAACTCGTCGTATGCGGACGCAACGTCGGCGCAGACCTTGCCGTTTATGGAAACTACCTCGCGCAGTTGTCTGCCCCGCCCGTCGTAGGTGTAGGCATAACGGAGATTCAGAGGTTCGCCTTCGGAAATATTATGTTGCTCGTCGCGGATCAGGATATTTCCCAAATAGTCGTATTTGTAGCTGATGCGCAAACCGTAACCGAGCGGGGTGGTTTCGACCGACTGGATTACCCGGTTGCGGGCATCGTAGTAGAATGTCCGGCGTGCGGACAGGGGGGCTTTCCTGGCCGGGGAGAATACGGATTTGTCGAATGTTTCGAAAATCTCCTCATGCGTTTTCAGCCCGCGGACGTTTGTACTGCGGATGGTTTCGTCAGTCACCTCGGCGACGGGAAGGAACGCATGTGTGCCGAATGCCGGAGAATCCAGCCGGTATTCGTCGTAAATATAACGCTCGGTATCGTGCGGTTCGGTGACGCCGAAAGCGAGGTTTGTGACGGCCGGATCATATGTTACGGGGCGGTAAGGCTCTTCGGGGTTGACCGGGAGGAGCGGGTCTTCGGGATCGACAGGGAGTACCGGATCTATGGGAACAGGGTCGGGGGTGACTGGGTCTGGCGGATCCACAGGGTCGACGGGAGGTCTTATGGGATCTGTCGGATCCACGGGGCCGACCTGTGTAGTTTGCCGCAGGGTCACCTTCGACAGGCGTCCTATGGGGTCATAGGTGTAGGCGAGCAGAACTTCCTGCGCCTTCATCGCTCCGGTTTGGCGGGTCAGCATGCGCCCGTCGGCATCGTAGGTCATAATCTCCGGATCCTGTCCCGGGATGTGGCGGGTGGTGACATTGCCGTCCCCGTCGTAAAGATAACGGTAGCAGTATTTCCGGGCGTTGCCGCTGTCCGGTTCCCATATGCTGCCGGCCGTGAGCCGTGCGCTTCCCTCGGGGGAGACTACCCACCGCAAACGCTCCATGTCGTCGTAGATGTAGTAGGTATCGGCATGTTCCGAGGAGGAAAGCCATTGGCGGGAGAGTATTTTCAGCCCGTTGGAATTTGTGAACACTTCTTCGACCGCGCCGTCTTCGTCGATGGCCGTCGTTTTGCAGAGCGTATTTGCATCGTACGGTTCGGCTTTGCCGACCAATGCCCCGCCGGGTGTGAGCGAAAGCTGGAGGACTTCGTCTCCGGCGTTCGTTCCGTAGCGGTTTTCGCAGAAATGATCCATCAGGCTCTGGTACTCTTTACCGGGTCGGAATGTCTTAACCTGCCGGTCGAGCGGGGAGTCGTCGTATTCCCGGTGTATGCGGGGAAACAAGGCCGTACTGCTGTTATACAGCGTTTTGTAGTACCGGTCTTGTCGATTGATCAGAACGTCTGTTCCTGCAGGTATGTTGTCCTCCGGGGCTGCGGCGAACGGCAGGTACTCGTCTTGCCGACGTCCTTTGGTATCGTAGCTGAAGAATGTCACAAGGTCTTTCCCCGACGGCGAACCGTTGACATTGACAATTTGTTGCGGACGTCCGAGCCCGTCATAGTAGGTGATGTCCTCGATGTAACCAACACCCGTGCTGTCAGTCGCCGTCTTGGTGGAAATGTATGCCTTGCTTCCTGTCTTGCAGGCCACGATATTCGAAGTGGCTTTGCCTCCTGTCGAAGTTTCTGCCACACGGCGGTAATAAGCCGGTCTGGCAATTTTTTTTGCAGTTTTTTCTCCCGTCGAGATCGTTTCCCAGTTTTCCAGATCGGTGCTTTCTTCGATACGCGTGTGTTCCCACGCAACGGACGGACTTTTTTTATCGTTGATGATCACATAGCGGTTGTCTTCTGATAGTGACATGGAAATAAGTCCGGCATCCAATGCGGTAAGGACTTCTACCGTATTCGAATAAGCGGTCTGTCCCCCGCTTCTTGTGGCCTTGCGGCGGTAATAGACCGTTTCTTTGCCCGTGACATCGGGCTGGCAGGTTTCACCGTTTTGTCCCGGCATGGTAGTCCATTCCTGTGCGGTTGCAGTTTTCTTTTCCCATGTATAGGTGAGTTCCGGGTTGTCGACGAGATAAAGTCCTCCCATCGCAGGACGGTATGACGATATTATGGGAGGCAGTGTGCCGAGCGGGTAAATTTCCGGGCCGTTGAGGGTGATCCTGCCGCCGAAAAATTCTGAGTAAGGTTCTTGCAAATAACTCAAGGTTATCCAAAGCACCTCATTGTCGTCGACGACATTAATGTGCAGGCGGACTTGCCCGCTGGCGCTGTAGTCTGGATGGATCATTGCGACTTCGATGAAAAACGTGCCGCTCATATTGGTTACGGACGTGACAAGCGGGGAGCTGATTTCGTAGTCGAGTAATTTGACTTCGCTGGTTACCAATTTGATTTTGCCGGAATCCCCTGCTGCCGTATAGGCCAGGGAATACTCCAGCTTGCCGCCTTCCGGGGGAACGAGGGACGAGGTAGTTACGAGTTTGTAACGCGATGTCTGCCCGGCACACGTATTATACGCCGCAAAGAACAGGATGAGTAAAAGGAATATGTGCTTTTTCATAATGGTCGTAGTTTAAAAGTGGTACTCGAGAGTCTGAAGCGTACCCAAACCGTCGTGCACCCCGGTCAGGCGGCCGTGGGAATCGTATTCGTAGCGGGACTCCTTGCGTGACGGGTCGAGGTGACGGGTCAATCCGACATGGGGTTTGTATTCGTATATATCGACATAGGCACCTTCGATGGCGTATAGGTTGTCTATCTGCTGTTGGGAAAGGCCGCCGCTGAGCGGCGTGTTTGGGAGTCCCGCCGCCAGCCTGACCCTGCTGTATGTGGCATTCATAATTTTTGCCACGGGATATAAGCCTCCGTATCCCCATATGTAGCTGTATAAAGTTCCCTCCGCATCCCTTATCTGGGTGACGTTGCCTTTCGTGTCGTACGAGTCGTAGTATATCTTGGGCACGTATTCGAGTATGGGCGGAGTTGGCGGAACGGGGCTGTGGCTAACCGCGACCGGCTCCTCCAGCTTCGTTTTGCTGATTACCGAAGGTTTTACCATGTTGTTTATTCTGGTGTACTCGCATTTGGCGGCGGATGTGATGTAGTGGTCACTGGACTGTCTTGCGGGTTGCGAGGATTCGGCTATTTCTGCGGGATAATCCAGCGGGTATGTTCCCGAACCGGCGACGCTGACCGTTTCGTGCAGGTATTTGATCTCCGTAATGTAGCAATGTCCGTCGGCGGACGTCCGCATCGTAAGGCTCGGCTGCCCGTATTTGTTATAGTTGTATTTTGTTATGGTATACAGCGAGTCGGCGCCGAAATAGTCGATAGCGGTTCTGCTTGCCACCCGGTAGTCGCCGATCGGTTTCCTTACGGAATACGCATAAGGGCCGCTGGCGACGACATAGGCCGTGTAACCGGGATCGTGGTACTCGTAGGATGTCTTTTCGCAGCGTACCTTTTCGTTTTGCGCATTATACATCGTTTTCGTATGGAGTTTTCCACGTTGGTTGTGGTGCGAGTTCGGTTCCCGGAGTATATTGTCGTAAAAATCTATGCGGTTGCTTACCGGATAGTCTTTAGGTAGTAAATTGGGAATAATCGCTATCCTGCTTTGGCCTGCATAATCGTCCGGATGCGTTTTGTAATTGTTGAATTCGTATTTGACCGAGGAACCGTCTGCGAAGATTTCCCGGACAACCCCATAGCCGACATGCGATTTGTCGAATGTGTTGGCCGGGTATTGCAAAAGCGGCAAGATAATATTATATCCTCCCCGTACATCGCCGTAGAAGCGGGGGAAATGCAGGACTATTCCCGACGAATGGGTGGCGTCGGCCATGTATTCGTAACTCCGGGTCTGAAAGCTCCCGAGTACATCCTGGTCGGTTATTTTCCGAATCCTCACACCTCCGGTTTCATCCGAATCTCTGAAAAGCGTGGAATAATCGTTCAGGGCCGCTCCGTATTGGGCCGGCATATTGCCCGGAATTTCAGTCCCGGGATCGTCCGGCAACGGTGTAACCACGTCCTCTATTTTGGGGTAGTTCCGCTTGAGTACGATATACCGAGCCCTGTTCGCCTCGTATTCGAACTCCGTGAACCCGCCGGTCGGGTATTCGATCCGTCGCAGACAGCCGATTATACTGTATTTCCAGTCGGGATTCCTGTATGGCAGTCCAATGCTTTCGTTCATGTCCCGGTCGGGATTCGCAATGACCATCGGGCAGAAATAGTCGTATCCGTTTCCCTTCCCGTTGTAGTATCCCCAGAAATCTATATCTGCCGTGGTCAGTCCCGGATAATCGTACTCTTCGTAATAGTCCATTTTGTAGGTGCCGGTTCCGGAGACGTCGATGGATTTGAGGATCAGGCGGTCGTTTTTGACCTTGTATCCGAAACGGCATGTGCGCAGTGTCTCCCGGTTGCAGGTGACATCAATCCTGTCCAGCTTCTTCAGCTCCTGGGCGATCGTGCCGTCATAGCCCCGGTCTCCTGGTGTAGGCGTACCGTTTATGTCGTAGCAGCCTTTGGGCAGGTACGTCAGTTCGATGTTTAAGGCGTTGTCGACCGATATTCCCGTGAGGTAGGTGGTGCGTGTGATGCTGGCCTGCCGGTGATGGATCGGCATCTGTTCGCCCGTTCCGTTGCCGAGCTGGAACGAGGTGACATAGTAAGGGTGTTTTGTATCCCGGTTGATATAGGTGCCGCCGTGGTTCGCCCCGTCGTAGGTGAAACTGATTTTCCGGCCGTTGGGGGCGGTTACCGAGGTGAGCATCCAGCTTACGACCGGATTCGCCGGGCCGACGGCTAACTGGTAGTTCCCGAAACTTCCGAGGGAGCCCTTGACCATGCGTTCCAGGGCGGACTCCTTGCCGCCGAAGACATAGGTATATCCGTCGCCTGTCGTGATGGTTATCGTCGAATGTTCGCCGTTGCTCTGGCAACCGGTCATTTCGATCCTGTATGTTCCGTGTCCTCCCTGGGTGTTGTATATCCTGACCTGGCGTGCTCCGTCGTAATGGAATGTCCCGGAATGTCCCATGAAGCTGAAATGGAAGATATCCGCATCGACTTCGCTTTCGTGGGAACTGGCATCCGTGTATGCCTGTGCTGCTGTGGAATAGTGTCCCAAGCTCAGGTTCATCAGGTCGGATTCGTCATAGGGGATCGTACCGCACAGGAACCCGTTGACGTGGCCGGTGTTGCTGCCCCCCGGACTGAAGTCGTCGAGTCCCCGTATTTCGCGCGTAATGGTGCCTCCGCAATTCAAAAACCAGTTGAGGCCCAAAATGCCGGTTTGGCGTTGGGGCAGGAATCCGTTGGAAGCATAACCTGCGGACAGGGAGAATTGGAAATCCGGATCCGAATATTCATAGAGGAGGACATCGGCTTGTGCTGTCCCCGTATAATAGTTTACGGGCGTATTCCCATACCGGATAAAGCTCCATGTCTGCGGGGTAGGGCTGTATTGCATGAGCGGAGGATCGGTCAGGTTGTCGAACGATTGTGGGAAAGCAGCATGCCCATAAATACCGAACAGGGTGGTCAAGACTGTCTGAAGTAGGTGTTTCATAAAAAGAGTTGTTTGAGGATAATAGTAACGACAAATAAAGGGTAGTGGAAAATTGTGGGGAGGCTCCACGCAGGGAGTGCTTTTATGCAAAGATAGGAGGGCTTGGGGATTGCCGAGTCCCGAATACTGGGAAATGTAACCTTGCAAAATTTATGTATGATGCTGGTTATCAGTTAGCAGTATGCAAATAATCTTATCCGCCACTTACATCTGCTGCGAATTTTTGTAATGTGTTGGTACTTAATTTTTTATCCTTGTATGCCGAGAGCCGGAAAATACGATGGCAGTTAATGAAAAGGCCGGAAGTTTTTACTCCCGGCCTTCCGGCTGACGCCTGCCTGTCGCTATTTTTCAGAGATATACCTCTTATATTCCGTTCGTGTAGAGTTTTTTATTTATCCGGTGGCATTTGACGTAAACCGAGTTTATGTTGTTAAGTTCGAAAATGATACATAATTCACGGGGTGTAAATCCTTCTTTATGAAGCATATATAATAATTGGTCGTTCGTGCTTACTTTTGTCCGGGAGGTGAAGAAATGCCCGCAATGGTTGTCGACCACATGATAGGCCATCAATTTTTTGATGGCCATCTCCTTTTGCAGGTGTTTACGCATCAGTTCCGGATGGTGGTAATAGGTGTATACGGTATCTATCAGGATCCGGATATAATTCAACCGGGCCGTCGCCAGCTTTGAGGTATTCCGGAAATGATTGCAGAAATATTGGTATCCGGCCAGGACAAGCAGGATGTCCATAACGAAAATTATCAGGATGTATATCATCGGGTTTGGAGTTAGGGATTAATTGATAAAAAAATTTTCAGCTTGTATTTCCGTTAAGGCGAATGGTTTTTTTGGAGCATACAATAACCTTTTTTTATAGTAAGTTATTTAAGAACCCCCATTTCCGGATAACATGCTTGATATACATATCGTTATGAATCAGACGGTTGGAATTTGGAAAGCCAAAGATAAGATTTTAGTCGGGAATGTGTGTTGATAATCAATGTTTTACGCTGGAATTGAAAGGCTGTTTTTTATGCCTGATTGTGCCATAATCCCTTGGCCGCATTATAATTTTGCCTTATAAAAGAACCCGAGACTATGATGCGTACCCCTTCCCTTGTTTATCCGAGACTTCGTGCCTTTTCGCTTCCGGAACTCCTGGTTGTATTGGTAATTATCGGCATATTGGTTTTGATCGCCTTGCCGAACCTGATGCCTCTGATTTCGCGTGCGAAGGCGACGGAAGCGCAGCAGCAGCTGACGTTCCTTCACACGTTGCAGAAGAGTAATTTCTATACATATTCCCGCTATTCGGCCTCGCTCGAGGAACTTGGTTTCGAACAGCAGGAGCTCGTCACCGACGGCGGCCGGGCCAACTACCTGATCGAGATCGTCGAGGCTACGGAACACGGCTTCCGGGCCACGGCCACGGCAGTCGTGGATTTCGACGGGGACGGGACGTATAACGTCTGGGAGATCAACCAGGACAAGGAACTGAAAGAAACCGTCAAAGACTGACCCGATGCTTTCCCACTGGCCCTATAGTCTGCTGTTGTTCCCTGCCCTGCACCTTGCGTGGGAGGACTTCCGTATGCGGGAGGTTTCCGTTCTTTGGCTGGCCGTGCTGGGGGCGTTGTCCGTGGCGGTTGGCTGGGGCGTGTCCGGGCTGTATCCGATGCTGTGGCGTGCGGTGGTGAATGCCGGGGTGCTGGCTGCGCTGGGCTTTGCGATGCTGCTGTACCAGTTGTGTCGCCGCAGGCCGCTCCGGGACTTTTTCAGTCGGGACTTCGGTGCGGGCGATGCAGTGATGATGGCGGCCGTCGCCCCGCTGTTCGCACCTGGCGTCTACGTGCGTTTCCTGCTCGCGGCCAGCCTCTCAGCTCTGGTATGGTGGGGCGTCAGGCGCCCGGCGACCATTCCCCTGGCCGGATTTATGGCGCTGACGCTCGCCGTGTATGTCGCATGTAAAACCGCCGGACTATGGAACTGACCCGTACGATTCCGACCGAGGTGATCCAACTGCTGACTGCCGCCGAGTCTTCCGAATACCGGCTCGTGCCCTGCACCCGCAGGGGGAGCGAGGTGCGCTGTTACGGCGTTGCCGGCCATGATTATGCACGTGCAGCCGAGGAGCTGGAGGTGCTCTACGGGTGGCGGATCGCCGTCGAGCCTGTTGCCGAAGGGGAACTGCAACGCCTGCAGGCACAATATTACCGCCCGGATACGGCGGGAACCCTCGCCGGCGAGCCTGCGGCATCTCGCCTTGCCGACATCGCTTCTGGACGGGGTTTCCTGTTGTCGCTCATCGGCGAGGCGTTCCGCGACTATGCCAGCGACATCCACATCGAACCCTATGAGGAACGCTGCCGTGTGCGCCTTCGTATCGACGGCAAACTGGCCGAACGCTATGTCGTGGATCGGAGTCAGTACGCGCCGCTGGTGAACCAGATCAAGATTCTCTCGAACCTCGACATCTCCGAGAAACGGCTCCCGCAGGACGGGCGCATCCTCTACGACCGCGATGGCAACAAGTTCGACGTACGTGTCTCGACGCTGCCCACGATCTACGGCGAGAAAGTGGTGCTGCGCCTGCTGACACGTCACGTAGAGCTGCTGGAACTCAAGAACCTCGGTTTCACGTCGCAGCAGTACGACGACTACTGCCGTGCCATTGCGCGCCCGTTCGGCATGGTGCTGATCTGCGGCCCGACCGGCTCGGGCAAGAGCACGACGCTCTATGCCACGCTGCGGCGGCTGAACCGTACGTCGGACAACATCCTGACGATCGAAGACCCCATCGAATACACGCTCGAGGGGGTGAACCAGGTGCAGCTCAAGGAGGAGATCGGCCTAACGTTCGCCAGTGCGCTGAGGACGTTCCTGCGGCAGGATCCCGACATCATCATGCTGGGCGAGATCCGCGACGGCCCGACGGCTCAGATGGCCGTGCGCTCGTCGCTGACGGGGCACCTTCTGTTTTCCACGATCCATACCAATACGGCCTGGGGTGCCGTGGCACGCCTTGCCGACATGGGGGTGCACCCCTACCTGGTGGCCAATACGCTGGTGATGACCGTTGCCCAGCGGCTCGTGCGCCTGCTGTGCCCGCACTGCAAGCGGGAGGCAGCGGTGACCGGCGAGGTGCGGCGGCTGCTTCCCGGACATGCCCCCGCCCGGTATTACGAACCTGTCGGTTGCGAGCGGTGTTTTTATACGGGTTACAGCGGCCGGCGTGCGGTGTACGAGGTGATCCCCATGGACGACGAACTCTCGGCAGCGGCCCGCAGCGGCCATGCCGACATCGGCCCCCTGCTGTCGGCCCGGGGCATCTCCTCGCTGCGCGATGCCGTTGTCGGGCTTTTGCTGCGGGGCGAAACCTCGCTCGAGGAGCTGATACCCTTGCTGAACTATTAGCCTATGAAATACCTTTACCTGCTGTTTTTGCTCTTTCCCCTGTGCTGTGCTGGGCAGGATGCCGATTCGATCCGCTTTGCCGGTATCGACCGCAAGTTGGAGGCGCTCGTGGAACGCGACTCGACGTTCGCACGCACGGTCGACGTCACGGCGGGACGCCTGCCCCTCGCGGAACTGTTGCGCAACATCGCCCGTGCGAGCGGCGTGAACCTGTCGGTGCGGAGCGTCGAGGATATCCCCGTGTCGTGCAACTTCACCCGGGCGCGTGTCGACGACCTGTTGCGTTTCCTCTGCCGCGAATACCGGCTCGACATCGAGGCCACGGGCAATATCGTCTCGGTCTTTGCGGCCGCAGCCTCGCCGCAGCCCCGGCCCGACCCCGATGTTTTTTACAATGCGGCCGACACGACGCTCTTCTACGACCTGCGGGGCGAACGGCTGATCGACGTGGCGAAAAAGGTCACGACCTTTTCGGGGCGTAACATCATCGTTCCCCAACCCCTATACGATTACAAGGTTTCGGGCTACGTGCGCGCCATGCCCTTCGACGGGGCGTTGCGGACGCTGGCCTGCGTCAACGGCCTTGTCGCCGAGAAGGACGCTTCGGATGTCTGGACTGTGTACCGCGAACCGTCCGCACAGTCCCCGGGCGAACCGTCCGCCCCGGCCTATACCCGCCGCCGGCAGTTCTCGCCCAACGAATTGCAGGTGGATTCGCTGGGGCGCATCACGGCGCATATCACACGGGGCAACGTGCAGGACATCATCCTCGACCTGTGCGACCAGCTGCGGCTCAATTATTATTTTAAGTCACCTGTCAGTCTCACGACGGGCATCTGGGTCGACGACACGGATTTCGAGACCCTGCTGGCGGTGCTGCTCAAAGGATCGCAGTACTCCTATTACTGCGAGCGGGGCATCTATGTCTTCGGTGCGGCGCAGGGCGACGGGCTGGCATCGGTGACGGTCGTACCGCTGGCATTTCGCGCCGTTTCTAAACTCGAGGATGCGATCCCCGCGGCGCTCAAGTCCGGGGTGGAGATCAAGACCTTCCCCGACCTGAACAGCCTGATCCTTTCGGGCGACCGCCGCGACGTGGTGCGTGTCGAAACCTTCGTCAAGTCGGTCGACAAGGCGGTGCCGCTCATCACGATGGAGATCATCATCGCCGATGTGCAGCGGAGCAACATCCGTGAGATCGGCCTCGGCGGCGGTGTCGGCACTTCCCCGACGCAGACCGCGGGGACGCTGGGCCCGGGGTTCGACATGACTTACAGCGCTGGGGCTGTGAACAACCTGCTGCAGCGCATCCAGGGCACGGTGAACCTGGGGCGTGTGAGCCCCAACTTTTACCTGAGCCTGCAGGCGCTCGAGGAAAACGGCACGGTGCGGCTGCAATCCACGCCCAAGCTCTCGACGCTCAACGGCCATGAGGCGACGCTTACCAGCGGCGAAACCCAGTATTACAAGGAGGTGCAGAACAACTACTATGGTACGCAGAACCCCATTTCCTCGGAGTCCTACCAGTGGAAATCGGTCGATGCGAACCTCTCGGTCAAGGTCACGCCCTACGTTTCGACCGACCGGCACATCACGCTCGAAATCGAGTTCGAGCAGACCGAGTTCACGGGACGCGAGCAGGAGAATGCCCCTCCGGGAACCGCCACGCGCAGCTTCAGGTCGATCGTCAAGGTGCAGAACGAGGAGATGGTGCTCCTCGGCGGGCTCGACCGCAACTCGCTGGAGAAATCCTCGCGGGGCATCCCGTTCCTGGCGCGCGTGCCGATTATCAAGTGGTTCTTCGGCAAGGAGAAACGCAACAAGGTCGAACGTACGCTCAATGTGTTCATCAAACCTACCGTTATCGAATGAAACTGTTGCCACGCATACTGAACCGGATCGCTTTTGTCCGGGCGGAATTTACCTCTGTGGATGAATGCCGCACCGAGGTCTTCATGTGGCGGAGCGGCATCCTTTCCCCGACGGGCCGGGCGGCGGCGAAAAACGCCCTCGCCGTGTTGGTCGTCTGCGGCCAGGGGGTCGTCACAAAGCCGGAGGGCTGCCAGGTCGTTGCCCGTGTCGAAGCCGATCCCGAGACCTTTCTGTGGAGCTCGGCGGGTGGCGCGACCTCCTTTGTCCGGCGGGAGCGGTTGCAGTCCGTGCTGGCCGTGCTGGCCGCCGAAGGCTGCGTGCCGGTCGCCGTGTACTGTACGGACGCCGCGGCGGACTTCGGACAGGCCGCAGGGGTATATGCCCGGCAGTTGGGCGATACCCTCGGCTGGCGTATGCTCGTCCGCCTGACGCCCGAAGCATCGGCCGTCGCCCAGGCGCTGGTGAGGCGGCTGGGGTTTCAGGTGCTGGGGTTGTGCCTGCTGTTGCTTGCGGCCAATGCCATGCTCGCCCCGCGGTTGAATGCGCGGCGGCAGACATTGCAGGCCGCGCTGGCGGCGCGTGAACGGACGGCCTCCGGGGCGGCTTCGGCCGATGCGCGGCAGCGGGAGCTGCTGGCCAGGTTTTCGGCCGGTTCCGGCGTTCCGCGTTCCCTTCTCTGCGACAGGGTCGGGGGTGCCGTGCCCGAACGGGTCGTGCTCACGGCGCTGGATGTCGAACCCCTTACCGGGCGCTTCGAAGCCGGCAAACCGATGCAATGCCGGGAGAATACCGTCGTCATCCGCGGCGTGGCCCCCGCGGCGGCCGATATTTCGGCCTTCGTGCAACGCCTTTCGCAGACGGGATACTGCCGCGGCGTGCGGCTGGCCGGCGTAGAACGCGAGCGCGATGGCGACCGCCTGTCGTTCCGCATAGAGACTGCGCTATGAAACTGCCGTATAAATACCGGGGCGCCGTGTTGCTGGCGTCGCTGACTGTCGTGCTGCCTTGGGCGGCGTGGCGGTTCGCATTGGGGGATACGTTCGGGACGTGGCGCGAATGCCGGCGGCTCTGCGTGCAGCTTGCGGCGATGGCTCCGGCCCCAGCGCCCGGGGAACGGGTCGCCGCCGTGGTACAGGGTTCCGAACTCGTGTTCTCGGGATTGCTGCTCGATACCGTGCGGCAGGCCGCCGACAGCGTCGGCGTGCAGGTTACGGGCTATGAGCCGCTCGTGACCCTCGCCCGGGACGGCCTGGCGGTGCACACCGCGCAGCTGACCTTGGCGGGCGGCTATGCGCCGTTGCTGCGGGTTGTCGGGGAGCTCGAACGCACGCTGCCCCGGTGCCGCCTGCGTTCGCTCGGCTGGCAGAGCTCCGCCGACCGCCGGACGCGGTGCTTGCAGCTGACCCTTACGTTGTATATCCAGCAGGTCGTACTCAAAAAATAATGCCATGAAAAAACTCTTACCCCTTTTGTTCCTGTTGCTGTCAGTTGGCTGCGAAGTGCTCGAAGAGGATATTTCGCACGACCGGGTGCCTGTTGTCGCACCTGCCGACAAGGTTTCGGTCGCAGCCGGAACCGTCGATTTCCGGTGGGCGGCCGTGGAATACGCCACAGGCTATGAATTTACGGCTGTTTCGCCTTCGTTTGCCGCCGCGGGACGTGTCGTGGCCGATACGGTGATCCGTGCCGATACGCTCGCCCGCCGTTTCGGCTGGCCGCCGTGCGCTCGGCCCCGCCGTTTCGGCTGCCGGCTGTCGCTCTCCGCCGGGGAGTACGAATGGTGCGTTACAGGGTTCAACGGCGGTTATAAGACCCCCAGGGAGATACGTTCGCTGACCGTCCTGCCTGCCGAGGAGCCGCAGGAGCCGTCGCAATCCGAATAAGCTGCCATGAAGTCGCGCTGGACGACATACCTGTTGCTGGCGGCCGTCGCTGCGGTCTGGGGCCTCGTGGCCTGGAAGATTTGCGCCCCTGCCGGTGCCCCCTCCGCCGCCGCGGGGCCGATAGCTCCGGTGCCGGCCGCGCCGGCAGTTGCGTCCGATACGCTGCGGCTCGACTATCCCGACCCGTTCCTGAAGGGCGCTGCACGGCCTGCAGTGGCTGCGCGTGCGGCCGTGCGGCCCCTGCCTGCTGCCAAAGCCGCGGCACCCCGGCGCGGGCGGGTGGAGATCGTCCACCTGGGCACCGTCCGCTCGCTCGGGCGGGTGCTCTATATCCTGACCGTCGGGGAGAGGCAGTACGAACTGCTGCAGGGGGAAGCTGCCGGGGAGTTCGTGCTTACGGCCTGCGATCGGGATTCGCTCTATCTGTGTAAAGACGGGGTTACCTATGGCGTGAAATTATGCGACTGAAATGAAACCTCCTGGAACATACCTGCCGGGCAATGTCCTGCCTACGGTCGTCGTGGCTACGGTGCTGATGCTGGCCGGAATAGCGGGCCTGCTCGCGTTGTGGGAACACGAGACGCTGCTTTTCGCCCGCAGCTGCCGCCTGCGGCAGGCACGTGCCGATGCCGAATCGGCCTATGCGCTCTACCGGCTGTATCCTGCGTGCCCGGAACTTACCGGCCGTGACGGGTACCTGCTTTACGACTCCCTGCCTTTATCGCGCGTCTTTGTCGAAGTCCGCCCATGGGGGCTGTATGAAACGGTTACGGTGACCACCTCCGACTCGTTGCTGCGGGTCTGCCGCCTGTGCGGCGCCTGGCCCGACGCTGCGAAAACGCTGTTCTATGCCGACGGACGTTCGGCGGTGACGCTCGCCGGGAAGACCGAACTGCATGGAACGCTCGGCCTGCCGCGGAACGGGCTGGTGTACGGCAGGGTGGGTTCCGATTTCTTCTGCGGGACGGAGATTCCCCGTGCGGCGATCGGCCGGTCGGGGGGCGGACTCCCGGAACCGGATGCGGACGCCGTAACCCGCATCGCGGCGCTCTTCGCGGCACGGCCGCGCATCCCCCATGGAACCCTGCCCGACAGCCTGTGGCACTCGTTCCTGCGGGACTCGGCCGCCGTATTCGGGCTCGGGGACGCCGAAGTGGGCGATTGTTCGCTCCGGGGACGTATCGTGCTCTATGCCGACGAACTGCGCATCGACTCCGCCTGCCGCATGGGGCATCTGCTGGTCTGTGCACGCAAGGTCACCGTAGGCTGCGGAGCCCGCATTGCGGCGCAGTTGTTCGCCCGCGATACGGTCGTGGTCGAAGCACGCGCCGAGCTGGAATACCCTTCGGGCATCTATTCGGGGCGGTACGCCGAGGTCGGTGCCCGCGCCCGGGTCGACGGGTATGTGATCGTCTGCGACACGGTGGGCCGCAAGAAAGTGACGGCTTCTTACCGCCAGTCGCGCACGGCCCGCGTACGGGGCCTGCTCTGGGTGGACGGCATCGCGCAGGTGCAGGGTGTCGTCTCGGGGCGTGCCCTCCTGCGGCAGGCGGTGTGGTTCTCGCCTCAGGGGTACTATAAAGATATGCTCTACGATTTCACGTTGCTCGAAAACCCCGTTACGGCGCAGCCGCTCTGGCTTGCATCCGTACGCAGAAAGGAGGCCGTATGCGTCGAGTAACCGGACGGCTTGCGCACGGCCTGTGCCGGAGGTTGCGTGCGGCTTCACTGTTGGAAGCCGTCGTGGCGGCGGTACTTTTCCTGACGGCTTTTGCCGCGGCCATGGAACTGGTGCCGCGTCTGACGGTGCGTGACGACGATGCGCTGCTCGTCGCCGAGGCGGAATACCGCGTGGGGCAGGTTTTCGGGAAATACGCCACCGGACTGTGGCCCTGCGGCGAATATGCCGAGCAGTACGGATGGGGCAGCGTCGAAATTCGCATCGCTTTTTACCGGGATTTCGCGGACATGCAGGTCGTCACGGTCACGGCGCAGGTCGAGGGCAGCAGGAAAAAGATCGTACATAAACAACTTGTCTCATGTGTGCAATGACGGGATACGGCCGGACTGGCCGGGAACTTTCGCAATCGGGGACTCCGTCCCGGGCGGGCCGGGACGGAGTTCTGTGGCGCCCGGCGTTACTGCGTGTCCCGCTTCTGCGGGGTTCGACTCTCGTCGAAACATTGGTGATGATGCTCGTGGCGGGGATCGTTTTCCTGACCGTAATGGACGGAATGACGCTTTTCACCCGACTGCAGGCACGGCGGGCGGAGGCGTTGCTGGCAGCCGGACGCAGGGTGGACGGGTATTACCGCACGCTGTCGCTTATTACGGCAGCAGACAGCGTCTGCCCTGCGGCGCCGGAGTGGTTGACGTTGTATGGCGGTGGCCGGCAGGCAGAACTCATACTCCGGGATTCGGTGCTGGTATACCGTGCCGGGGCGTTCCTCGACACGTTGTCCGACGGAGTATGCCTGTTGCGTCTGGAGAAGTGCACTGCGGCACCCGATACCGTGCAGGTCGGTTTCGGGGCGGATTTCACGGCCGGGTTCCCCGTGCCGGCACCGGCGCGGTTGTACCGCATTGTATTGGACGAAATAGAGGAAGGTTATGGCTACGAAGAGTAAGATTACCGATGCCCGGCGCGAAGTCCTCTATGCCGAGCTGCATGCCTTGCTGACCGCGGGGCTGGATTTCTCGCACGCTTTCGCGCTCCTGACCGAGGGCGAACGGGATGTGCGGGTGAAAGGATTGCTCGAGCGGTTGTACAGCGGCGTGGTCGGTGGTGCCGCGTTGTGGCAGGCCATGGAACGCAGCGGTTCGTTCCGCCCGCTGGACTGCGGCGTAGTCCGCATCGGCGAACAGACCGGGCGCCTGCCCGAGACGCTCGATTTCCTACGCGAGTATTACCGTAAACGGGCCGCACAGCGCAAAATGCTCTCCTCGGCGGTGAGCTACCCGCTGGTAATCCTCTCTACGGCCGTTGTCGTCGTGGCCTTCATGCTGGCGGTGATCGTACCGATGTTCGAACAGGTCTACGCACGCATGGGCGGTGAGCTGCCCGCACTCACGCGGTGGATCATTGCCCTGTCAAAATCATTTCCTGCCTATGCCGGCATGATCATCGGATCGGGGGTTGCCGCATATATCGTCTTATATACCAATCGAAACCGAAAGGAGGTGCAACGATGGACTTCTGAATGCTTATTGCACCTGCCCGTGGCGGGTGCGATTATCCGTAAAAATTACCAGTCGCAGTTTTGCAAACTGCTTTACCTGCTCACCTCCTCGGGAGTGCCGCTGCTCACAGGCGTGGGGATGCTTGCCGACGTGATCGGGTTCTATCCCTACCGGGAGTCGTTCGGAGTCATTTGCCGGGGGCTGGAGCAGGGCGAACCTTTCTCGTCGGGCGTCGCGAAGTTCCCGGGGCTTTACGACCCAAAACTTGCCGCCCTCGTACGCGTGGGCGAAGAAACCAACCGCCTGCCCGAAATGCTCCGCCGCCAGGGCGACGCCCTCGCCGAAGAACTCGAACACCGGATCAAGCGCATGGGGGCGCTGCTCGAACCGGCGTTGATCCTGCTGGTCGGCCTTTTGGTCGCCGTAATCCTCATCTCGATGTATATGCCCATGTTTCGCCTCGGCGGGATAATGGGGTAATAGGGCGAATGCCTGGCAAATAACGAATTTCTTGTATCACCTGACCTGTTTTCTGTATGGATACTCCACCAGTTTGTTCGGAATGCGAGGTGCCTTGCGGCCTTGCCTGATCCTGCGGGAAAATCCCGCATGCAATGAATTATCAACTATTAACCTGAATGATTATGAGTTTATCGAATTATAAAAACATAGGGCGAATCATACTATTGCCGCTTATACTCGGTATAGTTCCGATAAGCGGTTATTCCCAGTGGGTTGACCCGTCCAACGGTGCTGTCGTGGAACCGACGGCGACAATGAGCCAATTTATGCGGTATGGAAATACGCCTGTGTCGCTTTATACCGGTAGTGTAGATGTTTCGGTGCCGATTTATATATACGAAGATTATGAATTCAACATTCCAGTCGTATTGAAGTATGTTTTCAGCGGCCAGAAACCGAATGATCCTGCAGGTTCGTTCGGCTTGGGGTGGGTGATGAATGCCGGCGGTTGCATAACCCGCCAGGTGAATCACTATCCGGACGACTCCCAGAATTTGGAGTCGGGGCATGCTGACGAGGCTTATGGCTTTTATTATTTGCATAAGAATAATCTCGAGATTCCTTCCATATATTCATCGACATATCCGTCGGGAAACAATCTGGGAAACGAGTTGTATACCTATTTTTATCCGATCGGCGGCGCAAAATACGAGGCGGAACCCGATATTTTCAGTTTTAACTTTCTGGGACATTCCGGGAAATTCCTGTTTTGGGAGAAAAATAAAATTGTCGTATACGAAACCAGTGACCCGGTGGGAAACTATTCGGTCGAACCCGTTATGACCGGTTATAAATTTACCGGTTTTATAATCAAGACGAAAGACGGATATACCTATACTTTCGGTTGCAATAGCGACCTGTATCTGAACGACGACATGTATTGTTCCGACCAGACGCGCAATACGATGATAAAGAATACCAATGCGCCCCATGTCATGTGGCCGCTGGTTTCGGTTCAATCGCCGAGCGGCCGGGTAGTAAGGTTTGAATATGAAAAAAGTGCGGAACGTGTTGTGACACTGCGGCCGACAAGCTATATTGTGGAATCGGATAGTTTTGTCGGGACTACGGGGCGTGAGATCGAGTGGCTTCATATGGCATGTATGAGTCAACAGGAGCAAAAGAACCTCTACCTTAAAAAGATATCGCTGAGTAATACCTTTTCGATAGACTTCACGTATTCGGGACTGCGGAAAGTAGAAAAGGGATATAATATGAACCGGGGATTATTTCCGATAACGACGGAAGGGTTGTTGCAATCCGTTGTTGTCAAAGACCTCTCGAATGGTTCTACTGTCAAGACTGCCACATGTTCGTATTCCGCAGGGCGTCCGAATAACGTGCCGATCCTAAAGAGTGTATACCTTTCAGATACCGGGAGCTATGAATTCAATTATTGGTATGAAGACGACAGTAGTATGGCGAATTACTGGACGCCTTATAAAGGTACCTGTAGTATCGACCATTGGGGATACAGCAATGGTAAGGATAACGATAGCCAGAATAGTGGCGTAAGCTATTTTATTCCGACTTCTTCGTTAGACAACAATAATACAGAGACCATTACCTCGTCGCAGCGCAATCCGGATTTCAAGTATGCATTATGCGGCGCTATTCGGTATATCTTTTATCCGACAAAAGGCAAGACGGAATTTATCTATGAGCCGAATGATTATTCCGTTGCTATTATCAAGTCGGGCAAAAGCTCCGGAACGCCGTATGCTGAATATTACGAAAGCAATATGATCGCCGGTGGAATACGAATCAAGCAGATCGTCGATTATGACTATAATCCCCGGAGCGGGCTTTGGAATGATACAATGCGTGTCCGGACATATGATTATCATGTGGATGGTAAAAGTACCGGAGTTCTGTTGCGGTCGCCCAGATATAAAACGAGCCACGTGAAAACTGGGGCGTCTTCAGCGAATAAGAATAGAAGGTATGTGGCCTCTTCCGACATACTCGATTGCATAGATACCGATCACCATATTGAATACAGCGTTGTTAAGGAGATAAACAGAGACGGATCATACTCTAAATATTCCTATTCGACTTATGTTACTCCTCCTGGTTCCGGAGGTATTTATAACCGGGAAGATGATATGGGTTTCCTGTATCAGACATCGTTCGGAATAATCGGTGATCCGTATACTTATTTGTATATGCGGCCCGGTTCATATAAAATGATGCGAGGGAAGATATGCTCCAAAGTGCAGTATCAGGCCAAACAGAATCCCGGAGATCCGGACATTCCGTCTTATGGTGAATATTATTACTATACTGGGCCCGGGAATCCTTTGTGGGCTATTCGCATGACCCGTTATTATTGGTATCGACAGATAATTTACGCGGGAAATTGCTATATGAACCACAGCATTAAGACGAATTATTTCGGAGGAAAACAGTTGGATGTTCATACTTATTACCAGTACGATTATGATACGGGATATCTCACACAGGTCGAGACATCGGAGCCGACAGGAAAAAGGATAAGGCAGGATGTGTATTATGCAAGCATGAATAAAGGCCCGTTTCCCGTGAGGACGCATTTCCAGGTTTGCATGCCCGGTGAAACGGAATATAAAACAACAGAGATAAACAAATATGAATATTGGGATATCCGGGTGACCCCGTCGTTTGTAATTCCCCGCATGGTCAAGCATTGGAAATCCCATCTCGACAAACCGAAGAAGTATACTTCCGAGGTGGATCAGGATGCCGATCTCGCATTGGAGATGACAATGCAACCCGATGCCTCACGTGTGCGTGAATATGTGGATCGTGCCGGTAACGTAACGACTTATCTATATGGCGATGGTGGTTGTAATTTGCTTGCTGTCGTAAAAAATGTTTCTTACAATGATGTTTCTGCTGTATTACAAAGTCCTGCTCGCCTGGGGAAATATAACCTTACTTCCACCCAGGAGGCAGCCTTGAGGAATATACCCGGGGCAGTTGTCACGACTTATTCCTATACGCCGCTTACGGGGCTTGCTTCGGTTACCGACCCTTCGGGAAGTAAGCAAACATATGCTTACGATACTTTCAGACGGTTGGCAAAGATCTATACCGGAGGCAATCTGGAGCAGGAATTCAAATATCAGTTGTATAATTTAAGGTAGTAGCTATGAAAAAAATATTATTTATATTGATTACATTATTACTATGTAATCTGTCGTTCGATATGATCGCTAATACTTCGCAGGAACGTATAGACCATGAGATTAGTGTAAATGCTGTAATTTATGGTGATTTTTTCATAAGTTATGATGACGAATGTATATTTCGAGACGAAATTTTCTCTATTACAATAAATGAAACAACACCTGGTGATACCTATATTTTACAAAAAAATTATAAAACAGTCGCAACAAAAACAGCGACATCCGATAAGCTTGTTTTTACAGGAGCTTTTGGCGTTGGATCATTTGGTGTCCGAGATGATAAAGGACGAGTAGCATCGGTTAGTGTTATGATCCGTGAGTATTGGCCTTTGAATCAGCAGTTTAAATATGTAACTCAATCTCCGGCGGGTAGTGTCGATAAAAATGGAGGTGTGGTTTTATTGGCCCTCGAAACGGCAGAAGAACATTCTACATACGAAATGCAACGATTATTCGATCGTTATAATGCAGGGGATTATCCTGGCTGGGATAGTTCTGCTATGTATATTGAATTAGCGCGCGGCTTTCCGATTAAATCCGGATATCTTTATTACGTCAATGTCTATTGTGCTCCTAATGTCGGGCCTTATTCTTTCAGTAACAATACAGGTTTACAAGATAGTAAAGGAAGTTATCATATCCTGCAAGATTCGTATGGAGAATTGACAAACTGGAAGGCAGAAATTCAAGAAGACGATCCTCCTTATAAAATTCGTTTAACGCATGTCCAACCTTTGGTGACATACCATTTGTATGAAAATAACAAACTAGTAAGCACAGTTCAACCGAAGGCCGATACAACTGTCGTATTTGAAAATATCGATCCCGGATTATACTCTATTCAGGCGACATATAAAAATGCGACAAAGCTTGATCCCGAGTTACTCAAAGTACGATTGGATGAGTATATTCAACAAGAACCATTAATTACAGTTAAAGAAAAATCTTTTTTATTGGATAAGAACGGTGGAGTGCGGAGTTTAATGTGTAACAAGGACATTCTTGTAGATAGTCAAAGTATTAATCGAGCCATCGAAAAATTTAATCAAGAAAATAAATTTCTTAAAATGACCTTGATGGACATAACGGATAAAACATGCACTATCCAATTATCATGGACTCCTAATTTCGCACAGAATGAAATCGTTGCGGATTCGAAGTTTATTTTTAATGGATCATCTCACATCCAGTTCATCTTATCTGGTGGGGGTGAAATAGTCGCTTACGATGTAACGTCCGGTACAACTCCTATCCCATATATTAGATTGTCAGGCTCCCAAATTGGAATCGAGTATGAAATGATAGATCGGGGTGTTCCTTCCGGGCTGAAAATATCCGGAACAGGACAAAGTATCGAATTCAGCAATATTAGTGATAATGGCGTTTATACAATTCGCGGAACAGAACCGATTACGAAAACAATAAAAGATATGAATGGGGTAGCAATCTTCAGAGAACATCCCGAAGACCTGCTTACAAGTTCTACTAACGCGATTTCCACGAAGACCTATTATGACGGCACGCACTCCTATGCCGATATCACCTACTACGACGGGTTCGGAGCGCCTTACCAAACGGTGCTCAACAGGGCTGCGCCGGATGGCCGGAATCTGGTGGCACCGATCCTGTACGACGACATGTACCGTGACAACGCTACGGTATTATTGCCTTTCCCCGTCGATATGTATACCGGGGAGCGCGTGCTGAATGCGGAGCAGGAACAGCGACGCTATTATTCACAGCGAGCCGACGGCGTGCGGGATAACTCGGCCTATTCGACCAACGTGTTCGATAAGTCAGGCCTTGATCGTATTCGTTATAGTTACCGGCCCGGAGATATATACAGACAGGAAAATAAATTTGCGGAGTATCTGTATGAAACCAACGATACTGCGGATAAGGTGCTCGATTTCAAGTATAATTATGAAGACGGATCGATTACCGTTGCCGGATATGCCAAGGCGGGGTTATACACCAAGAATACGGTCATTGACGAAGACGGAAATACATCCGCACGGTTCGCGGATGCGAATGGCAATACCGTTCTGGATCGCCGCTATTTTAGCCAAAGCTACTTTACGGATACATATTATGTCTACGATCCCTGTTTTAACCGCCTCGTCTGGGTGATCCCTCCCGAAGGCAGCGCCCGGATTATATCCGGCTTTGTGTTGAAATGGGACGACGACACTGCGAACCAGTATTGTTACCGTTACCTGTACGATGGCCAAGGCAATATGATCGAACGCAAATTGCCCGGTTGTGAGAAGGAATCGTTCGTTTATGATAAGGGCGACAGGCTCGTATTCTCCCGCGACGGCAACCTGCAGGCCCGTAAACAGTGGCTTTACCATGTTTACGACAACCATGGGAACCTCCTGCGGCAGAATCTGCTCGACTACGATATATCCCGCGAGCAACTGCAGTCCCGCTATGGGACCCTCGTCGACAACCTGTTGCCGGTTTTGGGCGGTACGATGGATATGGATATCCCGTATGATTCCGATGGCGGGGCAACATTGTCCCGGAAATTGGCCCATTATGTTTTCGGCAATGTGGAATATTCCGAAACCGCGACGGGTTTTGTTGAAACGGCATGGACAGCCCCCGTAGATATGGCATACCGGGGCGTCGGGTTCCCCGGCACGCCGCTTCAGGATCCGAAGGGGTTGAAAACCTATGAGAAACTCGCCGTGCTGGGTGACGATGCCGGGGAACCCCGGTATGTGGAGCGCACTTATTTCTACGATTATAAAAAGAGGCTCATGCAGGTCGTCGAACGTAATCCCGAAGGCGGGATTTCCCGTACGTCCTACGATTACGATCTTGTGGGAAATGTCGTGCGCTACAAAGAACTTCGCCAGCCTTATGCCGGTGCCGATGAAGATATGGTGACTGCCTCATATGTCTATGACAACCGCAGGCGCTTGATCCGCGAAGTCAGGGCTTTAAATTACGAGAATTCCGTGGCTGTGGATTATGAGTATGACGACCTTGGGAAATTGGTCGGCAAAACAACGCGTAACGGAGGTTTGAATATGACGATGGCATATAATCTTCAGGGGTGGCAGACGGATATGCAGGTCACGGACAGCGGCAGCCCGCTGTTCGATACGCATCTGCGCTATTATGATCCTCAGTATGGAGAGACTACGCCCAGCTACGCGGGTAATATTTCGGAATGGACATGGCGGCAGGGTGGAGAGTCCGACGAAAACACGTATGCCTTCACCTATGATAGCCACTCCCGCCTGACGGATACCGATCAGTATATTAATGGGGAGTTTGATAATCAGTTTGTCGAAGATTACATGTCGTATGATTACAATGGTAATATTAAGTTTCTGAAACGCTATGAGCATGGAATTCTGAAAAATTATTACGTATATCGTTATAATGGGAACCAGTTGACGGCACTCGACGATTTATCGGCTTCGTCTCCTGTAACCTCTTCCTGGATAACACCTGCTTCCTCTGCCGCTCTTGGCGATCCCGATCCGACCCCCGATCCTGCCGTGCCTGTTATCCCTCGCGACACGATCTACAGCGGTGTAGGGTATGTCTACGATTCCGCGGGCAATGTGCTTTACGATTCCCATACGGGTTTGAACCTCCGCTATAATGACCTGAACCTGATCGAAAAAGTAATGCATGGCGATACGATTGTTGCAAAATATTCGTATCTTTCGGATGGTACCAAGCTCTCTGCGACGGACTCCGCGGGCAACGGTCTTTACTACTCGGGTTCTTTGATATATACCAAGCATGGCGCAGCCCTGACGATGGAGAGTTGCGCCTTCACGGGCGGTCGTTTTGTAGCGACAGCTACGGGTGTCGAAGCCCGTTATTTCGTGACCGACCATCTTGGCAGCGTACGTGCGGTAGTCAACGACGAGGGCGAAGTGCTGGAACGCAACGATTACTATCCCTTCGGCAGTCGTTGGGACGATGGCTTGCTGTCGGACAACCGCTACCGCTACAACGGCAAGGAGGCTCAGGCTTTTCTGAACAATCCCTACCTGGACTACGGAGCCCGTCAGTACGATTCGGACGGTGCCGTATGGCTTGGTAAGGATCCTTTGTCGGAGAAGTATTATCCGATAAGTCCGTATGTGTTTTGTGTGAATAATCCAATAAAATACATGGATGTCGATGGCAAAAGCCCTTATTATAATAGACAGGGAGAGTTAGTAAAAGTTGATGAAGGAGGCTTTACTGGGGACATATATATAAGTGAAACAAATGGAAATATGACACCGCTTAAAGAGGCATCCGGTTTGACATTGGAGGCACAATCTAACATATTGACAGACGTTATGTTAAATATGGAAGGAGTCGATTTTTCAGATTTACATAATGGTAAAGTGTCAATTACGACAAATCGTGCTATTAATGGGAAGCGGGTTACATATAATGATCCGGCTGAATTTACCTCAAGACATTCTACATCAAGGAATGAAAATGGCGAAATTATAATAACTACCAAAGAGAATTCCTATAAATCAGATTTATATAATGTGGAAGCCATTCAAAGTTATCTGGGTGTCCATGAGTATGTTGGACATGGGCAAAAAGGCTATTCTGATGACAAAAAAACTCACTGGAAGGCCTATGATGACCAATTGAAACATCCTACTTATAGCAAAATGCCGAAAGACCTTCAGCAAGAGGTATTGAGTCGTCATAAAGAATATTTGCAAAAAGAAAATCCTGCACTTTATAAGAAACTGTATGAAAAAAACTAAATTAACCGCTAGCATACCATATGCTGTTTTAGTATTGGCTTTAATTTTATTTTATTCTTGTTGTAGTGTGTCAGATGAGTTTAAACCGCTTACTGTTAGTATATATGGGATTGGGTTTGAATGTCGTCATTTGCAAAGAACCCAGGATACACTATGTCTCAAGCCAATTATTATGCACCTTGATGTTAATATCAGTAATAATACTGATAATGAGGTGATGTTGGGGTCTTACTATAATCGTTTCGATGAAGATACCCGGAAATATGGTCGATTTGAATTGATATATAATCACGATACTGTCGGTTTATATTCTAATAATTCAGTTTTGTCTAAATTGAAATCTCGACAAACTATCGATCTGCAATTATATTACGAAGGGAATACTCTGTTTGGAGCTGATAAATTTTTGGATATGATGTCTATTGGATGGGTTGAAAGTGAGCATTCGGGAAAATTGGATTCCGATCAGATTAAATCTATCCAGCAGATTATCGATAGCCTGAAAATAGGCTATATTTCCTTTAATAATAGTCGAATCGAAAGTGTAGATATTCATACGGAGATTTCACCGGAAATATTTGTTGATTATATTTATAATGATAACCAAGGGGTTGAGATGCGCAAAAATGATTCATGTTGGTATAGCTATTATGTAAGTACCCAAGATTGAACATTAAAACCTGCTTTGAAAGCTGAAGATTAACAGACTGCTTTTTACTATTTCTGTGTCGGGAATAACCTAGAGGTTGTTCCCGGCATTTTTTAATTCCGAAAGAATTCATATCGTTTAAGATAGAATACAAAACTCTTAGCAACGGACTTTTGTTCGATACGCATCTGCGCTATTATGATCCTCAGTATGGAGAGACTACGCCCAGCTACGCGGGTAATATTTCGGAATGGACATGGCGGCAGGGTGGAGAGTCCGACGAAAACACGTATGCCTTCACCTATGATAGCCATTCCCGCCTGACGGATACCAAACAATATATCAATGGAATGCCCGATAATCAATTTATTGAAACAGGTTTTTCATATGATTTGAATAGTAATATCAAGGCGCTCAAACGCTATGATAAAGGAATTTTAAAAGATTCGTATAATTATAATTATTTGGGGAATCAATTGCTGGCAATCTATGTCCGTCCTGTTTCCTCCCGCAATGCCGTGCCGCAGTCTGTGGACTTTGCTGCCGCCGTCCCGGTTGACTCCGCGGAACTGGTTATTCGCGATTCGCTCGATCCGGGTGTTATCATTCCCCCTGTCGATCCGAACAATCCCTTTGACCCGACCGATCCGACCGGCCCGATCAAGCCGGTTAATCCCGGCGATCCCGATGATCCGGGGCCGGGCATTACCGTTCCTCCTGGCTTAGTCGTCGATCCGACCGACCCCGGGAAGTATGATCCGACTATCCCCGTCTTCCCCGCAACCCCCGACGAAAACGAAGGTGATATCCCCGATCCGACCCCCGATCCCGCCGTGCCTGTTATCCCTCGCGACACGATTTACAACGATGTAGGGTATGTCTACGATTCCGCGGGCAATGTGCTTTACGATTCCCATGCGGGTTTGAACCTCCGCTATAATGACCTGAACCTGATCGAAAAAGTAATGCGTGGCGATACGATTGTTGCAAAATATTCGTATCTTTCGGATGGCACGAAGCTCTCGGCGACGGACTCCGCGGGCAACGGTCTTTACTACTCGGGTTCTTTGATATATACCA
>OGQV01000620.1_pt1 | contig 32219 bp, 25 predicted proteins | sample 1553311 | NCBI WGS metagenome assembly OGQV01 (sample SAMEA2579976, study PRJEB22360) | human gut metagenome
ACCCATGTATGGCTGCCGCAGGAAGGGCAGGTCCAGGACCCATAGCTGCCGTCGCCGTGCTCCTTGTAAACGTAAGTGCCAAGATTTTTTACATAATGGCACTTATAACACTCGTAGTACTCCTGATGACCTCTGGATGTATGCGTCTGCTCGACGTAGGTGCCTTGCAAAGAATACTGCTTACAGCTTGGGCAGGTGCCGACAATGCCGGTGGACGCACGGGTGGAAACTTGTGCAGGCGCTTTCTTGATGCCGCCTGCGGTGGCGGCATCTGCGTTCTGATACACACCGTAAAGATCGTGGAAATATCGGTTGCTTCGATTGGATGCTATCCAGTCATAATCGTGGAAAGGCACAGAAGAATCCGGGTATCCAATGATGTACGCAACATAGAGCGTATCGCCGTTGTCGGTTTCACGCCAGAATGCATCTTCTCCGATGCTGTCCAGCGTATGCTCTCCGTAATAAATGGACAGCTTCGTCAGCAGTGGGCAGTTATAAAAGGCGTGCCTGCCGATGACTGGCGTGGTGCTGGGGATCTCGGCAGTCGTGAGATTGGTACAGTCCTCGAACCAGTAAGCGAGATCGGGGATCGCCAGACTCTCCATGCCGTCAAACCAAACCTGTGTGATCTGGCTGCGGTATTCTGCCCACGGTTGATCGTCTTTGCTTGCAAAGGCGCTGCAGTCCCCGCTGCCGGAGATCGTCAGCCAGCCCTTGTCGTCCAGCTTCCATGTGATCTTGCTGTCCTGGATCGTGCCGCTGGCAATGGCATCATCTGCCGCAAATGCCGAGATACTGAGCGAAAGGAGCATGCAGAGGGCAAGCAGGATTGCTGTGAGTTTTCTTGTTTTCATAGCGGTTCCTCCCTCCTTTACGAATTGCCGGTTGCAGGCGCGATGGTGAAGATCAGCGTCGCGGCGTTCACTTTCTCCACCTTTTCAGCTGCCGCGACCTTCGCCGTGTATGCGATCCGCAGGTTTTTCCCTGCGTCAATGACCGGGAACGCGCCGTCAGCCAGCGTCAGTTTGCCTTCCTTGACCGTCTTGCAGCCGTTGATGCTGAACGCGATCTTTCCGGCTTCGCTGCCGAAGTTCTCAAAATCGCCAATGGCAAACGCGCCGGGCTGCACATCGACGGCAACAACCTGCACCGCACCGCTCTGTGCGCGGTTTTCAATGACGGCGTTGGATGCCGTTACAACATAGCCGTCCAAAACCGTGACCGGCAGGCAGGCGGGGACGCTGACAGAGATAGGCGAAACAGAATTCACAACCGTCAGCACTACCGGAACGCTGGCCTGCGCGGTTTCTGCGGCAAAGGCAGAAACCGACAGCGAGCAGAGCATCAGAACAGCCAACAGGAGAGAAAACAGTTTCTTTGTTCTCATTTTGACATTACCTCCTTCGGCCACAGGTATGCAGCGTGCAGCGCAGTCTTGACCTCCAGTGTGCCGACCGTCTTGCCATCACGGGTGGCCGCGATCGTCGCGGTGCAGGCGGCGTTGCCGTATTCCGGCGCTTCTTTCAGCGTGATGGAACTGACCGACGCGCCCGCTGCAAGGGTAATGGGATCTGCAATGAGGCTGCCGTCGGAATCTCTGCGGATCTCGATGGTATAGCTGTCCGTCTTGCTGCTATTTTTCAGCGTGGCAGATACCGTCTGCTCTCCGACGATGGCGTACAGATGCGCAGGAACTTCTGCCTGAATGAGATTCTCATCCACCATTTTGTTGAGGTCGCGCTGCGCGTTCAGGAGGTCATCCATTGCGTAAAATACAATCTCTGTTTCCGGGAATTTGCCTGCGCGCTCTGTGATGCGGGTTTTGATTTTGTCGTAGACCAGCAGCGTCGATTCGCGGTCAAAAATGACCTTGACCGGTCCGTCCACACGGCAGGCAATGACTTCGGCCGCTGTTGTGCCGTCATTGCAGTAAATCGCCGCTGTGCCGCCACCCCACACGACAAGGCGACCGGAGATTTTTACGTTGGACAGCGTGATCTTGCCGTCTGCAACGCCGCAGCCGATGATGAGATCGCCGTCAATGGACATGTCCTTCAGTTCAACGTCCTTGGTGCGGACAAGCAGATTGCCCGTGTAGTCCTTCGCATAGCTGCCGCTCTTTGTGATATAGGACTGGATGATGTTGAAATAGAGCTGCGCGAACTCTGCTCTTGTGATATTGGCCTGCGGGACAAGTCCCTGTGTGCGGCCATGCACATAACCGGCTGCGACCATTGCTTTCATGTACGGCAGCGCCCAGGCGGACACTTCCTTTGCATCCGCAAACTTGGACAGATCCGTTTTGGCGTAATCGTCCAGATTGAGCTGCAAGGCTCTTGCCACAACTGCAATGGCCTCCTGACGAGTGATGGCCCGATCCGGCTGCATGCTGGTGGAGGAAACACCGTTATACGTTCCCATCTGGACAGCCAAGGCGACATCATTGTAGTACCAGTTTCCTTTGGACACGTCTTTGTATGCGGAGATGTCCGCAACCTTATAACAACCGAAAGACCGATTTGTAATGGCTGCCATTTCCGCACGGGTCAGAAGACCGTTGGGGTCAAGCTGCGTCCTGGATTTGCCGTAAAGCAGGCCATTATCCACAGCGGCGGTTACCGCTTCCGCGTACCACGCTTTGGTGTCCACATCCTTGAAATCTGAAATGCTTGCCGCGGATGCGGAAACGGCAAGAGACAGGCAGGTCACGACAGCCAGAAACAGCGCAAGAATTCGTTTTGTTTTCAAAGTGAATCCCTCCTATGATAAAAGCTGCCGGGGGAAGCAGGTTCCCCCCGGCGATGGATGGGTGCGGCTTAGACCGCATCCCAGCAGATCACGAACAGGACAGACGCGACGGAAGCGTTGACGACAGCTTCGGAGACAGGGCTGACGATGGCATCATACGCGATGCCGATGGAGTTTGCAGTCTGGTCGCCGTTGCCGGACATATAGCAGCCTTCGATGGCACCGTCAATGAGGGTCTGGGAAGCCGCATTCTCGTCATTGGTGAGCTGCTCCGCGCCGCCTCCAAGCGCGAGCTTGAAGCCAATCATGTTGCTGTCCACCTTGACCTTGGCAAGGCTGTCCTTGCTGCCGAACGCGGTCAGCTTCCAGCCGGTACCGGCTTCGACCTTGACATTGTCGACCTTAACCGCACCAAAGGAATTGTTGGTGATGCGGATGTCGGTGGCCGTCGTGACCGTGCCGTCCGTGCCAACTGCAATGGGGAGGATGGTCGGGATGGTGACGTTCATCTTGGTCGCAGCAGGATCGCCGTCAAGCGTTCCGTCCGAGGTGGAAGACAGGCTGACGCTGGAGGTGCCGGTGCCGCCGGAGACATCCACCGTGGTGGGTTCGGCAGCGGATGCGCCAATGGCGAGACTTGCCATAAGGCAGACAGCGAGGAGCAGGGATACGAGTTTCTTCATGTTCTTCATAGTGAGTTCTCCTTGTATTATAGAGTAGTAGTTTTTAGAGCCCCTCTCCAGGGGCCTGTGCTACACTGTAAGGGATGCTGTGGATTGGTTTGGTTCTCCTACCGCAAGACGGTTCGAAAAAGGCTCCAACCACAGCCCTTTACAGTATTGTTAATCAGTTAGATACCGCAAGACGGTTTATGTAGAACAAGGTTACAAGAGTAAAGCGTCCTGTGGACCCAGCATCAAATAAACATACCGGAGGTATTCATCATGATTTGCGTTGGTATTGATGTTGCCAAGGACAAGCACGATTGCTTTATCCTCAGCTCAGAAGGTGAGATCCTGGCAGATGTATTCACCATCCAAAACAATGCAGAGGGCTTTGACACTCTGCTGCAAACGATTCGCCGCTGTACTCGCCCGGAAGATAAAATGAAAGTAGGACTTGAGGCTACCGGACACTACAGCTACAACATCCTCGGATTTTTGCTTAACGAAGGTCTACCCACCTACGTCATTAATCCGCTACACACCAACCTCTACCGAAAAAGTCTGAGCCTTCGTAAAACCAAGACTGACCGTGTCGATGCGCGAACCATTGCAGCTATGCTCATGTCTGATGTGGATCTCAAGCCCTACACAGACACAGCATACCACAATGAGGAACTAAAATCACTCACAAGATACCGATTTGACAAAGTTCGTGAGCGAGCGAAGCTGAAGCAGTCTGTTTCCCGTCTGGTCACAATTTTGTTTCCTGAACTGGAAAAATTGGTGCCGACACTTCATCTGGCATCCGTTTACGGACTTCTCAGCGAGTTCCCCGGCGCTAAACAGGTTGCCGGAGCGCACTTGACGCATCTGAAAGCAGTCTTGAGCGATGCCTCCAAAGGCCGTTACGGGCGAGATATGGCAACAACGCTTCGAGACGCTGCCAGATGTTCTGTCGGCTCTGTCATGCCAGCCAAGTCTCTGGAATTGCAGCATACGATCCGCCTGATCCGCGAACTCGATGCCGAGATCGAGGACATTGAGGCCGCGATCCAGTCCATGATGGATGAAATACAATCTCCCATTACGACGATCCCTGGTATTGGCGTTCGTATGGGTGCTATGATTCTTGCCGAGATCGGTGACTTTTCCTGCTTCGACTCGCCGGATAAGATCCTCGCATACGCGGGAATGTCGCCATCTACTTACCAGTCCGGGCAGCTTTCTCTGTCTGGATCTTACTCACACATGGAAAAGCGAGGTTCCCGGTATCTGCGTTACGCGCTTTACAATGCTACCAAATATGTCTGCCTTTGGGATCCGACTTTCGCCGCTTACCTCGCCAAGAAGAGGGCTGAGGGCAAGCACTACAATGTTGCACTCTCTCATGCTGCAAAGAAGTTTGTGCGTCTGATTTACGCCATGGAGAGATCCCAACAGCCATATAACACAGCCGCATAACTCTGTTCGTTCATATGCTCGGCCGGGCGTCCAACCGGACGTCTGCTTTGCTATACCTTTTTTAAACCGTCTACTTTTTGCCATTCCTCACATTTCAGGCTTGACTTTTAATAGTTAGTCTTTTTCGTTTTGTTAGTTTTGAATGGTAATTGTGATAATGGCCCCGGCAACGCCCAAGGTTGCGCCGGAGTCAGGATCTAAGTTGGAAAAGTAGGCGGTACATTCGTACTCGCCTGCGGGCAGCTCCACGTCGAGCTTTGCGCGCTCGATCTTGCTGCCGACCGCAATGGCTTTGGACTCATAAATCTTTTCACCCGTGTCATTGCGATAGAACTCCACCTTCTGTGGATAGAGATTGTTCAGCTCATTGACCAGCATGACGTTGCCTTCACTCTTGCCGTCCTTAAAATACGGCGCGGTGTTGCAGCTGATGTTGATCATGCCCGCCTGCACCTTGTCATTGAGGCGCTGTTCAATTTCCTCCTGCGAGAGTGTCTCCCAGCCGCCTTCAATGGCGGAGTCGTCATAGACGATGCCGCTCTGCGCGGCAGGCTCCTTCGGTTCATCCTTTTTGACAGCGAATGTGACAATCACGGCAATGACCACGAGAATGGCAAGCGCAATGAGGCTGATGTGGATGGGGCTGAGCTTTGTTTTCCGTTTATACATGATGCTTCTCCTTTTCGTTTTTACATGATGCTTTTAGGCTGCGGCTTCAAAATAGCTCTGCGGCTTGACCGCGCAGAGGAATTGTCGGATATCGGATACCTCTGTCAAGATCGGCATTTCCGGCAGCGCGTCCAATACATCCTGTCGGTAGCGGCCTCTGGCGCTGCATCGTTCATCCAGAATTGCCACGACACAGGTGTCCGTTTCCGTGCGGATGGCGCGTCCGAAGCCCTGCTTGAGCTTGATCTGCATTTCCGGCACGATGACGCTCCGAATGAAATCATGCAGAGCAGGATAGTTTTTCTTTTCATGCTCGTGGATGGCGTCCGGGAATGCAAACGGCAGCCGTGGAATGATGAGCAGCGACACACAGTCGCCGGGGAAGTCCATGCCCTCCCACGCAGCTCCGGTTGCCAGAAGAACCGCTCCGGGGGTGCTCTTGAATTGCCGCAGGATCTGTGGGTGGTTCCTGCGCAGTGAGAAAATTGGGACTTTTGCTGTAGCCAGCCGCTCGTTGACAGCGGATAAATCTGCGTATGAGGTAAAAAGCACAAGCGCATGACCGTTTGCAGCGCATAGAAGTCGCAAAATTTCTGCTGCGATCTCATCGTAATACCGCTCGGAGCTGAGATGCACGGAATATCGGGGAAAGAACAACCGGCAGTTGTCTGCATAATTGAACGGCGAGACAGCAACGGATTCCATAACTCGCGGATTGCAGCATAGCCCGCATTCGTCCTGAAACCGGCGAAAGCTGCTGCCAATGGCAAGCGTTCCGGAGGTAAGTAGGAGTGGGATCTGTTTGCTCCAGACCGTGTGCTGCATTCTGGATGTGATGTCTGCCGGGACACTGCACAGCATGAGCTTGCCGTCGTCATCCTCTGCGGTGTAGCGGATGGCGTCTGTCTTGGGGCGAAGAAACAGCACGACTTTATCGGTGAGCTGCTCCAGTGCCCGCTTGGTGGCAGGTTCCAGAAACGTGGACAGCTTTCTGCCGATCAAAAACAGCGTAGAAAGGACTCTGCTGAGATCATCATGGAGCAGCTCAACAGGATACTCCGGCGACAGCTCTGCCATCTTTTGCAGAAGCATAGAAGAAGCCGAAAACAGCCGGTCTGCTGCCAGTGCGTATCCGTCCTGCTTCAGCCGAACGACTGCGCTGCGGATCTCTCCAGCCATTAAGGTCGTGCCGAACATTTCCCGCGCTGTTTCCGGCAGCTTGTGCGCTTCGTCCACAATGACTGTGCAGGCATCCGGAAGGATGGGCTTCAAGCCGTTTTCCCGGTGCATACAGTCTGCCAGCCAGAGGTTCTGGTTGCAGATCTGGAACAGATACCGTTTCTGCCCACACTCGGTCAGGTGCCGACGATAGCGGCAGTCCGGGTGTTTGCAGTCACAAAACGGCGGAACGCAGACACGTTCGCGGTCAAAGCTGCTGAGTTTCTGTGTTTCATCCAGATCCAGAACATCCCGCAGGGAATAAAGTTCTTTCTTCTGCATGACGTTTTTCCCGTTTGGGCGCTGCTGCAGGTGCTGGCGCAGCCGCTCGTCACAGACATAGTGACTCTTGCCCTTGCGCAAGGCGGCAAGAATAGGTGTTGTGATATGCGGATCGTCCGACAGCGCATCCGACAGGAACGGCAGATATTCCCGCACAATGGCGTTCTGGAGGGCGATGCTGGAGGTTGCAATGATGACCGGCTGGAACGGCAGCCCGTCTACCAACCGGCTGTGGCTGTACACGATGGCGGCGGTCAGGTAGGCATATGTCTTGCCGATGCCGGTCCCGGCGTCGCTCAGTGCAATGCGGTTTTCAAACATGGCGTCCAGCATGGTGTGGCTGAGACGGATCTGTTCCGGCCGCTCTGTCATGCCGTGCGCAGGTAGAATGGTTTTGAAGATGTGGTCGAGTTCGGTATGTGCGTTTTTTCTGGTAAGTTCGTTGATCATAGTTATTCATCCTATCTTGAAAAGTTTGTTCCGCCGTATTTGCAGCTCGCACCCCGGCGATGGGGAACAGCGCAGACAGAGTCTGGCAGCTCTCACAGCCTGTGACTGGGGTCTCGACTGCTTTCAACCCCAGCGCATGGCAGCCTGTCTTACGTGCAGGCTAGACGTTGTGTGTCCAAACAGGTTGGGCGGCATGATGCAGCCTGCCAAGGCTGCCCACGGCGCGTTTCTCGCTCGCCGGAAGCTTGTTTCCGGGTCCTCGCGCGCGCCGTGCGCGTTTCCCAACCTGCGGTGTGATCCGCGTTGCTGGTATTCACTTTTCAAGGTCCACATGAGGGGGAACCCCCTCATGTGGTAGGCAGCAAAAACGCTTTTTTTACAACCGTTCTTGAAGAAATTTTTTAATTTTCTGAATTCTTTTTGAAATATTCTGTTGAGAGCAGGAAAGCATGACCGCAATCTGCTTCTGCGGCAGCTCGTCGATGACAAGCAGCGTCAGCAATTCCAGATCCGCCTGCGAAAGCATAGACACACGCCGAGCCAGCTCCGTATCCGACAGATCATCGATCCAGCCGTATCGGCTGACGGCGGTATAATCATCGCAGAAGCTAAGTTCTGCAAAGAATTTCTTCAGCAGCGGAGATTTATCCGTCTGCGCGGAATCCTCGCCGCCGAAATCTGTACCTTCAAGTTTTTGTGTATGTAACTGATAGATCCGCTCCTTTTTGAACAGTGACCAATCAAAGTCGTGCATTTCCTGAATGGATTCCTCGTTCATACCGGCAGAGCGGTATGTCTGCTGCGTTTTTTCCCATTCCCGGTCAAATCTGGCTTTTTCGTGCGCATAGTTGAATCCCATTTGGATTCCTCCAATCTTTAGAAATTTTGAGAAAATCAAAATTTCCAAAGCGGAGGCGCGCGGGAGCGAATACAAAAAACAGCTATCGGCGTACATCTGCCGTTATTGGCAAATATGCGCTGACAGCTGTTTGATTTTACACCTAGTAGTGTATTTCGTGCATATAAGAGGGTATCGCTGCAGCCTGCAGCAGTTTGCCGATCTGAACGCCACGCTGCAATATGCTGGTTAGCTGGTCACCGCAAGAAGCGGCGCTGCCGCTTCCATGCCCCCATATGACGCATAAACACTCCATTCCCAGCGGAAATGGAGTGCTTACAGTCGTGCGCGTAGACCCCCGAATCCGCCGTTTTTTTATATGGCAGAGACGGGAGTGTTCTCTATACACCCCGCTGGTGATTGTATTCCGTCACCGGCGGGGCATTTTCTGATAAGGTTATTTCATGTAGAATATCGTCGACGGAGGTGATCTATCGGTGGTAGAATTACATGCGCCGATTTCCGAGCGGATCGGCAGGACTCTGCGGGAAAGCCGGGAAGCACAAGGGCTGACTAGGCAGCAGCTTTCTGAAAAAAGTACAGTCAGCGACCGACAGATCTCCGCGATTGAGCTGGGAGAAAAGGGGCCGAGCATGAACTCGCTGGAACTGCTTTTGCGCAGTCTTGGCCTTTCAGCCGACCGGATATTTTATCCGGAACTGACCGAAGACGATCCGATGTTGGCACAGATTACGCATTTGGCTGCAACCTGCACAGAGCAGCAAAAGCGAATGGTCATTGGTTTTATCCATATGCTTCGGAATGAAAAATACGGAGATTAAAAATAGCGGTGTTCGCCGGAACACCGCTATTTTTCCGTCTTTTTGATATACCGTTTTACAACTTCTAACAACTCTTGTGCAAGAAGCTGTTCGGAAGACTCACTCAGCAAGGTTTGCACCATTTCATATTCCACAACACCGTCAAGCAGGGCATCCACGGATACCTGAAATGCATTTGCCATCTTCAGGCATAGCGTCAGATTTGGTCGTGCCTCTCCGCGTTCGATCTTGGATACTCGTTTTTGATCGATCCCAATACACGCTGCCAATTCGTCCTGTGTAAGATGGCACCGCTTTCGCAGTTTCCGGACATTCTCCCCAAGCTGAATATATAACAAATGGTCTGAGTGGATATATTCTTCTTTGTATTTCGTCATCTGCTACCATTAGTTTGTCATATTTTCCCCTTTTTGTAAACATCGGCAGCGACGTATTTTTACGTCAAAATCCCCGTATTTTATCCTGTAATACGGAGTTCATGGCAGCAATCATCGCCTAAAACCGATGCAACATCTGCTCTGAACTGCGCAAACTTCCCACTTGGCACAAACGCTAGAACTGTTCCCGCAAAGCCGCCGCCGTGGACGCGGACAGCACCTTCGCCGCCGAGAAGCTGCTGGCAGAGCGCGATGGTGAACGCCATATCCTGCTTCTCGATGTACCCCGCCGGGGTCACGTTTTGAAGCAGCGTCCACGACGCCATGCCGGACTCATTGACATAGTGTAAAAACGCGTCAAAATTGTCGTTCTTCAGTGCCCGCACCTGCATCTGCACACGGCGGTTTTCGTTGAAGAAATGGATGGCGCGCAGCACCGCGCGGTCGCCGGTTTCCTTGCGGATTTCCGCAATCTTTGCGTAAAACTCCTGCTCATCGACCTCGCGCAGGACTTCCTTGCCGAAGAATTTCGCAACTTTTTTCATTTCAATCGGCATTGCCGCATACTCGTCGGTCAGGTCGGCATGATCCGCGCCCGAATCAATGGTGCAGAGCGTATAGCCCGAATGCGCAAAGTCGTAATCGACCTTCTCCACGATCGGCGTTTTCGGGTCATGGAAGTCGATGAACACCAGACCGCCGACGCTCGACGCCATCTGATCCATCAGGCCGGACGGCTTACCGTAGTACACGTTTTCGGCATACTGGCCGATCTGCGCAATTTCAATCGCGGAAAACGCATTGTCGGCGAACAGGCCGTTCAGGATGCGGCCGATCAGCACCTCAAACGCTGCCGAGCTGGACAGACCGGAGCCCGGCAGCACGGTCGACTTGACCTTTGCGTCAAAGCCCGCGAGCTTGTATCCGCGCCGGGCAAACGCCGCCGCCACGCCGCGAATCAATGCCGCCGTGGTGTTCTTTTCTTCTTCCCGGATTTTCAGATCACCGATGTCGATTTCGACCGGCTTGTAGCCCTCGGAATCGACGCGGATGACGTTCGTACCGTTCAGGCGAACCTCTGCCGTTGTGGTCATGTCGACCGCCGCCGCGATCACGCACCCGTGCTGGTGGTCGGTGTGGTTGCCGCCGATCTCCGTGCGCCCCGGCGCGGAAAAATGATATACTTTATCCATTCTGAACCTCCGTCAGGAACTTTTTGAGGTGTTCACGGCCCTCTGCCGTGCATTTGTACACGCCCGCACATTCCAGCACTTGTGCAAAGACCTGCCCGATTTCGAACTTAATAATTTCGTCGGCGTTTTCCGCATTGAATTCCGGGTGTTGCACCATGAATTCGTCAGCCCAATCCGCATGCTTGGCAAGCTCGTCGTTTTCGCGGAGATTTTCGCCATTCAGCAGCGCAGTTTTGAGGTCGGCCATCTCTTTTTTCAGCCGTCCGGGCAGGATGGCAAGGCCCATGACCTCGATCAGACCGATATTTTCCTTCTTGATGTGGTGCAGCTCCTCATGCGGATGGTAAAGGCCCATCGGGTGCTCCGGCGTGGTCAGGTTGTTTCGCAAGACCAAATCCAGTTCGTATTTGCCGTTCCGCATCCGGGCGATGGGGGTGATGGTGTTATGCGGCTCGCCGCCTGTCTCGGCGAAGATCATTGCGTCGGGGTCGCTGTACTTGCGCCATTTCGCAAGGATTCTGCCTGCGAGGTCACAGAGCTGGTTTTTGTTTTCCGAGTTCAGACGCAGCACCGTCATCGGGTACTTCACGACGCAGCAGTCCACATCCTCAAAACCCGGAACGTCAAAGCCGAACTCTTTTTCGGCCTTCTCCATCGGGAAGGTGTGGTGGCCGCCCTGAAAATGTTCGTGCGCCAAAATGCTGCCGCCGACGATGGGCAGGTCGGCATTGCTGCCGAGGAAGTAGTGCGGGAACTGCTCCACAAACGAAAACAGCTTGTCAAAGGCCGAACGGTCAATCACCATCGGCGTATGCTCGGTGTTCATCACGATCGCGTGTTCATTATAATAGACATACGGTGAATACTGGAAGCCCCACGGCTGGCCGTTGACCGTGACCGGCATGACGCGAAGATTCTGCCGCGCCGGGTGCGAAATCGTGCCCGCGTAGCCGACGTTTTCGACGCAGAGCAGGCACTTGGGATACCCCGACGCCTTTTTCAGCTTTGCCGCCGCAATGTCTCTGGGGTCTTTCTCCGGCTTCGAGAGGTTGATGGAAATTTCAAGTTCGCCGTACTTCGTGTCAGAAACCCAATGCTCATCCTTTGCGATGCGGTCGCGGCGGATATAGTTGCAGTCCTGACTCAGCTTGTAAAAATAATCTGTCGCCTTTTTGGGGCTTTCCGCATACAGCGACCAGAACTTCCGCACGACCTCGGACGGCCGCGGTGTCACGCAGCCCATGAGCTTCGTATCAAACAGGTCGCGCTCCGCAATCGTGTCGTTGATCTGTCCCTGTTCTACCGCGTAATCGCACAGAAGGTTCATACATTCCGGAAAACTATGGAGTTCAGCCTTCTTTTCGTAGCTTTCGAGTTTCAGTTTCGCCAAAAGTGCGTTTCTGGCGAACGTCTCATCCAGCGGGTGCAGGAGTTCGCAGTCCTTCGCGTAATCGAGCAGCGAATCCAGCGCGGCATATACCGTCTCAATCTTCATAGCCATGCAGATGCTCCTTGTACCAGTTCCACGCAGAACCGATAATCGTCTCAATATCGTCGTATTTTGGCTTCCAGCCGAGGACGGTCTTCGCCTTTTCCGAGGACGCGACGAGCTGTGCCGGGTCGCCCGCACGCCGCGCTGCCATCTCGCACTTGATGGGTTTGCCGACGACCTTCTCCGCGGTGTCGATGATCTCCTTGACCGTGAAGCCGACGCCGTTTCCGAGGTTAAACACGTTATTTTCGCCGCCGTTCATCAGGTATTCCGCCGCCAGAATGTGCGCGGAAGCAAGGTCGGTGACGTGGATATAGTCGCGGACGCAGGTGCCGTCGCGCGTGGGATAGTCGTCGCCAAAAATGCTCACATGGTCGCGCTGGCCGTTCGGAACCTGCAAAACGATGGGGATGAGGTGCGTCTCGGGGTTATGCGCCTCGCCGATCTTGCCGGACACATGCGCACCGCAGGCGTTGAAGTAGCGCAGCGCGACAAAATGAATCCCGTGCGCGACGGACGCCCAGTAGAACATCCGCTCCATCGCCAGCTTCGTGTCGCCATAGCAGTTCGTGGGATGCGTCGGGTCTGTTTCCAGAATCGGCACACGCTCCGGCTCGCCATAGGTCGCAGCTGTGGACGAAAAGACGATGTACTTCACGCCGTGCTCGATCATGCTCTGCAGCATCGTCCGCGTGCCGCCGAGGTTGTTGTCGTAATATTTCAGCGGATTGGCCATGCTCTCACCGACCTGCGAGTTCGCGGCAAAGTGGATGACCGCGTCGATCTTCTCGCTGGAAAAGACATGATCGCAGAACGCCTTATCTCGGATGTCGCCCTGATAAAACCGTGCCTTCGGATGTACCGCCTTGCGGAAACCGGTTTCCAGATTGTCCGCCACAACGACATCATAGCCGTTGTCAATGAGTTCATATACGGTGTGGCTTCCGATGTACCCGGCGCCGCCTAATACCAGAATTGTTTTCATTTTCAGTCTCTCCTTTAATTATGCCAACATGTTCAGGAAAGCATATAACCTATGCGCAATACGTTCTGCGCCTTCATCCGAAGGATGCAGTCCATCTGGCATATACAACTTTTGAATGATTTCCACCTTTGGCTGCAGACCGCTTTTATGAAACAAATTCAGCACCGGAAGTCCATAATAACCCGCGACCTCTTGAATGGCTGTAACATAGTCAGACAGCGGTTGCGTTTTTGATCCTTTTTCATTGATTGGATTGTTTTCGCTTAGCCGATGCAATGGCGTCAGAAACACGATCTCAGCAGTAGGATATTTATTTAAGAGCTTTTGACACAAGAGGTGTAGTGCGCCATAAAAAGTGTACTCACTCCGCGATGCAAATGCACCAAGTTCAGTGCCGTGCCCGAAATCATTGGTTCCGCCGAAGACGATGATGACATCTGCATCATTCTGCATTTGGTCTACACGGGACAGATAGTCCAAATCCCATTCTGCGCATTCTGATGGGATTTCTGTTTTTGCAATTCGTGTGCCACCGATTCCATAGTTTACAACATTTGAGCCACTTAGTTTCTGAAAGACAGAAACATAGTTTTTTTCTGCCGAAGATGCACCAACACCTTCTGTAATACTGTCTCCCAGAAAAAGAATTGCTTTGTTTGTTAATTCTATTGCCTCTCACCCCATAAATTTAATCTCTCATATAATTGGGGATGCCACAGTGCTGCGGCATCCCCAGAGGTCGCATTCAGTCTGTCTCGGTCATCTGATAATGCGTTTGATAAACGTGTATATTGCAATTGCAACTTCACTGCGGGTTGCACACTCTGATGCCTGAACAGATTTTCCTCCATTCAGTAGTTCCCATGCGACCGCCCAACTAACACTGTTAGATGCCCAGCTGGAAATATTCGCGTCAGCGTTGAGCGTTGTACTGGATGTCGTGTCATAGCTCTTAAATGCTGCATACCGATGCAGAATCGCGGCAAGCTGTTCGCGCGTGATTTCACCGTTTGGATTGAATTTACCATTTCCAATGCCTTGAACAATCTTGTTGCTTGCTGCCCATTCGATTGCTTCTGTATACCATTTTCCGGATGGAACATCTTGGAAATAATCCGCACCATAAACCGGATACGCTCCATCGACACGATAGAGAATAGTTACAACCATTGCACGCGTCAACGTCGCGTTGGGCGCAAATTGCGTCTTGGACACGCCATTCATAACATTGTTTTTATAGAGATAGCTTACAGCGTTATAATAGGAATCTCGTTGCGAAATATCATCAAACGGCATATTGCGCTCATTATCGGAACCTATCGATGCGATAATTGGCAAAATATATGAAATATCCTGTGCGGTTTTCAGCCCCCTGATTTTTGCTTCTGCCTGTTCCAAAATATGCAATTTCTGAACTTTTGCTTTGGCTGCAGCGCTCAAAGCATTATAGGCAGCGCGCGCTTCTTGAATCACACGCTTCTTGTCCAATGTTACGTCACCAATCGCATCGATTTTAGCATCTACTCTTGCTGCCTCTACCGCCGCTCTCGCATCTGCATCTGCTGCGGCCTTCAACTCCGCAAGCTTGGCTTCCGCCTGCTCCAGTATAGCAAGCTGCGTCACTTTTGCCTTCGCCGCATCCCCCAAAGCTTTGTAGGCGGCGCGGGCTTCCTGAATCATGGTTTCCTTGTCCAGCGTAACTTCACCAATAGCATTGATCTTGGCATCTACTGCAGCAGCATCAATATCACCTGTTTCCGCGAGTGTTTTGAACCGAATCCAATTCAAGTCAAACAGATCCATATTTTCGGAGCCATTCCACCTTAATACAAGTGTGTGCTTTCCGGAAAGCATCTGATTCAAATTGCATGAAACCGTTTGCCAACCAGCATTGTCAGAAATAACCGCCGTTCCAATCGGAGTTGTTTCTTCATCCAAATAGAATTCCAATGTGCCACCGGAAAGAGCTGCATTTCCAGCGATAGGTGGTGCGCCGGTCAAAACCCTGATTTCAACAGCATTGCTGCCAGCATCAAAGTTGAAGTCTTCGAATTTCAGCCAATCGCCACTCTTTGCACCGCGGATGTGACTTCCACCATCGGTGTCATTGCAATCCTCATTTGTTAAATTTAAAGAACGGGAATCACTGTATTCAACCTCAACTCGGTCTCCAGTTTTGAATGTATCTGCTGTGGTATCCATGCTTAAGAATCTAAACCAATCAGCAATAAAAGCACCATTTGCATCCCCGGGCATAGCTTCAACCCATTTAATATAAATGTCATGAACCCCTACTGCGTCATCGCTAATCTTGCAAGACTCCGTTCTAAATAGATTCCATCCGTTCGCATCCGGCCCATATGTGCCTGCAGAATTTACAAAAATGGTGCCAATTACTGTACCATCTTCGCTGTCCAGCCGAATTTCAGCTTTTCCGTGGATGTCGCGGTTATGCGGGTTTCCATAATAGGCCGCAGCGACTCGCGCTTCAAATCTTGCAGCACCATCACCAAGATCAACGTTCTTGTAGCATACCCACCTCTCAGGTGCAGTTCCTGTTATGTGCGTGCCATTATCCAACCATGTACGTTGTTCTGAATTGATTCCTGCTGAGGCAGCATCATATGCCTCTGCCTCTATTTTTTCATTCAAGGAAAACTTACTGTTTAGGTGTTCATCAAACTGAAACCAATTTAGTGAAAAGCCGCTCATGCCCCAGGCCAAAGTTACATCATGAATTCCAGTGGTTTTGCTCAGTTTGCAGGATAGTGTTTCCCAACCGTTCGTTTTGGGAATATTCAGTACCCCGATGGTTGCACCGTTTACACTGATTGTCAGCATTGCATTTGTACCAGAGTTTACTCTCGCAGTAAACCACTCAGCGCCAGTGCCAAAATCAATGTCATTGAATGTAAGGCCAGAGTATTCCCATGTACCAGAGACGTTTAGCCCCCCACCCGCATCCTGACATACTTCGAGCCGGATATTTGAAGCGTTTCTACTAAAAAGCTCTGCTTCAATTTTCTGACCAACTGCGAAGTAAGGATTAAATTTAAACCAGTCCAAATTAAATAATGTAACACCTTCTGCTCCACTCCATTTCAAATAAACAGTGTGCTCACCTGTGGTTTGCGGAATATCTGCATAGACGGTTTTCCAGCCGTCAGTAGCACTAATCTCCACCGTTCCTATCGGATCATTTTCCAAATTATCAAGGTGAATACTTAATATCCCGCCTGAAAGATTGGTTCCATATGTTGCTGTCCCGGTCTGCACTCGGGCCACAAATTGTTTGCTTCCATATTCACCAAATTTAAAATGCTCAAAAGCAAGCCATGCCCCGCTTTTTGCGCCACGGATGTGATATCCTCCCGGCGAGTCGGAGCAATCTTCATTTGTTAGTGTCTCAGATCTGGATGTGGCATTTTCAGCCTCGACATGATTTCCTGACGCAAAAGATGCCGCAGCATTACCGCTAGAAAAACGGAACCAATCCAAGTTAAAGCCGCTTGGCCATCTTGCAGGATCAGTATCAACCCATTTAAGATACACATCATGTACGCCCGATATTTCGCTGTTGAGCGTGCATGATTCTGTTCTATAGAAATTCCAACCGTTATTTTCTGGCCCATATGTACCAGCACTATTTACGTCAAGAACACCAACTATCGGACCATCCTGTGCATTGATGCGGATTTCCATTTCCCGCGAACATCTTTGTATGGACCCGCATCACCGCAAGAAACTCTAGCTTCAAATCTCGTTGCGCCATCGCAGAAATCGACATCGCGATAATAAAGCCATTCACCAACCTCTGTGCTGCAGATATTTGACCCGTTATCTAAATAGTCCCGCTTTTCGACCCGCAGCTTATCCGATTTCCCATTGTAGGCCTCTGCTTCAATCCGCGTACCCAGTCGGTTTGCTTTTGATCCATTAAACTCATAAATTCCGATGTCAGGGAGTCTATCTTCTATGCAATTTAGTGCATTCCCATAAAAATCCGAGTAAATTCCCTCATTTTGAGGCACTGGCATACCCGCATCAATTAGCGGAGAACCGGACTGTAATTTGAAGCCTGCCAAAATATCTGTCAGCACAGTTTTAGTTGCATCAACCTGTGGACTTACAAACAACGGGTCCGCAACTATTGCTCGACTATCATTTGGAATGTATGCTCCGCCAGAAAACGCATTGGCAGGTGCGTAGCAATTTGCTTCAAAGCGCGAATCATTTGCCGCTCTCATTCCGTTTACGCTATAAAAGATATTATTCATAAACGAATAGTCTGCACAACTGCCGGGGTTCATCTGTGTCCACCAATCATTGTTGTAAAATATATTATTGTACACTTCTACCGGACGCTCTTTTACGTCACCGGTAATAATATCCACATGATCGTGTGTGCATCCGTCGTTAATGCTGATGTTATATCGGAGAATCGATTTCGCAGGTCCGTTCACACCGGGCACACCAGAACTGTTTAAGAAAAAACCTCCCTCATTTTCATGTGTATAGTTATACTGATAGACGATATTTCCACTGTTACCCCAGTCTGTATCAAACGCCTGCCCGTCACCGGTAAAATATTTTGTTCCCGCAACCTCATTATACTGGATAAGTGCCCCATTGCAGTTTGTAAGCCAGAGCCCTGCAATTACAACAGTTTCCTGTGTATTACCAAGTGCGCCTGAATTCAGTACTACATTTTTCTCAATCAATGGATTAACCGAATGGCTGACAATTATGCCATCAGAACCGACATTTTTTTTGTAGTTCCCGCGAACAACAACATCTTTAAACAATTGCGCACTGTACTCTGCCTCGTAACAGATTTTTATACCCCCGCACAGCGTGTTTTCTATACGATTGTTTTCAATCAGAATCTCATCAAATCTATTACTTTCACTGCCCGGCAGCGGTTGCGTAAAATTAATCGCTGCAGTCCAGTACATATTGCTTCCATCCGGTAGCGCTCTGCGATTTTCACCATCGACATTATGAATTGTATTGTCTGTAACTTTTATTCCTCGGGTAATTCCGTTTCGTTTGCCTCGAACCCAAATGCCCTGCCGAACCCCTCTGTCTGCTTGTCCACTTCCAGCTGTGTTTGAAACATCCAGGTCAGAAATTGTCCAGTAGTCTTGCCCATCAAGAAAAACTGACGCAGAAAGTGTCCAAGCCATACTGTTGTTCACAGCTTGCCCCAATTCAACAGTAACAGTTTTTCCTTTTGCATCAAAGTGTGGGTTTTCTTTACTTTCATCGCCATATTTACTGATTGTAATTGGTGCCTCAGCAGTGCCATTGCCTCTTGGCATCAGGATTTCGCCTTCCCATGAACAACCAGCCTTAAACAGGATTTGATCACCGGGCTGGAATATTACAGAATTAACCTTCGTGATTGACCTCCACGCAGAGCTTTCGTTGATCCCATCGTTATTGTCATTACCATTGCTTGCATCCACATAATAGCGTGTTCCCAGTGTCGTTGCGTCCTCTGCAGAAGCTTCCAAAACCATGTTGGGCATGGAAAACAGAGAAATCAGCAATGCTGCTACCAATAAGAGGTTGACTAAGCGTTTGGATGTGTGCCCCATTTTTCTTACTCCTTTTCTCTCAAAGCTCTAGTTTCGCTGTGATACATTCCTGGAGTTTCCACGTCTCCGACTCCGAAGACGGCATATCAATGTTTTCTGTTACTTTCACCTCCGCCTTTTCAGAAATTGCAATGACCTGATGCCAGATCCCTTCATGGACGCTAACAGGGCAATCTAATAAAAATGCTTCCATGGACTGTGGATCATCCGCAGGTGCAACCAATAAGACCATAACACCCGAAAGCGGTTCATGGCTTTCTTTGCTTTTTAAGTGACGCTCCAGATACGGTGCTACATACCGATCGACAGACATAATGCCAATCCGCCAGCCGGTGCTGTGTGCTTGCTCCAGAACTTCAAAATAACGTCCGCTTCCATCATCTTGCGACAAACGCAAGATGGTTCCATAAGGAGCAAATGCACTCTGTGTCAAAGTCTTAATTTCAATTGTTTTCATTAGAATCCCACCTCTTCAAGCTGAACCGTCCATTTGTTTCAATTAATTCAAAGAACTGCGGCCGTTCTGCCGAAACGATGTTTGGCATATGCATCGTCAGCAGACGACTACCTTCAAATGTTTTAAATATCATAGCGTGGCCACCATCTTTTTTGAACAGTGGCTGCTCTTCGTGTTCCCACGGCCCTGTGATTTCTCCGCTTTTTGACCGTGCTAGTCCAATTGCGTACCCTTCTTGACCAAAACTCGACCACAACATCAGCAGTTCGCCGTTATTGCCGTGAAAAAGGAATGGTCCATCAGTGACAAATCCACTCTTTCCGTTGTTTTCATTGCTGATTGCAAACGTATGGCAAGTAACCCACGGGGCATCGGTTGCGCGAAATAAAATTTGAAGTGTTTCTACTTTCGCGCAACTCAGATCGTTTTCCAACTGCATCGCACACACCTCACCGACATGACACTGAATCCACTCATGGCTGAAAATCAGCCATGGTGTTTTTTGCTTGTCCACATAAAGTGTTCCATCGAGGCACTCCCATTCGCTAGGTGTTAGCACAGACTCACCAGTTGGGGAAAAAGGCCCATCCAATGTATCTGAAACAAGTGCTTGCGTTGCCCTGCAAAATCCGCTAGCCTTAAAGCTGGCAAGCATGTAGTACTTGCCGTTATAAAAATGCACTTCCGGTGCCCAGAAATTGCGGTTAGCCCAAAAACCTGCTGGGGCGCGAAACACGGGGAATGGTCCTTCAAATGTTTTCAAATCCTTGCTGCGGTATCCATCAAATCCAGTACAAATACCGTCCCAGCAGTTAGGATCTGTTGTTCCATACAAATAATAGGTTTTACTGCGATCATCTCTGAAAATAAACGGATCGCGAATCTGAATATCTTCTCTTTTCATCATTAGCAAGCAAATGTAACATTCAAAACGGCGGCATCATCTGTAAATTGAACCTTGCATCGCAGCGCATTGCCATTTTGCTCTACAATCACATGACCGCCTTCACAATCTGCACCGACAAAGCTATATGCACTCGATGCGTAAACCCAATAGTCCTCCGCTGTTCCGGGGATTCCGCACAGCGTGAGTTTCAGCATATTTTGACTCCATACCTGATTTGTAACACTAACACAGTCCATACTGACGTGACGTGAGGATGCGAGAAATTGTGGACGATCCAGAAGCGGGCGCAGACATATCAGCTGGCATTCGCCCAGTTCCAGTGCTGATACGTCTATTGCTTTTTCTACAACTCCGAGCATCTCCTGCTTCCAGAAATCAAAGGCAAGGTATTTCTTTTCCGGATTCAACGACAGATCCTGCATCTGAATCGTGCTTGCGGTCAGCGGTGCTGTTGCAATTCGTGCTGCGACGCACCATGTTTCTGTATCCGAATGGAAATGGAAGGCCCAGAGCGTTGAAAACGGATGCGCGTTATGCATCGTTGTGTAATTGCCTGCCATGTCCAGAGCTTCTTGTTCGGAGATTTCCTCGACACCCGTAGGATTTTCTTTGTTTACAACAAAGAAACCATGTAACTTTGTCCATGTGTAGGCCGGGTAACTAAAATCTACAGCCCCAGTTTCCGCTGTCATGATCGGCGCTGGAGGAAGTGTTCTGGAGATAATGTGCAAGCGTGTTTCGTCATACGCATCCATGGGATCACTGAGCATATAAAGTTGACCGCTCAAAGACACCAGCGAAGCGAGACTCTTGAGCCACGCAACGTGTGTACGAGCACAAATATGATCCGGATCATTCAGGAAAAGAATACCGTGTGTATGGAACCAACGTGCCGATTCGACCATCTGCATTCGAACTCCTGGCCAATTCGGATTGGAGTCCTGCGCAATCCGGCAGGCATCTGCAATACCGGCTGCCTGCGTAATGGTGCCCCAGCAAGCGAGGAAGAAAACATCATCGCCAAGTCCCTCGCGGATTGCCAGAAGGTAGTTCCGAAAACGGTTCTCAGCCTCATCATTTGTCAGGATACCCTGACGCACAGCTTCGAGCAGGCCGTCATACAGAAGATGGCGTAATGCATCAATCTTGACATACTGATAGCCGTTTTCCTTTAATCCCTGATAAATCGGCAGCACCTGTTCCCGGAGCATATCTTCTTTGCAATTTAAGATATATTTCGCCCAATCTCCCTCCAGCGTTTTACCATGATTATCTTGCAGGAAGCACTCCTTAAAGTTTTCTGCGAAATCCTCATTCATCACGCTGGAATGTGTCCAGATTCCGGCTTTGAAACCTTCTTTTTCGATATAAGAGACAATTTGCTGGTGCCCGTTCGGAAACTTTTCCGGATCTGTGTCCAGCCACGATGCATAGAGCGGCTTATCCGCATAATATGGAACTGGCGTTTTTTCGTAGCCATCATCAACCTGTATATAGGCCAATCCGTAATCTTGCAGCGTCTTTCGGAATAGATCACAGCACTGCTCCAGTGCTTCCATATTGATATTTCTTCGGAATGCTTCCCAAGAGCACCAACCTGCAATTGGTTTAATATTCGGCCGATGTTCCCATGGCTTATAATACCGATAGCCAAGGTGCGTTCGATAATATTGCGGATACAAGTTGACCAGCCACGGTTTTGCACTGAGCTTTACACACAAGGACGCGGTTAGATCTCCATCAGGCGTTGACATCAACATTGCGTCTGCCCATGTCCACTCTGCGCCGTGCCACGTAATCAGAAGGTCCTGCTCAATGTCGTATAGACCATTGACGCCATACAAGAGCGGATGTCCGGTTTGTCCAAGGATTGCTTGTTCGGCTTCAGCCCGGTGTGGACGCATATTGACCGCGGCCTTGCTCAGATGGAATGTAACATGAGCAATTTCAATATCTTCTGTTTCAACGAAGATTTGCTGGATCATTGGTGCGCTCTGCATACAGACATCGGAAGTCATGCGATAACCGGGGCGAATGGAATTGTTGAAGTGGATAGTAATAATCGATCTGCCATTATATTCATATGACAAAGTATTGGTTTCCGTGTTGAAAGTATCAAGAGCGTGGGCGATGGGTGGCTCCTGCATAATCGGATGAAAATTATCTCTGTTCACAATGCATTACCTCTATTTTAAATTTATGGCTTAGCCTTTTACTGCACCTGCCGTCATTCCAGCCACGACATATTTCTGTAAGCAAATATAGACAATGACCATCGGCAAAGAGGAGAGAATTAGGCAGGCAAACACCAGATTCCATTCAGAAGAGTACCGCCCATAGAAATTATAAACGGTGAGCGGCAAGGTCCATTCTTTGGAACTCGTCAACATATAAAGTGGGATCATAAATTCATTCCACACCCCGATTGCCGTCGAAATGATGCAGGTGACAGTAACTGGCTTCATTAACGGCAGTATAATCTTAAAGTAAAGCTGCAATGGACTACAGCCATCTAATGCCGCAGCTTCATCCAATTCTGCAGGAATATTTTTTACAAATCCCTCAAATAGCATTGTGCTGAACGGAATATTGATTGCGATAAATAGCAAAATTGCAGCGGAATATCCTGAAATGTGCAGAATCTTAAAAAGAATGAATGTTGTCACAATTTGATAAGGTGCAACCTGCCCGAGAAAGATGTACTTGAACATGTTACGAGAGGCTTTTTGTTTTCTGCGTGAGAGGATAAATCCACACGGGGCCGCACATAAAACTGTACCAGCCACAGACAGAACGGCAATAAGAACGCTGTTAAGGAAGGCGCGAATCATCTTACCCTCCTTGATAACAGTGCGGAAATTCTCAAAGTTCCACTTTTCTGGTAGTGATAAATCGAACTTTGCGGCTTCGAGTGGTGTTTTAAATGCGCCGAGAATGATCATAACTATCGGAATTAAAACAACTATCCCTGCGACAGCCAAAATGAGCCACAGAGCAAAATTGATTAATCGTTCCTTTCTCCCTGGCATCATAGTTCGACCTCTCTTTTCTTGAAAAATGCGTTTAAAGTAAATGAAATCAGCATAATGATGCAAGACTGCACCAAAGATGCTGCCGCGGCTTTGCCATAAAGCCCGGAATTCATCATGGTAAGCGAGTATCTGCTCAAAACATCAGTAGCAAATCCGGGGCCACCGTTGGTCAATACATACACAACGGCAAAAACGCGGAAGCCTCCAATCAAAGCAATCGTTACACAGAGATTTGTAGACGTAGTCAGCAGAGGAAGCGTAACATTTTTAAACTTCTGCCATCCAGTCGCACCATCCAACTCCGCTGCCTCATAATATACCTGAGGAATTCCTTGTAATCCCGCAATATAGATCATCATTGATAACCCACTCCACTGCCAGATTTCCACAAACATAATAATCGGAAAAGAGTACTGTGGACGAGAAAGCCAGTCGATTGCCTTTTCAATAAGACCAAACTGCTGTAACAAGTTTGAGAACATACCGTTCATCTTGAAAATAGCGGTAAAAACAAGTCCAATTACAATTGTATTTAATACCGTTGGCAGGAAAAACAATGTTCTGAAAAAGTTTCTTCCTTTCAGATGGCGAACTAAAATGAGCGCCAGCAGAAGACCCACTACGGTTTTTCCAATCGTGGTAATAATTGCAAAACGGAATGTATTTTCAAATGCGGCAGCAAAATTTTTATCAGAGAGGAAACTGATGATATTTGAAAGCCCAGTGAAATGAGGTGTCCATAACCGTTTCGCGTTCCAATCTGTAAAGGCCATAAGGAAAACAGTAAGTAACGGAACAATATAAAAAAGCGAATATACAATCAGTGAAGGCACGGTCATCCAATATGGGTATAACGTTATTTTTTTCTTTTTTTGCACTTGCGCTCACTTCTTTCTAAAGGATCTCAATACACAGAAAGCTTCCTGTCAACACTCTGGCAGAAAGCTTTCTGTTCGCTATTGATTATTATTGAATCAATGATTCAGCAGATCTTAATTCCAGCCTTCAGCACCATTCGCAGTCATAAGTTCAGCCAGTGCATTCTGGTACTCAGAAATAATTTCATCTGCCGTCATACCGCCTGTAACACCGACCATCAGGTTCTTTGTGAAGCTGCTATACCAAACGGAACTGACTTCAGCAGGAACATAGGAAAGGTATTCGTAGTAGTAGAGCCCCTTGGCTGAATAATCGTTAGCGATATCAAGCTGAAGCTGCGGGACATCACCGGTTACAGAATCTGTAAACGCAGGCTGCGCACTCGGATTTGCCGTATAATATTTATCCTGTTCAGCTTTCTGGCTATAAGCATTCAGGAAGCGCTTAACAGCATCCAGGTGTTCGGAATTGGCGCTTGCCAGCAGCGTCCAGACATCTTTGCCGGTGCAAATCATTGCCTCATGGTCTTCAGCTGGGAACGGGAAGAAGCCGATATCATCCAGCTTGTCAGGCCAGTTATTTCTGACAGTTGCAAGCAGGAAATCGCCGCCAATAATCATCGCACCAGTGCCATTTGCCAGATACTCCTGAGCAGTGGCCCAGTCAGTCGTAAAGTAATCCTCGTTGACATAGCCGTGATCATAAATATAAAGGAATTTTTCAACAGCCTCTTTGAATTCAGGGATATCCGTCATAGACAGTTCATTGGTAGCGGTCTTACCAAGAATGTCTTCCTGATTCGGATAAAGAAGGGTCGGAAGATACGAGCCCGGGAATGCCTGCGTCGTCCAGTCTTCTTTGTCGGAACGGATAATCGGGATAATGCCATCGCCTTCATTCTTGATTTTCTCACAAATAGCCATGAACTCATCCCAAGTAGTCGGAGCCTCGATGCCCAGCTTTTCAAAGACTGCCTTATTGTAGAAAACACCGCCAGCGCCGCCATAGGCATTCATCGGCAGCCCCATAATTTTCCCGTCATAGGTAACGGACTCAGGTCTAGAAAGTCTGGAAACCCATTCTTCGTTGCTCAGATCTGCAAAGTTCTCTGCGCCGAGAACGGCAATCTGCGAAGAATTCTGGGTTACGATGTCCGGCAACTCGCCGACAGCAGCCTTGGTCTGAACAAGCTGGCCCATCTGATCATCGGGAACGACCTGAAGGTCGACCTTGATATTTTCGGTAGCTTCAATGTCTGCGAGGATTTCATCAATAACATCCGTCTTCCAGGACTGGAACATCATCATGCTGATGGTGACCGGTTCATTTTCTTCGGCAGTGACCGTTTCTTCGGGCTTGGATTCGGTAGTATCTGAAGTGTTCGCAGTTTCCTGCGTCGGGGTGGCATCGGTGCTGGGGGGCTCAGAAGACTGGGTGCAAGCTACAAGAGAGAGCAAGCATGCCAGTGCAAGCACGAGAGCCAGCAAGCGGGCAATCTTTTTCATTTGTGTTTCCTCCTGCTATTTTTTGTTTATCGTCGCAGTAAGTGAGCGGCCTGATCATGTTCGCCAGAATAGAGATGATTTAGCAGCTTTCTTTTGCGCAAAATTACTATATCAGACATGCACTTTGTTTGGAATGAAAAAACCGAAACTGTAGATGGACAATTTCGTATTTCTTGATGGACAATTATAAAATTAAATGGACGATTGCAAAAAAACCATCCACATTTGGTTTTCTATCGAGAAATAGTATGCTACAATATGCACAAGTTCGGAGGTGGAAATCGTTGCATATCAAGACAAAATTTCAAATGAAACTATTCCTTTGCTTTGCGTTTCTGACAACTGCCATCATTGGAACTTTTGCCATCGGTCTTTATAAATATCTGTCTGACAGTATAATTGACGAAACGCAAAACAGCATGGTTCAGCTCAGTGAAAAAACATCAGAGCAAATTGAAAGCACCCTCCGCTCTATGGATTCCGTCGCCATTCAGGTTGTATGCAATCCAACAATTCAGACCACATTTGCTGGTATTGCAGGCGCAGAACATTCTGATAAAAACTATTTTGAACTATCTTCAACCACAAAGAATGAAATTAGTGATATACTTTTATCTATCAATTCTCCGCTGATTCTTGTAAAACGAATCAGTATATTTAATCAATATGGAGATTACATTAGCTGTGGTGTTCTGGAAGATCGTTCCGCTTCCGGAAATGCATTTGCTTCATCTGACGAGGTTGAAACACTCTTTTCGGCATTTCTCCAGCCGCTGCAATTCCGCTTGATTTCGATCCCGCACGAAGATCACTGGAATGCACGAAATCAAAATCCGGTCGTCTCCATCTATCGACCTGTCAGACTTGGACTTCGCCGCGAAGTATATGCGATTGCTGAAATTCAGCAGCCTGCGTCTCTTTTCTCAGATACCGTAAGTGGCCTTAACAATATGGACGCTTACATATTCAGCAGTGACGGAATTTGTATATATGCCCCAGCTCATGTGCAGGACGCAAACGTTGCGCAATATGAAGCCAACACAAGAACAAGCACATCATCCTTCATGCAAATGAAGAACTCCGAAACCGGAACAATGGAGCTTCTCGCATGTGCAAAATCTTCCTACACCGGATGGCGTGTTGTTTTGGTGCAATCCAAAAATGTCTTGATGTCACGCCTACGAGTCATGGGATCCACGCTTTTTCTGGTCGGTATTCTTCTGCTCTGCACGATTTATATCGTAATTATGCTGCTGTCTAATCATCTGACAAAGCCACTTTTACAGTTAAAAGATGTGCTTCAGTCTGTTAACCTGACGCAAATGGATATGCAACTTAACGTGGAGGACAAAGACGACGAAATCGCACAAGTAAACACCGCCTTCAATGAAATGCTTGCACGTCTCAGAACGGCAGTTATCTGTGAAAATAATGCGCAGTTTCTTGCACTTCAGGCTCAAATGAATCCGCATTTTCTTTATAATACGATTGCCGTAATCAGTTCTGCTGCGCAGGAAGCTAATAATCAGCCGATTATGGATATGTGTCAAATACTATCCAGTATGCTCCGCTATGCGTCGTCTTTTGACGACAGCAGCGTGACATTGGGCAACGAGATTGAGTATGCGCAATCCTATATGAAACTCATGAAAATTCGGTATGAGGACTATTTGGACTATGCATTCAACATTGACCCGATCTGTCTTGCGTTCAAAACACCGAAATTTTTGCTGCAACCGCTTCTCGAAAATTGTTTTCAGCATGGCCTATCCTGCATGGAACCGCCATGGCAAGTTTGCGTAACGGTTTCTGCCACACAAAACGGTTGGTCCATTACAGTAACGGATAATGGCTCTGGTTTTACGGCAGGAAGTATTCCGGCTATCATAGAAAGTGCGGAATTGCTTTACCTGGACCTGGAAAACAATTTTAACAAAACGCAAATTGGCAGCCTCGGTTTGCGAAGTGTCTATGCCAGACTAAGAGCAGTCTATCAGGATCGTGTAACTTTTACACTGTCAAATGCGTCACCACATGGTGCCGTCATTACAATCGGGGGTGAATACATATAATGTTGAATATTATGATCGTGGAAGACGAACCTCCGATTGCTCGGAGTCTAAAGAGTATGATCGAAGCATTGAATCCGGCTTTCTGCGTTTTGTGGCTTGCTCGAAATGGTCGTGATGCATTGTACCAATTAGAGCAAGTTCAGGAGCCTGTCGATATTTTGTTCACTGATATCCGAATGCCAGTAATGGATGGTTTGACTCTTATGCAGGAGGTGTCGCAACGATATCCTACAATCGCGCTTGTTGTTCTCAGTGGATATCAGGACTTCAATTACGTCAAGCATGCAATGATCTGTAAGGCTATTGATTATCTTCTAAAGCCCGTTTCTAGGGATGAGCTTTCTGCTTTACTGACATTACTGAACAAGAAAATCAGCAAGCAAAGGCGGGATGAATTGAATCACAATATCCAGTTGCTTTTGGATGGTGCGCCTGTTTCGGCTATTCGTTTAGCTCACCGTCACAAAGAGTATTGTGTCCTCCTGATTTGCGCTGGGGCATTTCCGTCATTTTCTTCCGATTATTTGCTACCAGGTCGTCAGCTTTGGGACGATATCAATCTTAACACGCTGCTTGCACATAGCGTGGTCGGGCAGATTGATGCCCTTGCCTTTGCGGGACGTTCATGCGCTGAAAAAATAGTCGTTGCAGGATTGGAGGAGCCGTCATCTCTATCCTCTGCTACGTCTACCAATATGTATGCTTGGACTGTTTCACTTTTTTCTGCATTAAAAGAAACAGGATTGCCCATTACTGTTGTTGTAAGCGATCCTTTCTCGAATCTTGCACAAATTGGATCTATCGCGAACCAACTTCGGGTTGGGCTTAGCAAAAAGTTGGTGATTGGTGTTTCACAGATATTAACCTTGCGTGAAACCATGAGTGTTCCTCAAGCCAGAAAATCATTTTTGACAGAGAAAGAAAAAAGTCTGAAAGAAGCAATACTGGCACATCAGGATAACATATTCAAAGCACTGCTGCAATCATTGTTTCAGTTTTTTGAAATGTATCGGTATCCGCAAATTCTTGCCGAGCAAGTGTTGACACATCTGGCAATTTCCTGCTGCAGTAACATCTCCACGGAGAGTTCTATCCCGGACAGTTTGTCTCTCGACATACAGGAAGCTGCATCTAACTCGCTGTCCTATGACGAATTCTATCGAAACACGTTATTCTTGTTTGAAGAGTACATTCGCGTTCCACCGGTTGAGGGTAGGACTATTCTTGACAAGAAACCGTCCAAGCTGCTGACTGATATAGAGGCATATTTACAGGAACACTACGCCGAAAATATTACAAACACACAACTCTCCAGACAGTTCGGTCTAGTTCCGTCCTACCTCAGTAAGTTGTTCAAGACGTATATGGGCGTTACGCCATCCAAGTATTTGACGAGCCTGCGAATTGAACAGGCGAAGCGCTTGATTGAGGCATCTCCCCGCCGCCTGAGTAAGGAGATCGCATCGGCGGTTGGTTTTTCTGATTCTCTATATTTCAGTCGTGTATTCAAAAAAGAAACAAATTACAGCCCGGCAGAATATAAACGAATCTGCGAACAGCAGCAAGTATAATAATTATCGATTCTGCAAAGAGGGGGAGAGCTTTGACTCTGCCCTCTTTTTATGGATATTTTTAAGTTGTTTATGGACAAAACGAAAACAAATGTAACACTGAATTGCATCATATAAATCTGTTCTCTATAATCAAATAGCCGCATTATTTTTAATAGGCTAATTGCGAGAGGCTACAACAAATGGAGGAAGCTGATATGAACGAACACTATATTACAGTTGCACCAAAGGGATACTCAGGAAGTGCCAATGTAGACTATGCTTGCACGGGCAATCATGATGAGCAGGTCCTTCAGGCTGCCATTGATCATTGCGTTCGAGAAAACAAAAATGTTTTTCTTATTAACGGTATTTATCATATTGACGGATTTAAGGATTTCGGAGACAACGGTCCGAGGAGTGCAATTTGTTTTCCGAATGCATGGCGCGAGATTAGCATGCTCGGGCAAAATCACGAATATGGATTTACAAAAAGTTACCAAAACGGTGTTGTATTCTATGTTTCTTCCGATGCACTTGATTCCATTGAGGATGAAACAGACGTTATAAGAAGCGTATGGACATATAAGGGTATCCAGAATGGATCCTCCTTGCATATCGAGAACATTGCTATTATTCTCGCAAATAATCAACATCCGCTTCGTTGCATTGATTTCCGGAGAACCGATCGCGTCGATGTAAAAAACATTTCTCTTATTAGCTATGGCGATCTGATTGAAGAGTCTGGCAGCGTTGGCCTCAGTGATTTGCCGCCAATCCCTGTTCGTGGATGCATCGGACTTACGATGACGGATGGTAGTAATTATGACTATAGCAACTATACAAATGTACAGACATGGGGCTTTGATGAAGGAATTCAAGTAGGCGGCGAACATGTCGTTTGTATCAATTGCGGTGCCGCTATTGGCCGATATGGATTTACATTTGGTAACTACCCTGCACATTGTGGTCGAAATCATCCCATTACACTGATTAACTGCTTGGATGAAAGAAATATAAATCTACCGCTTTTTAACGAATGCGGTGATGACGATGGTCATGGCGGGCATCTACGCGGTGAGCAGGAGGTTACCTTCGTTAGTTTCAATATTGAACGCCTGGCTGCACAGACACCTGGCGGTGTTCTCGGCGATTTGATGAAAGAAGTGCATCCTGGTACATGGAAAGGAAATATTGACTTCACGTTACAGCCAGATTGGTGTCACAGAAATGCAGTCGATTGTCAGATATGGGAAAATGACGGATCTGGAAATGGAATTCGAACGAGGAACAATTGCCACAAGACTGTTTGCAGTACAGCCGAACGCCTGAACTATTATCCGACTTTTGGGCAGCAAATTTTTGATACTGACCTTAATAAAATGGTAATCTGCGTCTCTCCTGAGACAAAAAAATGGGTGGATTTCAACGGACAAGAGGTTTGAGTTTGTTTGACTTAAGTGGTCTGTATGTATTTTCGCGCTTTGAAATGTAAATTCCCTATATATGACGAAAGATTATGCTGCCAGATCATGCGCTACCAGCGCTGCGTAATAGCTGTTCATCGTGCTCGGCGCGTTGAACAGCATTGCCAGCAGATATTGCCGGATGTTCCGAATCCGTGTTGTGTTCTGCTTCAGGCAGTCCACGACAAAGCGAATGTGTTCGCCGTTCAGCTTCAGCAGCTTTGACCGCACGACCTCGGCTGGGTAGTCATTGCCTGCAACGCGAATTCGGCTGCGGGTGCTGCAAACTGTCTCCTGCACCAAGTCGATGATCTCGTCAAGCTGCTCGTGGTCAACACGCGGATCGTTTGCCAGAACGTCGTAGTCAATATTCTCCAAGATCAAGTCCCGGTAGCGTTCAAACGATTCCTTCGCTTCCGTTCGCTTCTGCGCGGTAACGTCCGGAAAACCGGAAGGGAAAGGAATCGAATCGGTAATTGATAGATCTTTACTTTGTCTTTTTCTTTTCTTAGTACTCTCAGTATTTAATTGCGTTGGATTTTCCAACGTAGGTTTATCCAACATAGGCTTTTCCAATGTTGGGTTATCCAACGCAGGCTTTTCCTGCGTAGGTTCTTCCGGCGTTGGCTCCGCGTGCGGCTGCTCGTAGATCGTGTAGACGGTTCCGCGCAGACAGCCGCGCTCATCGCGTTCGCGGCTGCGCTTGATGTAACCGGCACGTTCCAGCTCACGCACAGCTTCGCGGATGGCGTCGATGCTCTCTTTGTTGATCTGCGCAAGACCCTGCAGCGTATAATCCCAATCGTCCGGCAGCGACAGCATCTGCGAGAGGAGTCCTTTGGCCTTGAGAGACAACGTATGGTTGCGGAGATGGTGGTTGGACATGACCGTGTAACCCTTGTTTTTCTCGACACGGAATACAGACATTTTTGTGACCTCCTTCGTCTCAGGTTTCAAATTTAAGAAAAGAAAAAAGCGGCGTTTCAACCCTCTTTTCAGGAGAGAGCGAAACGCCGCTTCATTTTGTATCTTGGTTTGTAATTCAATATTTCGGCACAATGCGCATAGACCGGCACTGCATCTTGTGGTATGATGCCAACGTTTGTTGTTTGATCTTTGCACAGGAGGGCAATCACCATGCAGTACACCGATAACGAAGCCGCATTGATCGGCGGCCTGATTTCAAACTATTTCTTCCAGCCGTCCGTGGACGCAAAGCTCCGCGAATCCTATCGCCGGGTGCTGCGCCATCTGCACGAGAATACGCTCTCCGCATCTGATCTGAGCCGCATTCAGAACGCGCTGACGTTTCTCTCGCCGCTCTGCCGCGATACCCGCGAAGCCCACAAAGACATGATGGGCGTGACGTTGAAAACCGATGCTCTGCTGAGATCCAGCAGATAAACGACCACCCGCTGAACTGGCAGCGGGTGCTTTGCTTTCTCGCGTCCCAGCATCGCCAATACGCTGTGATTTCGTCCTGGAGTGGGATGGGGCTTGCCTGCGGTTTTAACGTCTGAAACGTCGC